>OLRA01001890.1_pt1 | contig 22820 bp, 17 predicted proteins | sample 1673011 | NCBI WGS metagenome assembly OLRA01 (sample SAMEA3136746, study PRJEB25190) | human gut metagenome | reverse complement strand
CCCCCGAGAGGACTCGAACCTCCGACGCACGGTTTAGGAAACCGACGCTCTATCCGCTGAGCTACAGGGGCGCATAATGCGGCAGAGCCGATTCTACCAGAAAGTCGGGCAAAGCACGCCTCGAGCTGCCTACTCGCGCAAGGCTTTCGCATTCGGTCGATTTCGCCTTCGCGTTTGCCTGCTGCATTTGGCTGGCTTCGCACGTTCGCAAAGTGGGAGGTTCGATGGTGCTTGGCGAGCCAGCTTGAAGATAATGGCTCGCCGGGCACCATCTTGGAGAAAGAAGTGGCCCAGGGGAGAGGGGAGCTCCCGCTGGGCCCAAGGAGGGGATTTGCGGCGCTTATAGATGCGCCGCCTCTGCTTTTCTAGGGGTATGAAAGCAGTGCAGTGAGGAAGGAGGGGAGCCTTCTCAGCTGCTGAGGTCATTATATGAAGGGATGCCGGAAAAAGACGCGCTCCGAGGTGGAACGGCGCGATATGGGCGGTGAAGTGCGATAACGTTTCCGCTCACCCCAAAAAGCGCGCCGCTCACCCCTGGATGAGAATAATTGCACTTATCTATTATGATGTGTTGAGGATAGCGTTGAAGCCGACCATGCCGAGCTTCTGGGGTCGCTATTCTGGCGTGCTTGTTTTCGGGGTCGCTCCATCCGCCGGCACTCCACGCTATGTGAGATGTGAGACGCGGGGTCCCGAGACTCTTCCTCGCGTGCGCATACGCTATGATGGGAAAAACGAGAAAGGATGCCCCATGCCCGACATAGCCCTTCGCTTCGACAAAGATATGCTCGTCGTTTCCGCCCCCGTTTCCGCTGCGCTCGCGCGCCAAGGCATCGACGTCGACCGCGACCTCGAGCTGATGACCGTTCTCGATCCCGATTCGATTCAGGAAGCGATGCGCCTGGAATCCATGGCCGGGGCCCAATGTCTTGCGACGAGCACCGCGGGAATCACGCCTGCTCGAATGGCGCAGGTCGGAATGGAGGACCGCGCCCACGACGTGGCTCGCGCCTCGCTCGAGGTGCTGCGTCCTCTGAAGCCGCAGCACGTGCTCGTGGAGATCGGGCCGTGCGGCTTGCCCCTCGACGCATCGAGCAAAGCGTCGCTCAACGAGAACCGCGACCAGTACGCCCGCGCCGCGCGCCTGTTTGCGGGCGAGCAATTCGACGCCTTCTTCTTGAACGGGTTCACCACGGCGAGCGACCTTTTGTGCGCGCTTATGGGCGTGCGTCAGGTGAGCGACATGCCCGCATTCGCGTCGGTCGATGTGCTTGTGGACGGCACGCTTGCGAGTGGGCGCGGGACCCTCGAAGAGGCCTGCGCGATCATGGGCGAGTATGGCGCTTCGGTGGCGGGCTTTTCCACGGCATGCGGAATCGAGGATGCCTGCGCGCTCGCGAAACGCGCCGAAGCTGCCTGTGACCTGCCAATTCTCGTGCAGCTGGAAGTTGCCGAGCACAAGCCGAAGCAGGGCGGTCCTACGGATGCGAACCCGTACTACTGCCCCGACGCCGTCGTCGACGCCGCGGTGCGCCTGCGAGCTTCGGGCGTTCAGTTCTTGCGCGCGACCGGCGCTGCTACGCCCGCATATACAGGAGCGCTCGCTGCCACGACGGCGGGGCTCGACGTCGCGGCGTGCCGCACGGCTGGCGTGCCTGTGGCTGATGCGTCCGTTGTCGCTGAGTCGCCTTCAAGTGGAGACGGGAGAAGCGAGGGGGAGTCCCAGGTGGCATCTGCGACTGACGAGCAGATGAGCGCGCTGGCAGATGCGCTGCGCGAAAAAGTAGCCGCGGCATTCAGCGAGAGCGGGGAGGCGTAGGCGCCATGTCGTCTCGAGAGAAGAGCCCTTATTACGGTTCTTTGCAGCAGGTGGTCGACTCCCTGTTCGCGGATTTGACGGAAGAGGAGCGCATTGCCGATATGGCCGGCGTCCCTGGCGCGCGCAAGGTGCGCAGGCTCGATGTGATTCTGGCGGCCGAGGCCGTCGATCTGCCCGATGAGCTCCAAGAAATTGTGAACTTGCTGCCTCCGAGCACCTTCACGCGCCGCCGTTTGTGCGATCAGCTGAACTCCGCTGTCGGAGGGCATGCCTGGGGACAGAAGTACGGCACCGTCGAGTAGGCGGGGGCAGCTGCGCACAACTCGTCCAGTTGACCACCAACTCGGCTTACTGCTCGCGAGCTATCGTGGACATTTGTTGTCGATGGCGTGAATGCGTATATGGTAGTAAATCAGTAGCATATAATTCGCAGAAATCACGGGTCGGGTTAACATGTGGTGGATGGGACGCTCGATTCGCGGGTTGATCGGCATCGATCCGTGGCAAGGCAAAACGATAGAGGGGGAGCTCATGATTCGAACAGTTATTCATATTGATGAGGACAAATGCACGGGTTGTGGCCTGTGCGCGAGCGCGTGCCACGAAGGCGCGATCGGCATCGTTGATGGCAAGGCGAAGCTTTTGCGCGACGATTTTTGCGATGGCATGGGCGATTGCCTGCCCTCGTGTCCGACGGGCGCCATCACGTTTGTCGAACGCGAGGCGCTTCCCTACGATGAGGCCGCCGTGGTCGCAGCTCAGGCGGCGAAAGCTCACGCCGCGCATACGGGGCAGGGCGGTTCCGGCGATCTTGGCGGGGGTTGCCCCGGCTCGCGCGCCCAAATGCTTCACACTCCCGAAAAGACGCAGGCATCCCCCGAAGCCGAGGCGCAAAGCCAGCTCGCCCAATGGCCGTGCCAGATAAAGCTCATGCCCCTGCAATCTCCTTACTACCAGGAAGCTGACCTGCTCATCGCCGCTGATTGCACGGCGTTTTCTTACGCATCGTTCCACGATCGCTACATGCGCGGTCGGGTCACGATCATCGGCTGCCCCAAACTCGATGCGGTTGACTACACCGAGAAGCTGTCGGCCATCATCGCGATGAACGATATTCGCTCGGTGACCGTTTGCCGCATGGAGGTACCCTGTTGCGGCGGGCTGCAGCGTGCCGTGGAGAATGCGCTCGGCGCCAGCGGCAAGAAGCTTCCCTTCGAGGTGGTCACCTTCTCCGTGCGCGGCGAGGTTCTCTAAGGGAACTCGCCAATGGGGGAGTCTTGACAGGCGTGTCTTCGAGCCCCGCTTGCTTATTGACTACGCCCCGAGCTTGTTCGTTTTGACGGCTCGGGGCGTTTTTTTATTTCGCGTGATGAGGCGTGGTATCATCTGTGGAAATAGGCATGTGGAAGACGGAGGTGGGCGCATTGCCGAATTCGCCCTTGCTGATGATGGCGATTTTGATTGTGATGGCAATTGCCGTCGTCGTGGTGATTGCGATGACGCTCAAGCTTAATCAGGAAGTTCGCAATCTGGCCGAAGATGTGGAAATCGATCGGCAGAATCTCGCCAAGCTTAACCATGAGGTGGGAAAACGTTTGGGAGCGCCGCGTCCTCGCGGGCAGCAGCGGCCGTCGGGGGCCGGCATGCCCCCGCAGGGGCGGCCTCAGGCTGCTGCTCAGCAGGCGGTGCGCACTGCGGGCAACCCCGCCACGACTCCTGTGCCCGCGAACGCGGAGGTCGTTTCACCCGGCTCTGCAGCGGGCATGCCTGCCGAGGCCGCTCAAGGATACGTTCCCGGAAGCTACCGCGTTCCAGTTCGTGGTGCCGAGGGCCCGTCGGCTGCGGCGGCGTCTGCTCGTGAAACGGCTCGGGCGCAGGCAGCGCAAAGCCCTCGGGCGGCGCAAACGACGCCACGCCAGTCAACTCTTGCCGAACGTCGGGCCGAGCGGAGAGCTCGTGCGGAGCGTCGCGCCGCCATGGCGGACTACACCCCGGCTCGTGCCGAGCGCCGAGCGAACATCGATGTCCCTCGCGGCGAGGAAAAGGGTTCTTGGCCTGGCGAGACAGGGCCGCAGTCGCGTGTGCGCACTCAAGCAGCCGCAACGAGCGAATCCTCCCACCAGACACCTCGCTCCGTCCGTAACGCAGCTGCCCAGGCACGCAGTGCTCAGGGCTCGCCGTCGCGGGCAAGCAGCCCCCAGGAGGCGTCAGCATCTCGTGTTTCGCCTGATGGTGCGCGTGTGGGCGAGGGAGCGCCCGTGAGAGGGCGCCATGGTGCCGAGGCGTCGAGGGTTGCACAGCGTCAGCGCGCCGACCGCGAGGCTCAGCGCGCGGCCCTCGAGGCCCAGCGCCTCGTCGAGCAACAGCGAGCGGCGCGGGCGCAACGCGAAGACGAGATCCGCCGCCGCGCCGAACGTCAAGCCGCACGCGCCAAGGCAGAAAAAGAGCAAAACCCTCTTGCGCGCAACGGGGAAGTGGAGTAACATAATCAACCGCTTCAATGAATGAGGCAGATGTGCGGGCGTGGCGGAATTGGCAGACGCGTACGGTTCAGGTCCGTATGGGGGCAACCCCATGAAGGTTCAAGTCCTTTCGCCCGCACCATTTTGAGCACTCGCCAGCCTTTCTCGGCTGGCTTTTTTATTTCCCTTCATTTTACTCAGATATAACGAGCATCCAACAAGGCTTTGACGTGCATGCGAGAACATAGTTGCATCTGCCGATGACGAATGACGGAAAGCGAACGCCATGCTCGTAGAGAAGAGAAGCACCGAAACCCGAGAGATCGTTGAGGCTGCAGAGCGCTTGCTTGCGGAAAGTGCGGCGCCTCGCAAAGCCGCAAGGGATGTGAAGAAGGCTTGTGAGCCTCCGCATTCCTCATGTGCTGCTCGCAATGGTCTCGGTGTCTTGGCTCGTCGCGTGGCGTGCGAAAGCCACGAATCCGCAACGCCGCTCGTTCGTGTGCGCAAGTTCACCTTACGTCTCGGCGCATTCACCTCGTTGGAGGACGTCTCTTTCGATATTGTGAAAGGCAAGGTCACGGCGCTTTGCGGCCCGCGAGGATGCGGTATCGCGGCCATGCTTGACGCACTGGGATGCACGCTTCCCGGCGCTCGGACTGTCGACATGGGCGGCTTGATCGAGCTTTGCGGACATGACGCTTACCGCACGCTCGGTGCTGAGCGCGCCCGCGAGAAGGTTGCCCGCGTGTTTTTCGGCGGCTCCTTCGAGCTGCAGAGCGTTCGCAATGCCATCGCGTTCTCCATCCGCCAGAGAGGCGTTCACGACGATGCCGCGATTGCCGCCGAGATCAATCGCGTGCTGCGCTCACTCGATGCGGAAAGGCGTTTGGGAGACCATCTCGATTGCGCAGTGAGCTCGCTTCCTGCACTTGAGAGGTGCCTTGCCTCGATAGCCCGCGCGCTCGCGAAGCGTCCCCTCGCGCTGCTCGTTTCGGACCCGGCAACGGGGCTTGATCAAGTGGATTCCTTCACGATGAGCCAGGCTTTGCAATCGGTTGCACGCAAGACGGAATGTGCTGTGGTGGTCGCGACGTCTGATCCGCGCTTTGCGGGGATTTGCGCTGATGAAGGTGTCGTCTTCGTGCAAGGCCGCACCGTTGAGGCCGGTCCTCTCCCCAAGCTCAATTCCGCAAGTGCGGATTATTGGACGCGGGCGTTTTTCGAAGGCCGAATCGTATAGTAGTTGCCCTTTTCTCATGCGGGGCGGAGCGTAAACTCTGCCCCGCTTCCCATCTTTACGCATCCATGACAAAGCTTCAACGCGCGCTTGACGCATTGGCGCGATGATAGCTACACGTTGAAAAGGCAATATGGTGTGCGCCGGCGCGCGGGCCGTTGGACAGGATGCGCGAATGATTTACTACGTCGAAGATGACACAAATATTAGAGACCTTACCGTTTACGCCCTCAAGCAGGCAGGGTTCGAGGCTGCTGGGTTCACGTGCGGCCGCGACTTCTTCAAGGCCTGCGACGAGAAGGCGCCCGACTTGGTGTTGCTCGACATCATGCTCCCAGAAATGGACGGTCTTGAGATTCTCCGCGAGTTGCGCAGTCTGCCGTCGACGAAGAACATCCCTGTTATGATGCTCACAGCGAAAGGCACCGAATTTGACAAGGTATGCGGGCTCGATGCGGGCGCCGACGATTACCTGGCGAAGCCGTTCGGCATGATGGAGCTGGTATCTCGCGTGAACGCGCTGCTGCGTCGCGCGCAGGCACCGGCTGTGAGCGCCGACGACACGCTCGTTAACGGACCGATTGAGCTGGTCTCGTCTGCCCATACGGTGAGCGTCGGGGGAACCCTCGTGGCGCTGACGCTCAAGGAGTTCGACCTGCTGCGCGCGCTGATGCGCAGCGAGGGCAGGGTGCTTTCGCGCGGCAGATTGCTCGAGGACGTGTGGGGAGTGACTTACGTGGGCGAAACGCGCACGGTCGACGTGCATATTCAAACGCTGAGGCAGAAGCTCAACGCGGCATCTTCGGGTGCTGACGAGCTCATCCGCACCGTTCGCGGCGTCGGATACACGATGAAGGGCGCATCATGAGCCCGACCCACAACAACGTGAAAAGCCTGTCGAACCGCATCTTCCGCAGCGTGCTCACCTTCACGCTGATTGTCCTGTTCGTCTTCGGTACCGTCATGTCGGCGATCTTCTACACCACCTACGAGCGCGATGCAGAAGAGGACCTTTCCTCCGCGGCGCAAAATGTCGCAACATCGCTGGGCGACCTCGACTCGCAGGCGTGCGAGCAGGCCCTTTCGCAGCAGTTTTCCGACGCCTTCCGCTATACGCTTATCGATACGGATGGCGCGGTGCTCTACGACAGCGTGGCCGATGCTTCGACGATGGAAAACCACGCCGATCGCCCCGAGGTGCGTGACGCCGACGAACATGGGCGCGGAGAGGTGTCCCGCTACTCGAGCACGCTTGGCACCGTGACGCTGTATTCTGCGGTGAAGCTCCAGAACGGGGACGTTGTGCGCCTGTCCGAGACGCGCGAGTCGCTGGTCGCGTTCTTCGGCGGCATGATGGGACCGATTGCGCTCACGCTTCTCGTGGCGATTATGTTCGTATTCCTGCTGTCGCAGCGGCTGACGTCTCGCATAATGCAGCCGATCGACGCGCTTGACTTCGCCAATCCGCTCGAGAATGAGATTTACGAGGAGATGGACCCGCTGCTCGAGCGAATCGACGACCAGCAGCGGCAGCTTCGCGAGCAGAACAAAGACCTCGCGCGCGCCGAGACGATGCGCCGCGACTTCTCGAGCAACGTGAGCCACGAGATGAAGACGCCGCTTCAGGTAATCTCGGGGTATGCCGAGCTTATGAGAAACGACATGGTCGATCTCGCCGACCGCCAGAAGTTCGCGGGGCTCATCTACGACGAGGCGCAATCGATGCGAGCGCTGATTGACGAGGTACTGACACTCTCGCGGCTTGATGAGACGTCCTTCGATGGCGAGTCGGCGACGCTTATCGATATACTGGAAGCCTCCAAGCGCGTGGTGGGGCGACTATCGAGCTTTGCCCACGACCGCGGCGTGTCGGTTGAGGTGAGCGGAGACTCCGGATGCATTGCCGGCTCCGAGACGCTGGTCGAGGAGATGCTGTATAACCTGGTAGAGAATGGGATTCGCTACAACCATGAAGGTGGAAGCGTGAGCGTTTCGGTTCGGCTGGAGCTTCCCACTTCGGCGGAGCAGGCCGACGATATCCGTGCGCTGCCTGCGGGGGAGCGCGGCCGCATGCGAGCGGTTGTGCGCGTGAGCGACACTGGCCCGGGCATCCCAGAAGACAAGCAGGAGAAGATCTTCGAGCGCTTCTATCGCTTGGAGAAAAGTCGTTCGAAGGAGACCGGCGGCACGGGACTTGGGCTTGCGATCGTCAAGCATGCCGTGATGTACCACAAGGGCAGCGTTCGCGTGGAAAGCGAAGAGGGTAAAGGCACCGTGTTCATCCTGAGGATACCTACGGCCTAGATTGAGGTGCCTTGAAACGGCACGCTCTTTCTTCATCAAACTATGGAACCCGCGCCATGTCAAGACTTTAATTGAGCGCCATCGTCCTTATACTGAAGGTAGGTTCCGCTCCCGCAGTCATACATGCGGTGGACCGACGTTTTATATGCAGGGAGCTCAAGATAGCCCGTGGAACGGAGATTCGCGTCCGTTGATGCGAAAGCCGGAAAGCTGGCTGCGAGCACCCACCTTTCGAGGTGGGTTCACCCTGGACTTGTCGGGGGCGGAACTTTTTTGCGCTCTAGGGACAGATGCCGCGTTCGACGCAGGGTTATTGCTGTTCTTGCTCTCCGGCAATCTTGTCACAGCTTTTGCGACCGTCCTGGCCTAATCTTACTGTCTGGTATCTTCGGGTAGGTTCAAGTAGATGATGGTTGCCGTCCGAGCATGCCGCACAAGTGAAAGAGCCCCGCATCGCGAGGCCCTTAATTGATTCTAGTTGCTGCTATTCGAGTTGTTTCCCGATCCGCCGTTACTGCCAGATCCGCCGCCCGACGTACCGCCCGAGGAAGAAGGGCCGGTCGAGATGACCAGGTGCACCGTCTTGCCCGGCTCGAGCGAGCTTCCACCGTCGGGGGTCTGGCTGATGACGTTGCCCTGCTTGACCGAATCGCTGCTCTGATATTCAGTGGACACTCTGAACCCAGCGTTGTCGAGCGTGGTCTGTGCGCTGCCCTCGGATTTGCCGATCACATTGGGTACCTCGGAGGACTTCTTGCCGGAGCTCACCGTGATGGAGACGGTGCTGCCCTTCTCGAGGCTCTCGTCGGAAGTGGGCGACTGGCGAATGACATTGCCCTGCTTGACGTCGGAGCTTGCCTCCTCGGAGACGGACACCTCGAAGCCGGCGTTCTTCAGTGCGGCCATCGCATCGCTTTGCGACTTGCCGACAACGTTGGGCACCGCGACCTTTTCGGAACCGAGCGAAAGCACATAGGTGATAACGGAGCCCTTCGCCGCCTTGTCGCCCGCCTTCAAATCCTGCGAGGAGATCTTGCCCTTCTCGACTTTGTCGTCGTAGGCAGGCGTGCCCGCCTTCATGGTGAGGCCCACCTTGTCGCAGAGCTGTTGCGCCTCGTCAGGCGTCTTGTTCGTCAAATCGGGCACAGTGACCTGCTCGGTGCCTTGCGAGATGTTCAGGTTGATCTTTGTCCCCGCGGGCTTCTTCGTTCCCGCTGCGGGGTCCTGGCTCACAACGCTGCCCGCCGCAACGCTGTCATCGTGGACGGCGTTGGTGGTGCCCACCTCGAAGCCGGCCTTCTCGATGATCGTCGTGGCCTCCTCGAGCGTCTTGCCCTTCACGTCGGGTACGGGGTCGCCCGATGCGAAGACGCCGGAGAAGACGAGCGCGGCGATGGCGATGACAGCGATGGCGGCCACGATGGCCACGATGAGCCCCGTCTTCTTGCCGCCCTTGTTCTCGGGCATGTTCGGAGTGTTGCCTCCGTGATAGTTGGTCTGGCCGCTGTGGGTTACGGGCTTCACGGGCTGAGGCATGACCATCGTGCTGTCGGCGCCCGCTGCACCGCCCTCGATGGGGCTCATCACGCGGGTCTGCGCGCTCGTGAAACCGCCCGGCACCGCGGCGCCCGCAAGTTTCACGGGGCGGCCTGCCAAAAAGTCGTTCAGCGCGAGGCGCATGTCGTTTGCGGTGGCGAAGCGGTCCGCGGGGTTTTTCTGCATGGCCTTCACGATGATGCTCTCAAGGCCCGGGTCGATGTCGGGGTTGAAGTCGGAGGGCAGCGGCGGCTCCTCGTTGACCTGCTTCATGGCGACGCTGATGGCGTCGGGGCCGTCGAAGGGAAGCTTGCCCGTCGCAGCCTCGAAGAGCACTATGCCAAGCGAGTAGATGTCGCTTGCGGCGGTGAGTTCCTTGCCCTGCGCCTGCTCGGGCGAGATGTAATGCGCCGTTCCGAGAACGGTGGACGTCTTGGCGTTCACCGAGTTCTTCGCGCGCGCAATGCCGAAGTCCATCACCTTCACGTTGCCGTCGGGCTGGACCATGATGTTTTGCGGCTTGATGTCGCGATGGATGATGTCCTGGTTATGGGCGACGGAAAGCGCCTGGCACACCTGCGAGCCGATTTCGGCGACCTTGCGCTGGTTGAGCGCACCACGCTGCACGATGCCGGTCTTGAGGTCGGTGCCGCGGATGTACTCCATGACGATGAAGTACGTGCCGTCGTCTTGGCCCCAGTCGTAAACGTTCACGATGTAGGGGCTTTGCAAGTTGGCGGCAGACGCGGCCTCCTGGCGGAAGCGCTGCGCGAATGCGGCGTCCGATGCGTATTGGGGCAGCATCACCTTTACGGCAACGCGGCGCCCGAGGACGTTGTCCTGAGCCTGGTACACCTCGGCCATGCCGCCGATCCCGATGCGCTCGGTGATCTGGTACCTGTTGTTGAAGATTCTGCCTGTCATCGCTGCGCTAGACACGTTTGCTCCTTAAACTTCCCTGCTGTGCTGCGTTTTTGTTTCGTTTTATGCCGGTTCGCATTAGCATACCAAATTATAAATCGCCTTGTACTTCCAACGCCGTTTTCATCACATCTCGAGCCTTGCTGGCGGCGTACTCGCTGGATTGCCCCTTCTCGATCACGATTGCCACGACGACGTTGCAATTCTCCGATGGCGCCATGCCGACAAACCACACGTCGTTGTAGCCGTCGTGCTCGGCGGTGCCTGTCTTGCCCGCTACGGTCACGCCGTTGATTTGGGCGGAAGTGCCGGTGCCGTTGTTCACGACGCCCTCGAGTACAGTGCGCACGCGGCTTGCCGTGTCGGCGCTCACCGCTTGAGAGAGCTTCTTCGGGGTGGCCGTGTAGCTGCGCTTGCCGTCGGCGTTGTAGATGCCGTCGACCAGGTAGGGCTGCATGATCGCGCCGTCGTTGGCGATACCGCAGCCGGCGAGCGCCATCTCGAGCACGGTGGCCTGGGGGCCTGCGGGGCTCGGGTGGTTGGTCGTCTTGCTCTCGCCGACGGGCTCTCCCGCTGCCGCCCAGGCGGTCTCCCACGTGGTCATGTCCTTCGCGTCGGGCATGACCGAGGTCGCGAGGGGCAGATCGAAATCGATGTCCATGTTGAAGCCGAAGAGCTTCGCGTAGTTCACGAGGTTCTCCGCGCCGATTTGCACGCCGAGCTGGCCGAAGACAACGTTAGAGGAAAGTTCGGTCGCGCGTGCGAGCGAAATCGTGCCGTAGTTGTGCTTCTCGAAGTTGGTGACGGCGGCGTTGCCGATGTCCATCGACGAGGGCGACTCGAACATGGTGGTCTCGGTAGCGATGCCTTCCTGCAGCGCGCAGGCGAGCGAGACGATCTTAAACGTGGAACCCGGCGCGTAGAGCGCCTGCGTCGCGCGGTTGTACAGCTCGCTCGAGCTTGTGGAATTTGCTCCCGAGCTTGCGGCGTCGGCGATCACCTGGTCGATGTCGGCGGCGTCGTAAGTCGGGGCCGAGGCCATCGCGAGCACGGCGCCCGTCTTCGGGTCCATGACCACGCAGGCACCCGAATCGTTGGCCAGCGCGTCTTGCGCCGCCTGCTGAATCTGCGAGTTGATGGAGAGCGTGACGTCGTTGCCGGGGGTGCCTACGCCCGAAAGCGAGTTCACGACATCGGTGATCGACGCGAAGTTCTTCTCGCCCTTGAGCGTGTCGTTGTAGCTGGCCTCGATGCCGCTCGTTCCGTACTTCGACGAGGTGTAGCCCACCACGTGACTCGCGAGATCTCCCGCTGGGTAGACGCGCGAGTATGTGCCGTCGTCGTTCTTGACGCTCTGCGCGAGGACGGTTCCGTCGTAGGTGGAGATGGTGCCGCGCTCTGTCTTCGACTCGCGTGCCATGGTGTGGTTGTTCGCTGCCATGTTCTGGTAGTCGCTCGCCTGCACGACCATGATCAGCGTGAGATTCGCCACGAGCGCCGCGAACATGAGCGAGAACACGATCATGGTGTGCGTGAGGCGCTTGCCGAGCGAGACGCGCCCGAGCACGCTGTTCGCGCTGATGATGGTCGTGGTGTTCATGATCTCGGAGGACGAGCCCGTGCCTTCGTCGCCGCAGCGCAGGAGGAATCCGACGATGATGAACGCGGCGAGCAGAGACGAGCCGCCCTGGCTGACGAAGGGGAGCGTGATGCCGGTAAGGGGGATGAGCCTGGTGACGCCGCCGACGATGATGAACGCCTGGAGCACGATGATCGAGGTGAGGCCTGCGCCGATAAGCGAGCTCACGTCCGATTTCGCGCGCGCTGCGGTCACGAAGCCGCGAATCGCGAAGCACAGGTACAAAAGCAGCAAGCCTGCCGCGCCCAAAAGCCCTGTCTCCTCGCCGATGGCCGCGAAGATGAAGTCGCTTTCCACGACCGGGATGCGGGTGATGCCGTTGCCGCCGCCTGCCATGCCGCGCCCGATTCCCGTGCCGAACAGGTCGCCGTCGGCAAGCGAGTAGATGGTCTGCACGAGCTGATAGCCGGTGTTCTGTGCGTCGGCGAAGGGGTTAAGCCAGGTGGCGACACGCGTCTGCACGTGGTCGAAGGCGAAGTAGGCGCCCACGCCGCCGATGGCAACGAGGCCTAAGCCGATGACCAGGTAGAACTTCTTTCCCGTGGCAACGTAGAGCATGACCAGGAACACGAGGAAGAAGACGAGCGCGCTGCCGAGATCCTTCTCGAACACGACGATGAGCATTGCCACGCCCCACATGAGGAGCAGCGGCAGGAGCGTGCGGATGTCGGGCAGGCGGAACGGGCCCACATGCCAGGTGAACACCGAGAGCATCTCGCGGTTCTGCGCAAGGTAGCCGGCAAGGAAGAGCACGATAATGATCTTCGCGATTTCGCCTGGTTGGAAGGAGAATCCGCCTACATGCAGCCAGATGCGGCTGCCGTAGATTTCCTGGCCGATGCCGGGGATCATCGGCGAGAGCAAAAGAATGACGCCGACGATGGCGAGCGTGTACTTGTAGTTGGCGAGCCGGTCGGGGTTGCGCAAAAACGCCATGATCGCAATCATGAGCACGACGCCCAAGAACAGCCAAACGACCTGGTTGATGGCCATATTCGGGCTGTCGGAGAAGGGCGCTACGCGCGTGATGAAGGCGATACCGATGCCTGAGAGCGCGAACGAGATCGGCAGGATGGCGGGGTCGGCTTCGGGGGCAAGTATGCGCGTGGCGATATGCGCCACGATGAAGGCGCCGAAGATGCCGACCGGGACGCCGAGGGTTTGCATGTTGAGCGCTTGCCCCTCGTTGATTGCGAGCATCGCGAACATCAAGATGACGAGCGGCGACGCGATGAGCAGCAAGATGAGTTCTATGTTGCGCCTCGTCATGCGGCGTCACCGCTTCCCGATGTGCTGGGGGATGCGTCGTCGTTTTGAGTCTTCTCGCTGGAGGCGGCGCTTGCGGTGGCGGAAGCGCTTTGCCCCGAGGCTTTCGAGTCGTCGGATTGCGCCTCGTCGCGCGTGCGGTCCCGCTCGTTCTCGGTCTGCTTCTTGTTCAAGACTTCCTGCTCATATTCGGCGACGAGGCTTTCTGCAGCTTTGACGTTGTCGCAGGTGATGGAGTTCTCCGTCAAGCGATTGGCGAGACCCGGCTGCAGGTCGTCCACGTTGATGTCGGTCGTCTTCTCGAGCGTTGAGAAGCTCATTCCCGCGAACTCGCCGGGAACCCCGCGGTAAATGGCGACCTTCCCCTGGTCAACGCCGAGGTATGCCGCGGTGCTGACCCAGTAGTTCAGCCCGTATGCCGCACCGCCCACGATTGCCGCGAGCAGGACGAGGACGAACACAACGGTGATCTTCGTTTTGCGCGCCACTTTGCGGCGGCGCTTTTCGGCGAAGCCCTTCACGTCGACCACGATGACGGTCACGTTGTCGTGACCGCCGGCGGCGATTGCTTCGTTTACCAGCTGTGATGCGCAGCGCTGCGGATCGGAGACGCGATTTAAGATTGCTTCGATGTCCTGGTCGAGCACCATGCCTGAAAGCCCGTCCGAGCACAAAAGCAGACGGTCGCCCGCGTCGACGTTGATCTCGTAGAGGTCGGCCACGGTGCGCGGGTCGCTGCCGAGCGCGCGCGTGATGACCGAGCGCTGCGGATGGACGCGCGCCTCTTCGGGGGTGAGCTGGCCGGCTTCGATAAGGTCGGCCATGAGCGAGTGGTCGCGCGTGAGCTGCTGGATCTTTCCCTTGTGGAGCAGATATGCTCGCGAGTCGCCTACCTGCGCGATGACGAGGCGCTCGCCTTCGAGCATCGCGGCGGTGCAGGTGGTGCCCATGCCCTCGCGACCGCGCCCTTCATGCGCCGCCTTCAGGATCGCGTGGTTCGCGGCCTGGACGGCGCGCCCGAGCTCGTTCGCATCGGGATGCTCCGGCGCCCGCTCGGCGATGACGTTGACGGCGATTTCGGATGCAACCTCGCCTGCGGCGTGGCCGCCCATGCCGTCTGCCACCACGAACAGCGGCGGCGCCACGACGAGCGAGTCCTCATTGTGGTCGCGCACGCAGCCGACGTCGGTTCTGCTGCCGAACGTCGCCGAAGAAGCTCGGCGCCCGCGCCCGCTCGGGCGCCGCCCCTTCGAGGGGCGCTCCCCGCGCGCTGCGCGATGCGGGTCGTGATTGAATGATTGTTCGTTCTGAACTGGCATTATGCGAACCTAACGCGGATGGCGACGTCACCGATGTTTACGACGTCGTTGTTCTTCAGGGCTACGGGCCCGGCGATGAGCTTGCCGTTGACGGCGGTTCCGTTGGTGGAGCCGAGGTCTTCGATGAACAGGTTCTGCCCCATGGGATTAAAGCATGCGTGACGTGCGGAAACGTACCCGGCTCCGATCACGATGTCGGCGCCAGGCGTGCGGCCGACCACAACCGGCCCGCGCACTGCGATGGAGACACCGCGAAGCTCCTTCGGGCCGCGTTCGATCGACAGGTTCCACGAGCGCTCCTTCTTGCGCTGTCCGCGGACGAGTCCCACGCCAGTTTTCATGATGGCGAACAGGAACAGGTACAGAAGCGCCACGAACAGCAGGCGCGCGATGAGCAATACAGTGTCGATCACGATGTGCCTTTCGCGTTATCCGATCACGAATTGAAGGTTGGTGGTTCCCATGACGATGCGCTCGCCGCCCTGCAGTACCTGCGAGGTGATCTGGCGGCCGTTCACGAGCGTGCCGTTCGTGGAGCCGAGGTCGGTGAGAACCCATACGCCCGGCTGCTCGAAGCGCAGCTCGGCGTGCGTGCGGCTTGCGTTGATATCGGGGATGACGATGTCGCAGTTCGATTCGCGACCGATGATCTGGCGCGCGGAGGAAAGCGGGAACGTCTTGCCGTGCGTTGTGTCGATGAGAGCGGCGCCGCCTTGCTGGGCGCGGGGCTGCTCGCGATGCGCCGTCTCCGGGAAGACCATGGTCTGGGGTGCTCCCTGCGCTGCGGCACCCGCGATTGCGGCGCCTGCGCCGGCGAAGGATTCCCCTCGGTTCATCGGGGGTTCTGCCCAGCTGGGTTCTTCCTGCGACTCGAAGGGCTGGTCGTCGTCGTAGTCGTCGTAATCGTCGTAGCCGTCATAGCCATCGTAATCGTCGTAGTCGGAATAGCCGTCGCCTTCGGCGTAATCGTCGCATGCGGGCTGATCGTAGCCGCCGGCGTACGGGGCGGCCTGCGGCTGAGGGGCATATCCGCCAGCGGGGGCGCCGTAGCGGTTGGCCGCCGGCGCGGCGCCGATGCCGTAGCGCGCCATCTCCTCGGCGCGGAGCTGCGCGATAAGGGGCGCGGCGACGGGCTCTGCTACCACGTCGAACTTGCCGTGGCGAAGGCCCTCGTCGACGATGAAGCGCACGAGCGGCTGTCCGTCCATGAGGAGTCCCTCTTCGGCCGCCTTTGCGGAAAGATAGGTCTCGGTCTCGCCCGCGAGGGTGGGGTAGTAGCCGAACAGGCGCTCGTCGTCGTCGGCGTTCACGAGCACGGTGTAGAGCGTCGGAGCGTATTGCTTTCCCGCGCCGACCATCTTGTTGCGGCGCATCTGCTTTTCCGCCTTCTTGGCAATCTGCACGGGCGACAACGGCGAGTTCGCCATTTTGTCGGCTGCGCCCTCGAACGTGTCTTCCATTTTGCCTTCGAATTTGGACAAGAGGCCCATCTCGTCTCCTAACGTGTGTTGCTCGGGAAGCCGCAAAGCGGCGGTGGCATTCCGTAATGCTTCATCTTGCCATATTTGCGGAAGCGGGGTCGAGCGCTTTACGCAATCGTCACCCAATCGGCGGAAACGGAGGAAGCGTACACGGGCGCGATCGCAGCGGGGCGCGGGACAAGGGGAGGGGCGGTGATCGATTTGCCGGTCCCGCAATCCCGTCATTCCAAGGTCGCATGCATTATTTCTAGCTATTCATCATTGACGCCCCGTCTTCTTTTTTTGATGGGGAACCGTAGTGGCTTACAAGTATTTTACGTACCTCATCAGGTCAAGTAGATTGACAGAGTATTAATTGCGTTGATAGGATTGACGAAAGGTTGCGCTCGAAGAGAAAGGGGGCTTATTGGTTTTGGAGTGACCGACAGAGAGGTCGTCGACAAAGTTTACCTCTAAGGTACTGTTAAGCGCAAAATCGCGAACCTGGGGAGGACCGAGCATGAGCATTTCAGCAAAGCCCACCGAGAAAGTATTCAAATCGCTTCTAGCCGTCACTTTGTCCGTGTCGCTCTGCCCGCTTGCGCCAGCAGGTCAAGCGCAAGCGGACGAAGCCGAGAACGATGGCAGCGAAGTAAGCGTCTCGTCCTCATCTGCGAATGATGGCAGCGAAACGAACTCCTCGCCCGCATCCGTGAACGATGGCAGCGAAGCGAGCATCCCATACGCATTCGCGAACGATAGCGACGCCCTGCCAGGTGACTCCGACGACGGCATCGCTCCGGAACGCGACGCTCTGCCGGGCGATTTCGACGACGACATCGATCCGCAATCCGTTGATTCGAGCGACCCTATTGTGGACTGGACGACCTGCGGCACTGCCCGCTGGACGATAGATGCGGGCGGATGCTTGACGATTGCCCCTATGGAGGGCACCGACAACGGCGAGCTGGAGATTTGGGTGCTATGCGATGAAGTGCCCTGGTATAACTACCGAAATTCGATAACCTCCGCAAAAGTCGCAGGCAAGATTGCCACCCAAACAACGGCTCTTATGTTCAACGACTGCCCGAAGCTCGCCTCCCTGGACTTGTCGGGTCTCGATACCTCGGACGTAACGAATATGTCCAACATGTTTTCTTATTGCTGGTCGCTCACATCGCTCGACCTGTCGCCCCTCGACACGTCGAACGTGACCAACATGCGCGGCATGTTCAGCGAGTGCTCGTCGCTCGCATCGCTCGACCTGTCGCCCCTCGACACGTCGAACGTGACCGACATGTCCTATATGCTCAGCGGCTGTTCGAAGCTCACCTCCCTGGACCTGTCGCCGCTCGACACGTCGAAGGTGACAAACATGTCCTATATGCTCTACTATTGCCCGTCTCTCACATCGCTCGACCTGTCGCCCCTTGACACGTCGAACGTGACCAGCATGCGCGGCATATTCGCCCACTGTTCGAAGCTCGCATCGCTCGACCTGTCGCCCCTCGACACGTCTCAGGTAGAGAGCATGAGCGGCATGTTCGACGGCTGCTCGAGGCTCGCTTCCCTGGACCTGTCGTCGTTCGACACGTCGAATGTGACCGGCATGAGCGGCATGTTCTACGGCTGCTCGTCACTCACCTCCCTCGACGTGTCGTCGTTCGACACGTCGAATGTGACCGGCATGAGCGGCATGTTCGACGGCTGCTCGTCGCTCGCCTCCCTCGACGTGTCGTCGTTCGACACGTCGGGTGCGGTCGGTATGAAAGGCATGTTCTCCGGTTGCTCGAAGCTCGCTCTCCTGGACGTGTCGTCGTTCGACACGTCCAGGGTGACCGACATGAGCGACATGTTCCATGGTTGCTCGTCGCTCTCCTCTCTGGACGTGTCGTCGTTCGACACGTCGAACGTGTGGGGAATGAAAGGCATGTTCAACGGCTGCTCGGAGCTTGTATCTCTTGACCTGTCGTCGTTCAACACGTGGCTGGTGTCTAACTTATCCGACATGTTCTCCGGCTGCTCGTCGCTCAAGTCGCTGGACTTGTCGTCGTTCGACACATCGTATGTGCTGCGCATGAACGACATGTTCAACGGCTGCTCATCGCTTACCTCTCTGGACTTGTCGTCGTTCGACACGTCGCGAACGGGTGAGATGGTATCGATATTCTCCGGATGCTTATCGCTTCGCACCGTGAAATTAGGGGCAGGCTTCACCTTTACGGGACGATGGACCGGACGCATATGCAACCTGCCTGCGATCAGCGACTTGAACGGGTACACGGGGCTCTGGGTGAGCTCGGCGGATGGCGAGGCTTACAAACCCAATGCCATCCCCAACAACGTGGCCGCCGTCTACACCGCGCAGCAAAAGCCAGGTGTGGTCATGGGCGATATCTCGAGTGCAATCGTCTCCGATATTCCCGAGCAGACGTGCACAGGTTTGCGCATCGAGCCCGAGGTAGAAGTGACCCTCGATGGCAAGACGCTGGTCCGGGGCGTCGACTTCAGGGTATCGTGCACGAATAACATCAAGGTGGGCACCGCAACCGCAACGATCATCGGCATCGGCGACTACGAGGGTGTGATCAGGAAGCACTTCTCCATAAAGAAGGCCCCGACGCCTATTTTCGCCGACGTGGACTACTCGTCGTGGTACGGTGACGCCGTAACATTTGTTGCGGAAAAGGACCTGGTCACGGGGTATTCCGATTCGGGCCTTTTCGGCGTGGGCAACGCGCTAACCCGCGCGCAGTTGGCAACCATCCTGTATCGCAACGCCAACCCGGACGCCTCGCCCGACTTCCGCCCAAGAAACACAACGGGCATGCCCGATGTGGAAGGGTTCACTTGGTACACCGCGGGCGTGAACTGGGCCGTGGAGAACGGGGTGATCAACGGCTACGCCGACGGCGAGGGCAACCGCGTGGCGTTCGGCCCGGACGATTCAATGACCCTCGAACAGCTGGTCACGGCGATCGCGAACCTCTCGGCCGACGAGGAGGATCTACCCGGCACTGGCGAGACGGCGGCGATTCTCCGACCGTTCCGCGATCGCTGGTCGGTGTCGCCTTGGGCCCGTCCGAGCATGGCGTGGGCCGCGCAAAAGGGCCTCGTGGCGGGCTACGACGAGCCCGATGGCAAGCACCTGCGTCCCAGCGAGAACATCAGTCGCGAGCGGGCGGTCGTGATTCTCATGCGCGCCTTCGAGTTGGGGATTCTTGAGTAGCCCCGAAACGACTCTGCACTAGGCAGCGAGCCCCCCTTCCGCCTTCGCACGGAAGGGGGGCCTCGTTGCTTTCGGTTCTGGGAATGCGTTCGATTATGGCTGCCTTCGGGGCGGTCGCCTCATTTCGCTTCGATTCGCGTGCGGCGCGCTATCGGTATAATGGGTGCGACCGATTCCTCGAAAGGACTTGCGATGACGCGCATCTACTCGTATTCCCAGCCCATCGATTCCGACATCGTCGACGGGTTCTGCCTTTTGCAGAAGGGCTTCACCGACCAGTTCGTCTACTACGACAAGCAAAGTGCGAACCGCTACATGGGCTTGGGGCGCTGCATCGCGTTACCGCAGATGGAAGGTGTGGAATACGAAATCGAGGGGCCCATCGATCAGCCGCCCGTGTTCTTCTCGTTCAATCGCTTCGACGCGGAGAACCCCAAGGCGACCGACGAGCTCTTCGAAGCGTTCCCGCGCCTTAAGTTCATGCTGCCTGAAGTGGTGCTTGTGGAAAACGAGCGCGGGCGCATGCTGCAAGTGAACAGCCTCTCTCCTGTGTATCCGGGCCGCATCGCGCGTTTCGCGCGCCAGGCGGCAGGCGCCCCGCGTCGCGAGCGCGTGACGGTTCCGTTCACGTTGGAGCGCGATTCGCGCGAGCAGTGGCGGGCGGAAGTGGATGCTGCGCTTTCGGCTATTCGCTCAGGGCGCGTTGGCAAGGTGGTTCTCTCGCGCAGGCAGAGGCTTCTTGCCGAGCACCCGTTCTCTTCGAAGGACCTGCTGGTCAACTTGATAGACGGCGACGCGCGCGGCACGGTGCTGCTCTACCGTTACGCCGACGTGTTCTTCTGCGGCTGCACGCCCGAGCTGCTCGTTCGCAAGCGCGGTCAGCAGCTTGAGAGCATGTGCCTGGCGGGGACGTGCCCCGCTTCCGAGGACCCTGATCGCGCTCGCGAGCTGGCAAGCGAGCTTATGGCGGACGAGAAGAACCGCGCCGAGCACGAGCACGTCGTCCACTTCATGCGCGAGGTTCTGGGGCGCATCTGCCATGACGTGCGCATTCCGCGCGAGCCGCAGATCCTCTCGCTGCGTCACGTGCAGCACCTCCACACCCCGGTGAGCGCGAAGGTGCTCGAGGGCGTGAACCTGCCCGAGCTTGTGGGCGATCTGCACCCCACGCCTGCGGTGGCGGGCACGCCCGTCGGCGAGGCGAAGATGCTCATCAGGCAGATCGAATCGTACAACCGCGGGTTCTTCGCCGGCGCGTGCGGCTACATCGACGGTGCAGGTGACGGTGCATTTTCGGTCGGTCTTCGCACGGGCGTGTTCGATGGGGAAGGCGGCTGGGTGTATGCCGGGTGCGGTATCGTCGAGGGCAGCGTGGCCGACGACGAGTTCGACGAGATCGACATGAAGCTCAAGACCATCTTAAGCGCGTTCGGGGAATAGGGCGGGTCGCATGCCGGTTTCCTTGCGGCGAGAACTAGCCGAGCATGTGCCAACAATTAGACGCAAAATAGAATAGCCTATTAACAGAATAATCAACGCAGCGCAATCGCGTTCTCCACCCGGGAGTCTTCCTTGTTGCGCATCTCATAACCATCCCTATTTCAGGATATTCCCGTTTGCATAATTCTGCATATTCGTATATATTTCGGGAGTAGCATTATTTGAAGGGGACGATGTGCCGAAGCTCGAGGGAACAGATACGGGGAGAAGAATCTCCCTGCGCGAAGATTTCGTCATCATGGCTCTTGCCGTGATCTTGGTTGTCATCACGTCGGTCTCGCTTATGCTCGGCAAGTTCCCCATCGAGCCCCATGAGGCCATCTGCATGCTGCTTGGCCAGGTATTTCCCATCGATCAGTTTTGGACGAACCAGCAGCAGACGCTGTTCTTCAACGTTCGCCTGCCGCGTATCCTGCTCGCGCTTATGGTGGGGTGCTGCCTTGCGGCGGCAGGCGCGGCGTTCCAGGGAACCTTCCAAAACCCGCTCGTGTCGCCCGATATCCTGGGCGCGTCCCAAGGCGCGGCACTTGGAGCCGCGATTGCCATTCTTTTGGGGGCGAGCGCGTTTGCCACGAGCCTGTTCGCGTTCTGCTTCGCTATCGCGACGGTGTTTCTCGTGCTGCTCATATCGAGTCGGGCGAAGGGAAACCGCATCCTTGTCGTGGTGCTCGCGGGCGTTATGGTGAGCTCGCTGTTCCAGGCGGGCGTCTCGTTCACCAAATTGATCGCAGACCCTACTGACCAGCTTCCCGCAATTACGTATTGGCTGATGGGAAGCTTAACGAGCGCCAAGATGTCCGATGTTACGCTGGTCGCTGCTCCGATGATCATCGGGTGCGTCGTGCTGTTTGCCATGCGCTGGCGCATCAACATCCTTACCATGGGCGACGACGAGGCGGCCACGATGGGCGTGAACGCCAAGCGGATGCGCGTTGTCGTTCTGCTTGCGGCCACCCTTGTCACCGCGTCGAGCGTGGCGGTGTCGGGCATGGTGGGCTGGGTCGGCCTGGTCATCCCGCATTTGTGCCGCATGCTCGTGGGCTGCGACTATCGCAAACTTTTGCCGGCGAGCATGCTCATGGGCGCGAGCTTCCTTTTGCTTGTGGATGACATCGCGCGCCTTGTGGCCACGTCCGAGATTCCCATCGGCATCCTGACCGCGTTCGTCGGCGCGCCGTTCTTCCTCTATCTCATCACGAGGGAGCGTAAGATTTGAGTATAGATATCGAACATGTGAGCTTCTCCTACGGGAAACATCAGGTGCTGCGCGACGTGAATGCGAGCATTCCGGACGGCGTGCTCGTGAACGTGCTCGGGCCCAACGGTGTGGGCAAGTCGACGTTGTTTCGCTGCATCCTGTGCCTGAACAGCGATTATGAGGGGGTCATTCGCGTAAACGGCAAGGATTTGCGCGATCTTTCGGTGCGCGAACGTGCGCGGGAGATTTCCTATATCCCCCAAACCCACGCCCCTGTGTACAACTACAAGGTGCGCGACGTCGTGCTCATGAGCACGGGCGCCGACGTGGGAATATTCGGGACGCCTGGCCGCGAGCAGGTCGAGCGGGCGGAACAAGCGCTTGAGCGCATCGGCATCGGGCATTTGGCGGACCGCATGTACACCCACATTTCCGGCGGAGAGCAGCAGCTTGTCCTGATTGCCCGCGCGCTTGCCCAGAACGCGAAGACGATCGTGATGGACGAGCCTACGAGCGCGCTCGATTACGGCAACACCGTGCGCGTGCTGTCGTGCGTGAAGCAGCTTGCACGCGAGGGTCTTTCCATCGTGCAATCAACTCATCAGCCTGACCAGGCGTTTCTATTTGCTGACAAGACGCTCGTGGTGTACGACGGCACCGTTGAGGCGTACGGCGACCCGAAGGATGTGATCACCGCCGAGTTGGTGGGGCGCATCTACGGTGTGGAAGTCGAGGTCAACTCACTATATGGCGACAAGGTGCGCGTATGCGTGCCTACAAGCGAAATCAGGGAAGAATAGGATTGTAGGAGGAAGAATGGAGATGACGAAGAAGCGCGGCATCGGATTCGCAATCGCGGCGACTGTGATGGCGCTCGCGCTCGCCTTCTCGCTTGCCGGATGTTCCGGTGGACAGAAGGAGTCAAGCGAC
>OLRA01001887.1_pt1 | contig 22834 bp, 14 predicted proteins | sample 1673011 | NCBI WGS metagenome assembly OLRA01 (sample SAMEA3136746, study PRJEB25190) | human gut metagenome | reverse complement strand
CGGACACGGAGCCGGAATCAAGTTCCGAAACATACGAATCAAGGAACTGCCCGCCCCGAAAACGAAATAACAAGGCCGCAGGAAAACCCGCCGCCGAACGGCGGGTTTTCCCGGCCCGGCAGCGGAAATTCACAAATTAACGCTATATTTGTTCCATAGAATATTTATCTACATTATGTAGCTTTCATGTTTTTGTAACGGGAACTTTGACAATTTGAAATGAAATACAAGGAAAATGGCCTTCAGAGTTGACAAATTATTACCTAAAATTTCTCATTGTATTGTTTGTCGGATATTTATGTTTAATTATATTTTGGATGCAAAAGTTTGGAACCCTTTTATCTTAATAAAATAAATCCTTCAATTTCTAAGTTACTATTGCAATAGCTTGTTGATTCAGCCATTTTTTCTTCGATCGAATAAAATTTGCCATCCCGAAAATTTTTCATATCTTGCAAGAGGTTATTTGACATGTGGTATTTTCGTGCAATTAACTGAAAATAAATCGTTACCTTCTCGTTACCTATTCTCCATTAAAGCAATGTAACAACTCGATAAATCAAGTCGTTATATTGCTTTAATCCCGCACCGAATCATCGGTCTGCCGCTTTTTCCTTATAGGTTGTGGCCGTGTTTTTGCACGTGCCGGTCGAGCCTCACCGCCGGATGCCTCCCCGCGAAAGCACCTCCTCGAAGTAGGCGATGGTTTTTAGGAGACCGTCCCGCAGCTGGATTTTCGGCTCCCAGCCGCCGAGCATGTTGCGGGCGAGCGAGATGTCGGGCTGCCGCTGCTGGGGATCGTCGGCGGGCAGGGGCAGGTGGACGATCTTCGATTTCGAACCCGTCAGGGAGATCACCTCGCGGGCCAGTTCGGCGATGGTGAATTCGTTCGGGTTGCCGATGTTCACCGGACTGGTGAAGTCGTCGGGCGTGTCGTTCATCATGCGCACCATGCCTTCGATCAGGTCGTCGATGTACTGGAACGAACGGCTCTGCCCGCCGTCGCCGTAGATCGTGATATTGTCGCCCCGCAGCGCCTGGACGATGAAATTCGAGACCACGCGGCCGTCGTTGATGTCCATTTTCGGACCGTAGGTGTTGAATATGCGGATGATCTTCACGGGAATGCCGTGTTCGCGGTAGCTCATAAAGAGCGACTCGGCGCAGCGTTTGCCCTCGTCGTAGCACGAGCGGATGCCCAGCGGGTTGACGTGGCCCCAGTAATCCTCGCGCTGGGGGTGGATCAGCGGGTCGCCGTAGACCTCCGAGGTCGAGGCCTGGAGGATTTTCGCCCGGTTGTATTTGGCCATGCCCAGCATGTTGATCGAGCCGATCACCGACGTCTGGGTGGTTTTGATCGGGTCGTGCTGGTAGTAGATCGGCGAAGCGGGGCAGGCGAGGTTGTAGATCTCCTCGATCTCGGCCATGTAGGGATAGACGATGTCGTGGCGGATGACCTCGAAATTGGGGTGCGACAACAAGTGTCGGATGTTGCTTTTGTGACCGGTGAAATAGTTGTCGATGCAGATGATGTCGTTACCTTCCGCGAGCAGCCTTTCGCACAGATGGGAGCCGATCGTATCGCAGGGCTGCATTCCCGAAGGGGTGATGTGCTTCAGCTGCTTCGCCAGCGAGAACGGCGTCATGCTGCCCGCGCCGCCCGATTCGTTGCAGACGTGGAGACCCCGTGCGATCGACTACCGGGTGATGTGCGACAGCCTGAACAGGGTGGGCGGCATGCTCAACCGCTACGACATCCGGCGCAACATCGACCTGATCCGTTCGCTTTATCCCCAGGTGGAGAACATCGCTCTGGTGACCGACAATACCTACGGCGGCATTTCGTTGCAGGCGCTCGTGCGCGCGGAGTGGGAGAACTACCCCGACCTGAATCTCGTGCTGGTGGACAGCCGCGAGGGGGAGGAGACGGCGTTCCGGACCTATGCGACGCTGCCGCCCCGTTCGGCCGTGATGCTCGGCACGTGGCGCGTAGGCAGCGACGGCGAATACTTCATGCAGCGGTCGCTGAACGATCTGGTGCAGAACAACCCCCGCGTTCCGGTCTTCTCGGTGACCGGTACGGGCATCGGCGACACGGCGATCGGCGGTTACGTGCCCGAATACGAGAACGGCGCGGAGGTCATTGCGAACCAGATCCGGAAATATTACGACACGGACGACATCGAAGACGCTCATTTCCATACGAGCAAAAGTCTCTATCTGTTCGATTCGCGCAAGCTCAAGGAGTGGAAAATCGCCGAATACGCCCTGCCCAAGGGCAGCGTCATCGAGGATACGATGGCGGCCAAGCTGTCGAAATACTCCCACTACATCGAACTGTTGGTGGCGGGCATCCTGCTGCTGGTGCTGCTGCTCTTCGTGACGTGGCTGCTGTTGCGCATGCGGCGGCTCAAGCTCACGCTTGAGGAGCGCGAGGGCCAGCTGGTCGTCGCCCGGGAGAAGGCCGAGGAGTCGGACATGCTCAAGTCGGCGTTCCTGGCCAACATGAGCCACGAAATCCGCACGCCGCTCAACGCCATCGTGGGCTTCTCGTCGCTGATGCAGAGCGAGGAGCTTTCGCAGGAGGAGCACGCCGAGTACTGCGCCATCGTGGTCAGCAACTCCGAGATGCTGCTCACGCTGCTGAACGACATCCTCGACATTTCGTCGCTCGAGTGCGGCAAGATCAGGTTCAACTACGCTTCGGAGGATATCGTGCAGATTTGTCAGCACGTGATGATGACCACTGCCCATACGCGGCAGAGAGGGGTTGAGGGGCGTTTCGCGTGTCCCGTCGGATCGTTCATGCTCACCACCGACGCCCACCGTCTTTCGCAAATCCTGATCAACCTGCTGACCAACGCCGGCAAGTTCACCTCCGAGGGCAGCATCACGCTGGGGGTGGAGATCGACGAGGAGCGGGGCGAGGTGCTTTTCTCGGTGGCCGACACCGGACCGGGCATTCCGCCCGACAAGCAGGATCTGGTTTTCAACCGCTTCGAGAAGCTCGACGGCAACAAGAAGAAGGGTACGGGGCTGGGCCTTGCCATCTGCCGCCAGATCGCCATGATCGTCGGGGGCCGCATCTGGGTCGATTCCGCTTATACGGGCGGCACGCGTTTCGTCTTCGCGCATCCCATCGGTATCGACCCCGGTGGAGAGAACCGCGAGGGGGGGGGATTTCTACCCTCTGAACAGCGCAAGTCCCTCTTTGTGAACGATGCCGGCCAGCTGGTCCCCGAAGGGAAATAAGACGCGGAGAAAGGCTCCTACGCGCCGGATCACCTCTTTTTCGTCCCCCATTTGGGCTTTATGCCGATGAAGAATTCGGCGTTCATGCGCGGCATGGGCCGGGAGAGCACCGAGAGGTACTCCTCGTTGAACAGGTTGTTGACCGTGCCTTTGAGCGTCAGGTCCGCCCACCGGAGCGAGAGACCCTTTTCGAGCGAGAGGTTGCTCATCAGATAGGGCGTAAGGCGTCCGGTGAGCGTGATGTCGTTGCTCGACATGGTGTAGCGTTCGCTGTAATAGCAGAACTGATAGAGCAGGCCCCAGCTGCGCCAGGAGAGCCTTCCAGTCGCCGTGGCCGAATATTCCGGTTCGTAGGGCAGCTGTTTGCCGACCGACCGGTCGGCCGGGGACATCGGCTCCCCCTCGTTGATCGACGGCGCCCATGAGAAGGTGCCGTTCAGGTTGATTTTCAGTTCCCTGGTGAGCGATGCGGCCAGGTCGGCCCGGATCTCCACGCCGTAGGCGTGGACCTTTTTGATGTTCACCGGCGAGAAAAATCCCTTTGCCGTCGGCAGCCACAGAATCCAGTCGTCGATGTGCTGGTCGTACCACGACGCCGACCCCGACAGCGTGTACGCGCCCTCCTTTCCCACGGCGAACGACAGTCCGGCTTCGTAAGCGACGCCCTTTTCGCTGTTCAGGTCGGGGTTGCCGCCCGGCAGGAAGTAGAGGTCGTTGAGCGTCGGGAAGCGGTAGTTGCGCGAGACGGAGGCCTTCGCCACGACGTTGCCGCGCCTGGAAAGCAGGCAGTCGGCGAAGAAGGCAGGGATGACCGGCGACCAGGAGGTTCCGTACATGGCTTCGCGCACGACGACCGACAAGCCCAGCCGCTCCGTGGGACGCCACTTGGCCGACAGGGAGCCGTCGAGTTCGATGCGTCCCTTGTCATAGCCGACGACGGCCTTGTCGCCCTGCTGGCGGATGATGTTCTTGTCGGCGCTTTCGACGAAGTGCTGGTGTGCCGACAGCCCGGCCGTGAAGAACATTTGCCGCCGACGGAATACTCCCCGTCGGCCTGCCCGTAGAGGGTGTTGATCCTGCTCCGCGAACGGGTCATGGCCTCCAGGATGCCGTTGCCCTTGTCGCGCCGGTAGTCGTAGGCCGTCCACGAATGCACGTATCCGGCTTTCGCCGCCGCCTTCCAGTTCCGGCGGTAGTGGTCCCACGAGAGGACGCTGCGCAGGGTGTGTTCGCGCTGGCGGTTTTCGAACTGCGTGTCGTCGGCGTAGTCGGTCGTCAGCAGGGGCAGTTCCCGGTTGGAATTGATGTACCAGGCGTTCAGCCCGAAGCGGTCGCCTTTCCCGGTGTTGTAGTAGACCTCCTGCAACACGTGCACGTCGTCGAACGCGCCGCTCTTGTTGCGTTCGGTGGGATAGTACGACCCGACGATGTTCATCTCGTCGTCGTAGATGTTCTCCTTCTTGTCGCGGTTGCGGTACTTGTAGTCGTTGGCCGAGGACTGGTAGACGGCGCGGGTTGATACCTGCCAGCGCTCGTCGCCCCATGTCAGGCGCAGGAATTCGTCGAAAGTACGGAACATGCCGATGCCCTGGATATATTGCAGCCCGAATCCGTCGGCCGCCGCCGGCGCAGTCGAGAGCTTCACCAGTCCGCCCAGTCCGCCGCCCGTCTCGCTGACCGACGAGGTTCCGTGGAGCAGCGAGGCGTCGTCGATGAAATAGGAGGGGATCATCGAAAAGTCGGTCATGCCCAGCATCGGGTTGTTGATGCGCATGCCGTTCCACGTCACCTGCGTATGCGACGGACCCGTGCCGCGGAACGATACCGTGGAGAGGGTCGCGCGGCCGTACTGCTTGACGAAAACCGGTGTGTTGAACGTCAGCGCGTCGGCCATCGAGAGGGCGATGTTCTCCTTGAGGATCGCCGAGTCGAGTTTCGTCTCCTCGACGCCGATGCTTTTCATCGGACGCCGGCCCCAGACCGGAACCTCCCGGATGGCGATGGCGCCTTTCCCGCGCCACTCCCCCGCGCCGGCGTTCTGCGGGGTTTCCGGCACGTCGGACGGCGCCGGCTCGCCCTGCGCCCGCAGCAGCGCCGGAAACAGCAGCATCCAAAGAAACAAGGCGGTTGTTTTCATGCTCTCCGGTTATTTCCAGCAAAACGCTCCGGGCGCGACGCCCACGTGAAATTCGTCGACAGGCTCGCCCTTGGCCGTATAGCGGTAGACGACTCCCTGCTGCTGGTAGTCGACGGCGTCGGCAACGTACACGTCGCCGTTGGTCGGATCGACCGTCAGTCCGTAATATTTGGTCTCCCTGTATTCGAGGAACGGGCGCACCGGAAGCTGCTCCCCGGCGACGGGCATGCGCCAGACGTCCCGGTCGATCCAGTAGAGCGTGTCGCGCGTGCCGTTGAGCTGCATCTCCGACGGGGAGTCCCCCTTCCGGAACCGGAACTGCTTCTCCACGGAGAACGTTTCGGCGTCGATGCGGTACAGCGACGGGGCTTCATATCCGTAGGGGCTGCCCTCGTAGCCGCCGTCGGTGACGGTCCACAGCTTGTTGTTCCGGTCCATCGCCAGCGACGCGGGCTGGATGCCGACGGTCAGCTGACCGACGACCCGGTCGGTCTCGGTGTCGATTTTGAGGATACGGTTCTGGTAGGACCAGCAGTTCACGAAGACGTATTTGCCGTACTGCACCATCTGCTCCGTGGAGCCGGATTCCGCCGTCATGTCCGGGCACTCGATATATCCCGTGATTTCGTAGCGTTTGGGGTTGACGATGAAGATGCGGTTGTCCCAGATCTGCGTGACGTAGGCCTTTTCGTCCGAAACGAAATGGATGTACCGCGGCGAGGTGAGGTTGGTGATGCGTCCCACCTCGCGGAAGGTGTCGGGGTCGACGGCGAAAACGACATGCGAATTGTTCACCGCGATCCATCCCACGCCGTTGTGCAGGGTCATCGACTGCGCCACGTCGCCCAGCTTGAAGGCGTTGGCCCGGTGGAAAACTTCGTTTTCGACGGTTTTCGTTTCCGGGTCGTAATACGACAGCGTGGCGTTTCCGTACTGGAACATGCCCTCGTTGACGATGAACAGCCCCCGTTCCGTCGCCGAGAAATCCTCCGTGCGGCCGTAGTCCCACTTCATGCAGCCGCCGAGGGCGGAGAGGCATAAAGCCGCGGACAGAATCTGTCGTAAGAATCGTTTCATGCGTTGCGGTCGGGAATGGGGTTATCGGTCGAGGTTCTCGTCGACGGCCATTCCGGCGACTTCGGTCGAGAGTTCGCCCAGTCCTCCGGCGCTGCCGTTGATGGCGCTCTGCACCTTGATGAAATCAATGTAGCGCAATCCGGCGGGCTGTCCGTCGGGCGTCATGGCGTTGCTGATCTTGAACCAGGTCTTGCCGGTTTTGGACGAAGATTCCAGATTGTCGCTGCCCGCGTTGTCGACGTACCCCCATTCGAACGAGTTGTTCGACCAGTCTCCGCCTGGGGTCTGCGTGGTGTTCTGCCGCAGGCCCGTGCCGTAATAGGTATGGGACTCCTCTTCGAGCCACAGGGGATAGTAGTAGTCCTGCGCATGGAACTGTCCCAGATAGGCTACCTGCCCGCTCCGGCCCAGATTGTCGGTCCATTTCACCCCCTGGCGAGGCCCGGCGGGTCTGTAATAGGTCACCGCATACTCCTGGACGGTCCATTCGCCGCCCGTTTCGCTGCCCCGGAGTTCGTACCATTCGTCGTCGGGCTTGCCGTTGCCGTTGACATCCTGCATCACCCACACGACGCCCGGTTCGTTGCTCCCTTCGAACTGGTTGCCGGGGATCGAAAAGTCGTATTTGCCCTTGTTCTCCACGCTGTGGTCGAAGGCGAGGATCACGTAGCCGCCGAAGTTGCCGAGCGAGACGAACTCACCCTTTTTTAGCCGGTTCTCGGCGTAGAGACGGGCCTCTTCGAAGCTCTTCTGGCCGGTGTATCCGGCCATGCCCGTTTCGTTGACGAACTGTCCGGGCGCGGGCAGGAATTCGAGCACCCGGTTCGACGCGGGCTGTCCCGTCGTCGTGATGACGCGCTCCGATTCGCGTTCGTAGCAGGTCACCCGGAGCGTTTTCTCGGTGATTCGCTTCGACGATGCGCGCGTGATGTGGCGCGAGAGGGGTGCGGCCGGGCTTTCGTCCGTGTCCGTCACCCGGAAGGAGACTTCGTATTCGCCCTCTTTCTCCGGCGTGAAGGCGAACATGCGTTGGGTTGCGTCCTCCTGTAAGACGCCGTTCACGTACCATGCATATTCCGGCCCGACGGCGTCGCTCACCTGCGGCCGCAGGAACAGCGTCCGTCCGAGCGATACGCTCCGCACCAGCGGGTCGGCCAGGTAGGAGGAGGGGATGAACGCGATGCGGACCGGAATGACGTCCACGACGTGCACGGCAACCGTTTTCTCGGCCGTGCCGTCCTCGTTGGTCACCGTCAGCCGCAGGGAGCAGTCTCCCGGTTGGGTGCGCATGAAGATGTAGTCCTTTTCGGTGGAGACCGGTACGGACGAGTCGTCCAGATACCATTCGTAACGGGCGTTTTCGCCGTTCTGCACCTCCGGTGCGAACGTGTATTCCCGTCCCGTGAGCACGTATAGCCCCGTCGGCGGCACGATGAGCGAGATGACGGGGGGAGCGAGCCGGTTCACGTCGATGCGCGCCTCCTTCTCGTCGTATCCCGCCCGGTTTTCGACCCGCAGGGTCACATAGACGCGGCCTTCCTCGTTGAATACGTATTCGAACACGCGCGCCGTGGAAACGACCTCGTCGTCGATCGTCCAGCTGTAAGCGGCCTCTCCCTCGTTTTCCACGGTCGGCGTGATCGTCACCGCGCGGCCGATCTTGGCCGCGTAGACGCCTGTCTCGCTGTCGAGGGTGATTCGGGGTTTGCTGTCCGGCAGCGTAATCTCTCCGTCCTTGTTGCAGGCTGCGGCAGCCAGCGCTACCGAGAGCAGCGCCGGTATCGCCGTCCGTCCGGCATGACTGAAAAAACAGCTCATATCCTCTTCGTTTAAATCGTTCAACCAATCTTTGCGGATGTTCCGGAGATCCGCATTCGTGCCGTGCGCACGGCATGCGTCCGGCCGGAATTTCGCAGTAGCCTGATTTTACATTCGGGGATATGCCGGAAATCGTTTTTCCTGCCGATCACGATCCATTTCCCCCTGGATTGTAAAACCATTGCAGCGGCAGGTCTTCTGACTCGTTCCGGTCCCGACGCCTTCCCGGTCGCGTGAAAACCAGTGGCAAGAGATTGTCGGGGTCTGATGTGCCGCTTCGGCGGCAGGAACTTACAGCAGAGGGAACTGTTGCCGATTTTCACGGCATTCCCTTTTAATCGCCCGGGGCCGGGGGCCTCGTTCGGCGAACCGTTGCGCAGCAAAGGTATGGAAAAAAGATGAAAAAGAAGACGCGCCGGCCGAATTTTATGCCGGCGGCCTGCCGAAGGTCTCGCCGCCCGGGGTTCATTTCCGGTCGTTTCCGGGGACGGAACAGCTGCGCCGGCCGGGAGGCGGACGCCTGCGCGCAGTTGCTCTCTCCTGACGCCTGAAAACGAAAAAGTCTTACATGTCGTTGACACATAAGACTTTTTGCAGTGGACGGCGTAATCCGTTCCTTCTCTCTCACGCCTCCTGGAGCTGAATCCGAGATTTGAACTCGGGACCCCTTCATTACGAGTGAAGTGCTCTACCGCTGAGCTAATTCAGCCTTTCGGGAACACCGAGGTTCCCTTTGGGACTGCAAATATCTGAAAAATATTTTTTTCTCGCAACAATTTTGCGAAAATTCTCGCTTTTCTTGCTATATTCGCGCTAAAACTGACCCGAAACTGTTTTACGATGATTACTTTTCTGGTGTGCCTGGCGTTGCTGGTGACCGCATATTTCACGTATGGACGCTATCTGGAACGGCTCGTCGGCATCGACCCGGCGGCCCGGACGCCTTGCAGCCGCCTTTATGACGGCGTGGATTATGTGCCCCTGCCGAGGTGGCGCATTTTCCTGATCCAACTGCTCAACATTGCGGGGCTCGGCCCGATTTTCGGCGCCGTGCTCGGTGCGGCCTACGGGCCGGTGGCGTTTCTGTGGATCACCTTCGGCGGCATCTTCATGGGTGCGGCGCATGACTTCATCGCCGGGGTCATCTCGCTGCGCCACGACGGCGCGAGTCTTCCCGAGACGGCCGGGGTCTACCTCGGCGGCGGCATGAAGATCGTCATGCGGCTCTTTTCCGCCGGGCTGATGATCCTCGTCGGTGCGGTGTTCCTCTCGCAGCCCGCATCGCTCGTCGCGGCCCGCCTCGACGTCCCGTCGCTCGAAGGCATCGCTTTCGGCGGATTCTCGTGGCTGCTGCTGATCGTGCTGGGCGTGATTCTCGTCTACTACATCGCCGCCACGCTGCTGCCCGTCGACAAGATCATCGGCCGCATCTACCCGGTCTTCGGCTTCGCGCTGCTGTTCATGGCCATCGGCATCCTCGTCGTGCTGCTTTTCGGCGGCGAATACACCATTCCGGAATTCACCTCCTTCGAAAACTGCATCGCCGATGCGAAGGCCTTCCCGATCGTCCCGATGCTCTTCACGACCATTGCCTGCGGCGCCATTTCGGGCTTCCACGCCACGCAGTCGCCGCTGATGGCCCGCTGCATGCGCAACGAACGCGAGAGCCGCTCGGTCTTCTACGGCGCGATGATCTCCGAGTCGATCATCGCCCTCGTCTGGGCCGCCATTGCCATGGCCTTCTGGGGCGACGTCGCGGGACTGAACGGCGCCATCGCCGAATACGGCGGCCAGGCGGCCGTGATGATCGACGTGATCGCCAACAAGACGCTGGGTCCGGTGCTGGCCGTCTTCGTGATCTTCGGCGTGGTGGCCTGCGCCATCACCTCGGGCGACACGGACACGGCCTTCCGCTCCGCGCGGCTGATCGTCGCCGACTTCATGGGCGTCGAGCAGCGCACGCTGCGCAAACGCATCTATATCTGTATTCCGCTCTTCGCGCTGGGACTTCTGATCATCTTCGGACTGCCGTTTCAGACCATGTGGAGCTATTTCGCGTGGATGAACCAGACCCTCGCGGCGGTGACGCTCTGGATGATCGTCGCCTACCTCCGCCACCGGGGGCGCGCCGTGTGGGTGGGGCTGATTCCGGCTCTCGTTATGACGTATGTCTGCGCCAGCTATATCTTCGTTTCACCGCTGATGCTGGGCATGCAGAACCGTACGGCGGCTTACCTGCTGGGCGGGGGCGTGACGCTCGCGGTCCTTGTCGCCATGATTTTCAAACTCAAAGACAACGATGCAAAAGGCATATCTTGAACCTACGCCCGACCAGACTTTCGAGGTGGTCGGCGAAGGACCCTGTAATTTCGTGAAAGTCCTCGCCCGGTCCCGCGAGATGCAGGCCGCCGGCGATATAGAAGGAGCCTGCAACGAGCGTTTTCAGGCCTTCCAGCGTCTTGCGGAGCTGATTCCCGAGGACGAGGAGATCAATCTCGAATGGAGCCACCGCAATTCGCGCGCGGCGCTCGAACTGATCTTCGCCTCGGCCATCGACCACTTCCTGATCAACAATTTCGAAATGTCGGCGGCGCTCTTGGAAATGCTGCTGGAACTCGACCCCGAGGACCATCTGGAAGGGAGCGAACTGCTGGCCTTTGACTACCTGGCCTTGGACGAGCAGGAGCTGTTCGACGAGGTGATCAACGACGTGTCGGACAAGCATCCGGGGCGTGAGGTGCTGCTGCTGTGGTCGGCTTTCCGCCGTGACGGACGATTGCCCGAAGGGGAGTTGCAGCGATTCCGGACGCATTTTGCGCCCTTCTTCGCCGAATTTACCGCCGACGAGCATCCGGCCGACGAAGCGTATCTGCGCGACATCGGGAGCGAACGACCCTCGCCTGCCGCGCAGGCCCGCGAACTGTGGCTCCAGACCGAGAATCTCTGGGTGCTCTGGCCCGGCTTCATCGACGCCCTGCGCGCCGCCCGCTGACGGGCGCCCGCGTGCCGGAGGGCGAAGCCCCTGTCCCGCAAAACAGAACCGCAGCCCGGATTTCCGGACTGCGGTTTTTTGTCGTACCCTCCTCCCTGCGGCCGGGGGCCTACGCTTTCTCTCCGTTCATCAGCTTGTTGAAGCAATGGCGGCAGATCGGTTCGTAGCTGTCCTGCGCGCCCAGCATCACCTGCTTTTCGTCGCTCGTGAGGCGGTGCGAATGGTGGGCGAGGTTGCCGCAGCGGACGCAGATGGCGTGAACCTTGGTGACGTACTCCGCCGTTGCCATCAGCGCGGGCATCGGGCCGAACGGCTTTCCGGTGTAGTCCATGTCCAGACCCGCGACGATCACGCGCACGCCGTTGTTGGCCAGCCGGCGGCACACGTCGACGATGCTTTCGTCGAAGAACTGCGCCTCGTCGATGCCCACCACGTCGACGTCGGCGGTCATCAGCAGGATGTTCTGCGGCGACTCGACGGGGGTGGAGCGGATGGCGTTCGCGTCGTGCGACACGACCTCCTCCTCGGAATAGCGCACGTCGATCCGGGGTTTGAAAATCTCGACCCGCTGGTGGGCGAATTTGGCTCGTTTCAGGCGGCGGATCAGCTCCTCGGTCTTACCCGAGAACATCGAACCGCATACGACTTCGATCCAGCCCTTGCGGCTGGCATTTTCTAAAAACATAAGTGTAAATAACTCTTTTTTTGTTTATCAGGTTCGCCGCAGCTCCGAAGGAGTCGGTTTCCGCGGCTTATGTTTCGGCGCAGATAATTCCCCTGCCTCCCCCTCCTCCCCTTGAAAAGGGGTGACTTTGGCCCGAGGGTGTCCTGTCCGGGAGCCTCCGCAGGGCTGTCTTGTGGGGCCGGCATACAAAGATAACCGGTTTTTTCTTTTCTGCAAAGCGAAACCGGGGCTATGACGCCCCGGCGGTTCCCGAAAAACGATCCGGCCCTCCCGCGAGGGGAAGGCCGGATGCGGAACGTGCCGTGCCGGGCGGATCGTCAGTTCGATGTGGGGAACTTGTAGGCCACGGCCACGGGTTTTTCGCAGATGCCGACATACTCCTTCACCTTTTCCATCGTCTTCAGACTGTAAACGTAGAGGCTGCCGGGCTTGCGGCCGGTCGCCGTCGGGTTGTAGGTGGCGATCAGCAGCTGGTCGTCGTCGACCACCGCGGAAGAGGTCGACGGTACGGCGTTCGTGCAGATGTCCATGATCTGTTCGCCGTCGGGCAGCGTGATGTCGGGCTTGGCCCCTTCGGCGGGAACGACCGGGTCGACGCCTGTCATCGCCCAGTGATAGATCTTGTTGTCGTAATCGTAGTAGGCGTTTCCGTTGAGCTTCGTCGTGACGATCCGGGTGTTCGCATTCATCAGCATCGGCTGCACCTCGTCGTAGGTCTTGATTTCGGTCGGACTCGAAAGCGATGAACTGGTGCTGATGATTTTGACGGTTTTCGGCGCCCCTTCGATCGTACGGGCGATGCAGTAGTATTTGGAAGCGTCGTACTGTCCCGCCCCGATGCGGCCCGCTGCCATGTTGATGAATTCATACCCGTCGGGTGCGGCGTATCCCGCGATTCTCGAATTGGGGAATCCGGTGATTCCGGCCTCGGAGAACATGAGGATGTCGCGCACTCCGGCGGTTTTCGAGGCGAACAGTCCCTGCCGGCCGTATCGTGCGGGGAAGGGCGTTTCCCGCACGATGAGCATGTCGGTCGAGAATTCGTAGCGGTAGGCCCTCTCGTCGTCGCCGATCAGATAGGCCCAGTGAGCGGTTCCCGACGTTCTTTCGCCCAGAATCTCTCCGGTGCGGACTCCGTATTCGTCCATCCCCTTCATGCGATAGGTGACGCTCAGCGTCACGGGGTCGAGGCGGTAGATCGAGCCTTCGTCGTCGCCCGAGGAGATCAGAATTCCCGAAGCGTATCCCGGCGAGGAGAATACGTAGACGTCGCGCAGGCTTCGGAAGTCGTATTCCGGGTTGATCGTCAGCAGATTGTCCCAGATCTCCTGGGCGCCTTCGGCCTCCTCCTGCGGAGAGCGTTTCTTGACGAAGGCGAGCGATCCGGCGCCCTCGTCGTCGTTGCAGAGGATCAGGAAACCTTCGTCGAAGCCGGCCTGCACGCGCAGGTCGTAGTAATGGAATCCGATGCTTTCGCCGTTGTCGATCCGCAGGCGCAGCACGTAGCTGCCGGCCTTGTCGAAGGCGTAGTCGAGCGTCGGCGAACTGGAAATGAACGTCGTGTCGACCATGCCGGGGAAGTCTCCCGCAGGTTTTCCGTAGGACCATTCGTAGACGAGGTCCTGCCCGCTTTCGCTCTCCACGCGGAGTTTGTCGAGGTGGAGCGTTTCGGTAGCCTTGGCGTAGATGGTCCGGTCCAGACCGCTCACCGTGATCGGGGCCAGCTCCCGGTACTCCTCTTTGTCGAGTCCGTAGCAGGAGGCCAGTGCGATTCCGCAGCAGAGCGGCAACAGATATTTCGCAAGTTGTTTCATGGCGCTTTCGGTTAATAGTTATTTGCCGGGTCTCTCCAGCCGCCTGTCGTTACGTTGACGCTTCCGGTCGTATAATACTCCAGGTCGGGGTAATTGGTCGAATAGTAGTCGAACAGCGGGCAGAGCACGTAGCGGAGCCAGGCCATCTTGTGGGGGTTCTGCCGGTTGACCATGAATCCCATGCTCATGCGCAGCTGCTGTCCGTTGAGTCCCGTGTAGTAATCGTTGTCGATGTTCTCGCCGTATTGTTCGACCATCGACGCGTAGAGCGTCGGGTTGCTCTCCGCGATTCCGTGGTAGAGTTCCAGCAGTTTCCGGTATTTGTCCTGCCGGAATTCGCCCGTATACTGATACCACTGCTGGGTGGCGGAGTAGTACCACCAGTAGGGGCAGGCGGCGGTTCCGTCCGAGATCAGGAACCGGTAGACGTTCCGGGGCACGCCTTCGAATTCTTCGTTCTGGGCGATCTGGAGCACCAGCGACGCGGTTTTCGTCATAATCTTCTCCGTACGCTTCAGCGTCACGTCGATCTGCCCCTCCACGGAGCCGGCCGGGACGATGAGCCTGTCGATCGTGTAGTCTTCGTTCTCGACGGCGTCGATCAGCTCGCGCTGTACGCCGCCCGTGGTGTAATTCGAGGTGGTGTCGTGAATGGCCCTTACCTCGAACGTCCGGTCGCGGTCTGCCGGCATTCCCAGCAGGGTCACGGTTACGGTCTTCTTGACCTCTTTCACCGATTCGTCGAGCAGGGCGAACGAAAAGTCGGTCGAGAGATATTGGTCCAGACTCGGATAGTTCTCGTATTTGAAATAGAGTTTGTCCTTCTGCGACGTGTCGTACATCAGCCACGTGTCGGAACAGGAGGCGAATGCCGCGACGGTTCCGGTCAGGACGGCTATTTTGAAAATGAGGTTTTTCATAAGTCTTGCGTTATTGTCTGTAATTGTCCTCTACGCTCTGCGGGATGGGCATCGTGTAGGTCGCGTCGTCGGTTCCCGCGAAATTGCCTCCCGGTATCGCGATGTCCAGCTGCAATCGTTTCATGTTGAAGAAATCCTCGCCGTCGGCGAAAAACTCCTTCCGGCGTTCGTTGATGATGTTGTTTTCGGTGATTTTGCCCGTTTCGCGCTCGGCGAAAGGGGTCAGGTCGCGCGACTTCACCACGTAGTCGAGGTATTCCGTCGCCTTGTCCGGGTCCTTCGTGAGGTTGGCTTCGGCCACGATGTAGTACATTTCGGGAATCCGGATCAGACTCGGTCCGGGGATTGATTTGCCGCTGTACGTGGGGTTGCTCTCTCCCTGGGCGTACATCTTGTTGTAGTGCTTGATGCACCACGAATTGCCCGTGTCGAACCAGGTCGAGTAACGCTTGTCCGTGCCGGCCAGGTCGGTGGAGTAGATTTCGGAATACTGGCTGGAGAGCGCAAGGGTTCCGCCCTGGTAGATGTGATTCCGGTAGAAGTTGTAGGTGTACTGCGTCGAGTAAAGCCCGAAGACGGTCTCCTGCATGTTGAGCGTGCCGGTCTCCACGGCGTTCCAGGCCTCGGCGGTCGTCATCAGCGGGAATTTGCCGCTGTCGATCACCTTCTCGGCGTAATCCTCGGCCAGGTCCAGTTTGCCCATCGTCCAGTAGGCGCGGGCCAGCAGCGCCTGTACCGCGTAGAGGTTCAGGTGCGTGATGCGGCAGCTCGTGAAGCCGTCGGAGGCGTTGTTGCGGGTCGCCGTCACCAGTTCCTCGTCCGCCGCGAGGTATTTCTCCGCCTCGGTCAGGTCCGCGACGATCAGTTCGAACACCTTGTCCAGCGAACTGTACGGGGTGACTTCGATGCCGTACGTGGTCACGTAGGGAATGGCCTTGGCTTTGGCCGCGGCGTCGCCCGATGCGAACGGCACGGCGAAGATGCGGGCCATTTCGAAATGGAGGTAGGCGCGCAGCGCCAGCAGTTCGCCTTTGTAGAGCCGGATGTGGCGGAATTCGTCGTCGGATTTGGGCAGGACGTGCATCAGCGCCTTGTTGACGTATCCGATGGCCTTGTATCCGTTGATCCAGAGGTTTTCGGCTACCGTGATTGCGTTTTCGTGCTCCCACAGGCGCTGTACGACGTAGGCCAGGTTGTCGCTCTGGCTGATGGTGAAGTTGCCGGTCATCAGTTCCGGATAGGCGAACGTGAGCGCGTAGGCGAAGAGGTTCTTGTTGGTTCCCATCTCGGTATAGATGCCGTAGATGGCGTCTTCGCAGCCTTCGGCCGTCGAGAAAAGCTCCTTGTCGGTCACTTCCGATTTGGGATTGACGTCGAGATACGCCTCGCAGCTGCCCAGCAGCAGCGGCAGGGCCAGCAGGATGTAGCTGTATTTTTTCATTCGTTTCATGGTCTCGGCAATATTAGAACGTGGGACGGAATGTCAGGTTGATGGTGCGGCAGTAGGGGTAGCTCGTACCGCGTTCGTACTTGACGGTCGAAAAGCGTACGATGTCCGATACGCCGACACCTACGGCCAGACGCTTGAATCCGAGCCGTTTGAGGAATTTCGGCTGGAATTCGTAGGTGAGCGTCGCGCTCGAAAGCCACAGTTCGTTGAGCCGCTCCACGAAACGCTCCGAGTTGTGCGGGGTCGTCGAACGCCGCTCCTTGATGGCGAGGTAGCGCGACAGGTCGCCCGGGTTCTTCCAGCGGTCCGTAAAGGCGCGTTCGTCGACGTTGTAGCGCGGGTCGATGTCTTCCACCTTCTCCCAGAGGGTTTTGTTGTAGGTGTCGCCGCCGAAGGTGTAGCTGAAGACGAAGTTCAGCGACCATCCCTTGTAACGCAGCGTGTTGAGCCACGTGCCTTGCAGTTTGGGCTGCGTGTTGCCCACGACCACCTCGTCCTCGGCGTCGTACTTGAAGGTGTATTCGCCGTTTTTGTTGATGAAGATTTCCTGTCCCGTGGCGGGGTCGATGCCGGCCGAACGCACGGCGTAGATGTCGTACTGCGAGCCGCCTTCCCGGAAGCGCAGTTTCAGCGGGTTGTCCTCTTCGAGCTGATAGGCGGTGTTCTTCAGCTTGTCGCTGATCTGCTTGATGCGGTCCTTGACGTGCGAACCGTTGATGACGCTCGTCCACGCCCAGTTCTTGTTGCGGATCACCTGCCCCGCCACCGAGAAGTCGTAACCTACGTTCTGGTTCTCGCCGAAGTTCACGACGATGTCCTCTGAACCGGTCGACGCCGGGAGGGGAATCGTCATCAGCTGGTCCTTGGTGGTGTTGCGGAAGTAGTCGAAGCTCATCACCAGCCGTTCCTTGAAGAGCGTGAGGTTGATGCCGAAGTTGTTCTTCAGCACGCGCTGCCACTTCAGCTCGGGGTTGCCCATGCGGATCGGCACGGTTCCCACGCCGGTGTAGTAGATGTTGCTGTTGCTGTACTTGTAGGTCGTGATGGCCTGATAGGGGCTGCCGGTGGTCTGGCCGTTGTATCCCCACGACCATTTGAGGCGGATCACGTCGATCCATTCGACGTTTTCGAGGAACTTCTCCTTGTGGAGGTTCCATCCCAGGCCGAACGACCACATCGGGGCGAACCGGTTCTCCTTGCCGTAGGCCGACGATCCCGACGTGCGGTAGGAAACGTCGGCGAAGTACCGGTTCCGGAAGTAGATGTTGCCGCTGGCGAAGAAGCCGACCTTTGCCAGCAGCGTCTCGGTTCCGCTCGGGAGGTTCGAGGAGTCGTATCCCAGGGCGTATTTGATGTCCGAGAGGTTGTCCTTCAGGAAACCCATCGCCGTGATGTAGGAGGTCGTGGCGTTGGTGTGCTGGATGTCGCTTCCGGCGTTGATCACGAATCCCGAGCCTTCCTGTCCGATGTTGCGGCCGTAGTTGAGCACGATCTTGCCGTCGTAGTTGAACGCCTTGCCCGTGCCCAGTCCGTAGAGACCGCGCTTGGCCGGGTCGTTCTCGCCGAGGAACTGTGCGTCGTCGGGCGAAACGTATTTGTCCGACTGGCTGCTCTTGACGTCGATGTTGAACTGTCCCGAGACGTAGAAATCCTTGGTCACGTACCATTTGGCGTCGACCGTGTTGCGGAGGGTCTGGTTGCGCGAGGTGCTGAAACTCGACAGCGTGGCATTGTAGAGCGGGTTGGCCTGGTAGCCTTCGCTCGTCGTCGAGGTGTCCTCGGGGTCGAAGTAGAAGGCTTTGACCAGCTCGCCGTACTCGTCGTAGGGCGACTCGTAGGGGTTGAGTTTCGTGTAGGCGCTGAATTTGCCGTAGGGCGAATCCGTTGCGTCGGTCAGCGTGTAGTTGGCCGTGTAACGGAGCGTGAGTTTGTCGCGCATGTGGTAGCCTATCGAAAAGTTGAGCGTGTAGTTGCGGCGGTTGTCGCCCTTCATGACGCCGTACTTGTCGCTGAAGCGCAGCGACGCGCGGTAGTCGATCTTCTGTGCGCGGCCGCTCAGCGAGAGCGAGTGGGTGTGGCTGAACGGTACGCGCAGCGGGGCGCGTATCCAATCGGTGTTGACGCCCCGGCGGACGTTCTGCAATTTGTAGGCGTAAGCCTTGTCCATCGCGCCGTTGTCCGATTCGTAAAGCCCGGCTAGGCGTTCCAGTTCCAGTTTCTGCGCCGCGTTGCAGAGGTTCATCGAACTCAGGTCCGGGATGCTCAGCTCGGGCACGAAGTTGTAGCTCAGGCGGGGTTTGCTGTCGGTCACCTGCTGGCGTTCGATGACGATTACGCCGTTGGCCGCCCGGTCGCCGTAGACGATCGAGGCCTGCGCGTCCTTCAGGACGTCGATGCGCTCGATTTCGTACATGTCGAGGTCGTACAGCTCTTCCATGCTGATTTCGGCGCCGTCGAGGATGATCAGCGGGTTGTTGTAGGCCTTTTCCTCGGCCGAGGTGGCGATGGAGTTCGAGCCGCGGATCAGGATTTCGGGAATGGCGTTGGGGTTCGAGCCGAGGGCGTTGTTCTGTACGACCACCATGCCCGGGGTCACGGCGCTCAGGGCCGACATCAGGTTGGTGTTCGAGATGGCCACGAGGTCTTCGCCCTTGATCGAGGTCACCGAACCCGTGTAGGTGCTCTTGTTGCGGGTGAACATGCCGTTGACCACCACGTCGTCGATGCGCGTGCCGCCCTCCTTGAGGGTGACGTTCAGGCCCTTCGCCGAGCCGGTGATGATCACCTGCTGGGTCTCCATGCCCAGGAACCCGACTTCGAGGACCGCAGGGCTGGTCTTGGTCGAGAAGGAGAAGGTGAACTGGCCCTTTTCATCGGTCGAGACGCCCTGTCCCGAGCCGCCTTTCAGAATGACCGATGCGCCGGGGAGCACCGTCTTGCCGGCGTCGCGCACGGTTCCGCTCACGGTGAACTTGCGCATCTTGACCGTCGAGTCGTAGACCAGCACGACGTTGTTCTCGATGGCGTATTTGAACGTCGACCCGGCGATGCACTTGTTGAGCAGTTCGTGTACGGTGACTTTCTTGAATTCGCCGCTCACGGCCGGGAGCCGGCGGATGTCTTCGGGGTCGTAGGCGAATTTGATGCCTGTTTTCCGGGTGATTTCGTCGAGCACCGCCGTCGCGGGTCTCTCCGTCAGCGTGACGGTGATCGTCGCGTTCAGGTTGATCGGTTCACCCCCCCCTGCGCCCGGGCCGTAGCGGCTGTGCAGCATAACAAGCCCACGACCAGCGACAGCCGCAGCGCACGGCTGAAAAGTTGTAGAATTCTTTGCATGTGTTTGGGTTTTAGGCAGACCGGCCGCCCCGGCCGGTCTGCTCGGGTTTTAGTTCTTCTGTGACGGGAACAGGCTGCGTTCGAGTACGTAGATCATGCCCTGGTAGTGGGCGCGGGTCTCTCCCGTAGCGCTTTTCACGCGCGAACGCAGCAGTTTCAGGATTCGGTCGTTGACGTTGCCGAACAGCGCGCGCGACTCGTCGATCGACCGCAGCTGCACGTTGTACTGCCAGCCGTAGCCCGACGACAGGGCGTCGCTGTTCCAGAGCTGCGAGGCGACGTATCCCTTGCCATGCTCCTCTTCGGCCTCGCGCAGCGGGCCGAGGTAACGCTCCACGATGCCGCTCCGGTCGAGACCCATCAGCGCGATCTCGTCCACCGAGGGTGCGTAGGCCTCCGTGATGCCGCCCAGCTTCATGCGCTTGGCCTCGCTGGAGGCGACGTCCGCGGCCGCGTCGACGAACATCCGCTGGATGAGCCGCTCCGACGGCGACACCGGGCGTCCCTTGATCGTGCTTTCGAAGACGATGTTGTAGAGGTCGTCCATATACTCCTGCGGCGTGTAGGGATCGTCGGCGATGTGCGACGAGAGCGTGACGTTCTTATAATAGGTGAAGAACGCGCGGCAGAAGTTGAAGCGCAGGATGAACGAGAGGTCCACGTGCAGCGGCAGTTTTTCGGTCAGCGCGGGCTGTTCGAGCCATGCCGAGTCCTTCATCTGCGCAAGCACCCATTTCAGCGATGCGCGCTGCAACTCCTTCGGGACGGAAACGGCCTGCGGACCGCCCGCCGTGTTGCTGTTCACGTCCGTGAGGTAGATGCCGCCCACGTTGAGCATCACGGCGTTCACGTAGCGCGCGAACTGTCCGGCCGCGGCCTCGTAAAGCTCCGTGCGGATTTTCAGGTCGGGGTCCTCCTCGTCGGTGATCCACTCCTCCATGTGCGAAAGGACGTATTTGAGGTTGCCGATGCCGTAGTCGCCGGCCTTGATGTGGTCGTCGCCGAGGTCCTCCTCGATGGCGGTGGGGTCGTAGCGGGCGATCACCTGCTGGCGGCCGTAACGGTAGATCGGGTCGCCGACCTTTTCGTCGATCCATCCGCGGATGGTCTTCTCCTCGTCGAACATGTCCTTCTTGTCGGGCAGCGGCGTGTAGGCGTATTTGATGACGTAGTCGTCATAGGGTCCGAGGTCCGGCGGGGTGAGTTTCACGCCCTTGTCGCCCGGCTGGGCCACGTAGTTGAAACGCGCGTAGTCCATGATCGAGGGGGTCGTGCCGTGCTGCTGCGTGAACGATGCGCTGCGGAGCGAATCCACGGGGAAAGCGCTCGATGCGGCCATGTTGTGCATCAGTCCGAGGCAGTGTCCCACCTCGTGGGCGAGGATGTACTCCAGCGACTCCTGGAATACGTCGTCGGGCAGCTCCTTGCCGCGCACGCGCTCGTCGACCTGTGCGGTCTGCACGAAACGCCAGTTGGCGGCCAGCTTCACCACGTCGTTGTACATCAGCACCGAGGCGTTGATGATCTCGCCCGAGCGGGGGTCGACCCACGAGGGTCCCATGGCGTTGGCCACGGCGGCCGGGACGTAGCGGATGCAGGAGTATTTCAGGTTGTCGGGATCGAATTCGGGATCGTCCTTCGGGAAGTCCTCGATGTGCATGACGTTTTTGAATCCGATCTTCTCGAAGGCCTTGTTCCAGCGCAGCACGCCGCGGCGGATCGGTTCGCGCCACAGCGCGGGGAACGCGTCGTCGAGGTAGAAGACGATCGGCTTGACCGGCTCCACGAGTTCGCCGCGTTTCCAGGCCTCCAAGTCTTTGGGCTGGATGTTCCAGCGGTTGATGACCGAGAAATCCTCGATCTTGTCCTTCTTGCCGTTGATGCGCGACATGCCGGTCAGGAAGATGCCGATGCGCGAGTCGGCCAGGCGGGGCCGCATCGCCTCTTCGGGCAGCAGCAGGATCGTGCGCGTGACCTTCACGGTCATCGGCTCGTCCTTCTTGATGACCAGCAGGCCCAGCAGGTCGGCCGTCACCGAGTAGGAGAGGTAGGATTTGACGGTCACGTTGTCCTCGAAGGACTTGATCTGGTCGATCACCGAACCTTCGGATTTGAACTTGCCCGTGATGTTCACCACGCCGCCCTTGGTGCTTTTGATCGGGGCGAGCAGTTCGTTGTCGCCCGAGAAGAACTTGGTCATTTCGATCACCATTGCCGAGCTGTCGCGGTTGTAGCAGACCAGCGGGTAGGAGTGCATGATCGGCGGGAGGGTGCTCCGGCCGATGGCCTTGGACATGTGGGGATCGTTCGTGTCGTGAACGGGCGGCACGACGGCCTGCGAGAGGTAGATCGTCGTGTCGATGCGCGTGAACTTGACGTGGATGGGGTCGGTGGGTTTGTAGCCGATGGTCCCGAGGTTGGTGTCGCTGGCCTCCGAGATCGTGGAGGCGATCAGCATTTCACGGCCGATCGTCTTGAGGGGAACCTCCACGTAGAGCTTTCCCTTGAGCTTGTGGAGCGTCAGGAAAGGCCCTTTGGCGGTGAGGCACGATTTGTCGTTGACGAACATTTTGGTGTACTTGTCGACTTTGGGTTTGGCGACCTCCTCGGTTTTCGATTTTTTCTTTTTGGATTTCGAGGCCGCCGCCCCCGACGCCGGGGCGATCAGAAGTCCTGCCGCCAGGAGCAGGACGCAGAGTTTGGGTAGTGAACGCATATAAGTAAAATTGGTAAATAGACGTATTTTTTGTAAGCGTATAACGTGTTTAAGTTTCAGAATGTTAAGAAAAAATCGTTTTGTCGTATGATTTGTTTTTGCCGACATCCCGTTCGGGTGCGGGGTCGACGCACAAAGATATAAAAAATAGGCCGAATGGTACATTTCGGCCGTTTTTTTGACCCTGTTCCTTTCGGCCGCAAATCCCGGAAAACGGGGTTCGGCGGGCGGTTTTGCTGCCCTATGGTCGCAAAACCCCTGCCGCGCGGCTGATGGAATATTGCGCGGCAGGGGTTGTTTTCCGGAAAGCCGGGGATTTACTTGCAATCGTCGATGCGGGTGATTTTGGCCCCGAGGGCATTCAGGCGGCCGTCGATGTCCTTGTAGCCGCGGTCGATCTGGTCGATGTTCTGGATGGTCGAGACCCCTTCGGCCGACATGGCCGCGATCAGCAGCGCCACGCCCGCACGGATGTCGGGCGAGGTCATGCGCGTCGCGCGCAGGCACAGCCGGTGGTCGTGGCCGATGACCGTGGCGCGGTGCGGGTCGCAGAGAATGATCTGCGCGCCCATGTCGATCAGTTTGTCGACGAAGAACAGGCGGCTTTCGAACATTTTCTGGTGGATCAGCACGGCGC
>OLRA01001878.1_pt1 | contig 22943 bp, 26 predicted proteins | sample 1673011 | NCBI WGS metagenome assembly OLRA01 (sample SAMEA3136746, study PRJEB25190) | human gut metagenome | reverse complement strand
ATATTCCTGCACCAGGGGCTTTTTTGTGCTGTACGCACATTCTGGGGCGGTTCAACTTTGCTGTAAGTCTCCTCCGGGGCTTTATATTAATTCCGCATTATATACATTCTGCGCCCTGGTGATCCACGGCCAGCTCCTGGATATGCCAGTTATGCCGGAGGCAACCGGCGGCATCCTTCAGCTTCCCGGCAAGGCTGCCGTCACGGGTGATGCACAGCAGCGTGGGGCCGGCGCCACTGATACAGAAGGCGTCGCAGCCCAGCTCGTGGGCCATTTGCCGCAGTCTGCCGCTCTCATCTATAAGAGGGAAGCGGTAGGGCTGGTGGAGGGCGTCATTGAGACAGAGGGCGATAAGCTTCTCATCTCCCAGCTCCATGGCTTTCGGCAGCAGAGCCAGGCGGGAGAGCTGAGCCACGGCGGTCTTGAAGGGTACGGACTCCGGCAGCACCGAGCGGGCGGCGTGGGTACTCAAAGGAAAGTCCGGGGACATGAGCACAAAGCGCAGCTCCGGGTGGATGCTATAAGAGAGGGTATAGACTTTGCCGTCCTCTGTCATGGAGGCGGTGAGACCACCGAAAAAGGCAGGGGCCAGATTATCCGGGTGCCCTTCAATGGGTGTGACGATGCTGAGCAGCTCACCCTGACCATAGCCAAAACCGCCCAAAGCGTTTGCACCCAGGGCACCGGCGGCGATCATTGCCGCTGATGAACCCAAGCCACGGCACACGGGGATGCCGGCAGAGATATCTATATGCACACCCGGAACGCTCAGTCCCCTATGTTCATACACGGCCTGAAAACCCTGATAGGCCAGATTATCCGGAGTCTGATACTCCGCGTCACAGCCACTGAAGCTGAGGCGGTCTGCCAAAGTGAAGCTGAGAGTATTATATAGTTGAAGGGCGCAGCCCAATGTGTCAAAGCCAACACCCAGATTGGCGGTGGTGGCCGGGACACGGACAGTTACTTTTTCCATACTTTTTCAGCCGCCTTTTCCAATACATAATCCTTCATGCCACTTTTAGACACACAGTCGAAATGGAGCCGGGGGCGCTGACGAAGGCCCCGGAGATTTTCAGGCATGGGTACACCGGTGACCTGTTCGATGCGGTCCATCAGGGCAAACTCGTCCCCAGTATGCTCCAGCTTCAGCGCTTCCATCAGGGCTCCGGGAAACTTGTAAGGAGAGGCGGTGGACAAAACCACTACCGGAGCATGGCCGGGATTTGCCGCCTTATACTGCTGGGCCACATTCCATGCCACAGCGGTATGGGTATCCATGAGGTAATGATGCTCCTGCCAGACAGAGGCTATGGTCTCCACGGTGGTGACATCGTCGCACCAGGAGGCAAAGAAGCGCTGCTGGGCCTTTTTCAGAAGCTCCTGGGGCAGCTGGTATCCGGAATTCCTGTCCAGCTGGGACATAAGGGAGGATACCAGGCGGCTGTCGCCGGAGAGATAGAACAAAAGCCGCTCCAGATTGCTGGAGACCAGAATGTCCATGGAGGGAGACAGACTGCGATGGAAGGGGCGGCGGCGGTCATAGCAACCGGTACGGAAAAAGTCCGTAAGCACATTATTTACATTGGAGGCACAGACAAGACGCCCCACAGGCAGGCCGAGTTCCCCGGCAATGTAACCGGCCAGAATGTCTCCAAAGTTGCCGGTGGGCACCACAAAGTCAACTTTGTCACCCAAAGAAATGCGGCCCAGACGGAGCATGGAAGCATAGGCGGAGAAGTAATACACCACCTGGGGCACCAGGCGCCCTATGTTTATGGAGTTTGCAGAGGACAGGCGGAGTGTGCCGGAAAGCTGCGAGAAAATCCTTTTGACGCCTGTCTGGGCATCGTCAAAGTTACCCTCTACAGCGCAGACCTTCACATTGCTCCCCTGCTGGCTGAGCATCTGGACCTCCTGCACGGGACTCACTCCGGACTTGGGATAGAAAACAATTATCCTCACTCCGGGTACATCCCGGAACCCCTCCATGGCGGCTTTGCCGGTGTCGCCGCTGGTGGCGGTGAGGATGAGCACATCCTCGGTCTCCCCGCATTTTTCCCCGGCGGCTTTCATCAGATGGGGAAGCAGACACAAAGCCATATCCTTGAAAGCGCTGGTCGGGCCATGGAAGAGTTCCAGCACGGCATTATCACCCACAGGCTTTAGAGGGGTTAGCTCGTGGGCGCTGAAGCGGTGGTCATAAGCAGAGTGCACCAGACGGAGGGCTTCATCCCGGCTGATATCATAAAGCAGGGCGGAAACTATATTTGCGGCCATTCCGTAATAGTCAAGCTTTAAGGTGCCGCGCCAGTCGAAGCCCAGAGAGCTCAAGTCAGGCAGTACATACAGGCCGCCGTCCGGGGCGAGACCCTGAAGTATGGCATGGGAGGGGTCAGTCCTGATAGATGAGGAACGGGTGCTCTGATAATTCATAGTGGCCTCCATTCTGTTGGAAAAGAAAATATCAAGCTTTACAGGATGATATGATATTTATTTCAAAATGTCAAGGACGCTGCATCGGGTTTACAGGGTTTTCGGTCCCTTCTCTAAATATACAGACTCTTCAGATCCAGGTGCTGCTGGGCGCAGAGATTTTGCAGCCAGCGGCTAAGCGCAGCTTCAGAACCGAAGCAGGGTATAAAGCCCTCCGGCGGGTGAAGCACCACATTCACATGCTCACCATCAGCCTGGCGCTCCATCAGGCTGATGGGCATATCCAGATAAAAATGCTCCCCACGGATATGGCCCAACTCATGCTCCAAAACCTCCTGCCGCCTCTGAGGCGGCAGGAGAGAATTTATATATATGTCAAAGCTTCCGTCATTATTTGGAACGGTCACGCCCTCCACTGTACGGGGCAGTTCCACCAGACGGACATAATAGTCAGTCATTGCCACGCAGCGCCTTTATTATCTTAACGGCCTGGCGAACATCCTCAGGACTCGCATCTTTTGCCAGGGAAAACAGCATGCGCATATCCTCCCGCTCCCTCAGGGCGGTGAGAAGCTGAGTCATCTCGTCAGCAGCGGGGGGAGTAGATGGCTCATCTGCCTCTCCTATGAGATAGGCGGGTGTGGTCCCCAAAATGTCAGCTACCTGCTGAAGCTGGACCTGGCTGGGCTGGGACTTGTGCTGCTTCCAATCCTGGCACAGCGTGGCGCTGCGCCCCAGTGACTGGGCTATAAACTTCTTGGTTATGCCCTTGGAACGGCGCAGCTGTTCAAACCTGTCGTAATCGAACAAACAGTTCACCCCATTTATGTGCATATCAACGAATCTTAAAAAAGAAAGAACAAGAACTAGAAAATCTTAAAAAAATAGGATATACTTAGCGGCGTCAGTTGAAGAAAGACAGGGTTAAACCCAATTAAACCAATGTCTGCCTGATTCAATACTAAGGGAGAGAATTGAATTTGTCAAGAATTAATCTTAAAATAATACGAAAAATCTGCAAATAGTAAGAATATAAGGAGGGTACGGCGTGGTTCAAATAAAAGACGACCCAATTATCAGCTCTATGGAGCGCAGCGGATACCCGCCTTGGTTCCAAAACGGAGGCAAGGATGAAGATGAAGGAGGAGAAGAGCATGGCAAGTTATAAAAAACTCTGCTGGACTATGGCAGACGTGAAGTGCCCCTTTTACAAAAAGGACAGCCGGCAGGAGAGAAGTATAAGCTGCGAGGGCTTTGATGAGGGAAGCACTGTAGAGACACGCTTTAAAAATCTGGGTCTCAGGGAAAAACATATGGGTTGCTACTGCGTCAGCCGTTTTGAGCTCTGCCCCATATATAAAAGCACCTTTGACACCAAGTACAGAGAGGACGGGGCCTGGACATGAGTTCGGAAACGGGAAGAGACTGGGAGAACATTAAGCAGGAGTACATAAATTCATCCGTCAGCCTGAGAGCTCTGGCGGCAGGAGAGGGCATAAGCCTCAGCACCCTGGAGAAGAGGGCCGGGAGAGAGGGCTGGTCACAATGCCGGAAGCAGAGGCAGCTGGAACAGAACTCCGTGAGGCTGGAACAGGTGACGGACAAGCTGCTGAAAAAAATTTCGGAGGTAATAGACAACGGGGAAGAGCTGGATGCCAGAGACTACAAGGCTCTGACCTCGGCACTTAAGGAGCTTGGGGAGGTTAAGGAACAGCTTTGCTCCGAGAGAACGAAAGGCCGCAGAGAACCGCTGGAGGTACGGCTCTCCGGAGAGCTGGAGGAACTCAGCGGATGAGGCGGTGGGAGAAATGGCCCAGCTTGTAATACCAATGCCCAGCGACAAGCAAAGACAGTTCATGACAGACCGGCACAAGTATGTGGGCTATGGCGGGGCAAGAGGCGGAGGCAAGAGCTGGGCGGTGCGCATAAAGGCTGTTCTGCTGTGCCTTAGATACCCCGGAATAAAGGTGATGATAATTCGAAAGACTTACCGGGAACTGAGGGAAAATCATATCCTCCCTCTATGCCAGCTGCTCCACTGCCTGGGGGACAAGGAGGAGAGAATTGCCCAATACTCCGACAGCCGCAAGGAAATACTTTTTCCCAACGGCAGCAGGATACTCTTCCGCTACTGCGACAGCGACCGGGACAGCCTGCGCTTTCAGGGCACGGAGGTGGACGTGCTGTTTGTGGATGAGGCAACCCAGCAGAGTGAGGAAAAGATGGACAGGCTGAAGGCATGTGTCCGTGGTGTGAACGACTTTCCAAAGCGCATCTACTACACCTGTAACCCGGGAGGCGAGGGCCACGGCTGGGTAAAGCGTCTGTTCATAGACAAAAGGTACAGGGACAATGAAAGGGCGGAGGAGCACAGCTTTATCCAGGCTCTGGTGACGGACAACAGGGCTTTGATGGAGGCGGACCCGGAGTATATAAGACAGCTGGAGGCCTTGCCTCCCAAGCTGAGAGAAGCCTGGCTCCACGGCAACTGGGACATCTTCGAGGGGCAGTTCTTCGAGGACTTTCGCACCGAGCCGGACATGAAGGCTGCAGCGCAGGCAGGTTGCAGGCTCACTGCAGAGGAGCTTAAAGAGCAGCACCGCTGGGTGCATGTAATCGAGCCCTTTGACATTTCCACCGGGAGCAGACGGGGATGGCGGCTGATGCGTTCCTATGATTTCGGCTACGGAAAGCCCTTCTCCTGCGCCTGGTGGGCCATAGATTACGACGGGGTACTATACAGAATTCTGGAGCTATACGGCTGCGGCGACAGCCCCAATGAGGGTATACGCTGGACTCCGGACCAGCAGTTTCGCGAGATCGCAAGGATAGAACGAGAACACCCCTGGCTGCGGGGAAGGTATATAGAGGGAGTGGCCGACCCGGCCATATGGGATGCCAGCCGGGGAGAGAGTATTGCCGACACGGCGGCAAAATACGGGTTGGTATTTATCCCCGGGGACAACCAGAGGATACCCGGCTGGATGCAGTGTCACTACCGTTTGCAGTTTGACAGAGAGGGCTACAGCCGGATGTATGTGTTTTCAAACTGCAAAGCCTTTATACGCACGATACCTTTAATGATGTACCACAAGCATAGACCGGAGGATCTGAACTCGGAACTGGAGGACCATGTGGCCGACGAGTGGAGATACCTGTGTATGTCATGCCCGGTGGCACCCCTGCGGCCGATAGTTGAAAAGAGCTACATGAACGACCCTCTGAACCAGTTTAAAAAGAACTGAGAGAGGGAAGAAAAGGAGCAAAAGAATGGACAATGAGATGAAGCTGCCGGTGGACGGCGGGAGATTGCGGGAGTTCACCGGAATACTGCAGAAATACAAGGCGGGCAAGCACAGCGTGGAGAGACGCACCATAGCGGCGGAAAACTGGTGGAAGCTGAGAAATCAGGCGGAGGAGAGAAAAACCAGCGATGGACTCAGCGGCTTTCAGGCTGTATCCGGCTGGCTGCATAATGTGATAGTTTCCAAGCATGCAGACGCTATGGAGGCTTACCCGGAGCCCAGCATACTGCCAAGAGAGGCGGGAGACAGGCAGGAGGCCAGTGTGCTGAGTAAGATAATACCTGTGATCCTGGAGCAAAATGAATTTGAAAAAACTTATTCCGATGCCATGTGGCAAAAGCTGAAGACCGGAACCGGGGTCTATAAGGTCTATTGGGACCCGGAAAAACTGGGGGGACTGGGGGACATTGCCATTGAGCGGGTGGATCTGCTGAACCTCTTTTGGGAGCCGGGGGCGGCGGATATTCAGGACAGTCCATATTTCTTCCACACCCGGCTTGAAAACAACGAGGAGCTGGAAAGCCGGCATCCTCAACTGAAAGGAAAACTGAAGCATACGGGATTCATCGCCTCCCGATTCCTCTACGACGACGCGGTGTCCACGGAGGGAAAGTCCACAGTGGTGGATGTGTACTACCGGAGAAAAGAAGAGGGCAGGACGATTCTCCACTACTGCAAGTATGTAGGGGACACGGTGCTCTATTCCACGGAAAACATGAGGATGCTGAGGCAGGGCGGTCCAGCCGGGGAAGAGTGGGAAAAGGAGGAACTATTTGCCGGGACGGAGGAGAGCGGAGGCCTCTACGAGCACGGACTTTACCCTTTCGTGTTTGACAGCCTGTTCCCCATCGAGGGCAGCCCCTGCGGCTACGGTTTTATTGACCTGTGCCAGAACAGCCAGACCCAGATAGACATGATGCAGACAGCTTTCATAAAAAATACCATGGTGGGTTCTGTACCGAGATATTTCCAGAGAGTGGACGGAGCAATAAATGAGGAGGAGTTTCTGGATCTGAACAACCCCATAATCCATGTCAGCGGCAACCTTGGTCAGGACAGCCTGCGCACCGTGGATTACCGTCCTCTCAGCGGAAACTACATAGACATGCGCACCAGCGTCATTAACGAGCTGAGGGAGACTTCCGGCAACACTGAGACCTCCGTGGGCCTGGTAAGCTCCGGGGTTACGGCGGCCTCTGCCATAGCTGCACTTCAGGAGGCCAGCGGCAAGGGCAGCAGGGACGCCACCAGAGCCAGCTATCGGGCTTACGGGAAGATAATATCTCTATGTATAGAACTTATCCGTCAGTTCTATGAGCTGCCACGCCAGTTCCGTATCACCGGAAATCTGGGTGTGGAAAAGTTTATCGCCTACAGCAACCGGGGGCTGCTGCCCCAAAGCCAGAGCTTTCAGGGGATTGAGATGGGAATGCGTCTGCCGGTATTTGACATAAAGGTGATACCACAGAAGAGCAGCTCCTACACCCGCCTGAGTCAAAACGAGCTGGCGCTGCAGTTTTATCAGCTGGGCTTCTTTGCCCCGGCCCAGGCCGATCAGGCCCTGGCCTGCATGAGCATGATGGAGTTTGAGGGCAAGGATGAGCTGATGCAGAGAATATGCGCAAACGGCACAATGCAGCAGAAACTGTCCATGTTCCAGCAGTACGCCCTGGCAATGACGGAGAAATATGAGCCGGACAGAGCGGCAAAACTTATGAGCAGTATTACCGGAGACGCGGGAATCGTGGGTCGGAGCAGAGCTAAACTGAAAGAGAGCGGCACCGGGGAGAACAGCCGGGTGGCTCAGGCCCGGCGCAAGGCTCAGAGCGTGGCCCAGCCGGGAGGGCGCTGAAATGACCAGGGTGAGCTATGACCGGGTGGGGCTTAGAATGAAAATAGCCGGTCATGCAAACTACGGAGAATACGGCAGGGATATAGTCTGCGCGGCGGAGAGCATACTGATGCTGACCTTGGCCAGACAGCTGGAGGAGCTGGAGGGCCTGGAGAGACTGAGTATCATCAAAAGACCGGGACAGGCCGATATAAGCTGCTGTCCCCGGCGGGAGCGGACACTCCGGTGCAGAGACATTTTTGAGACCATATTCCTGGGCTACCAGATATTGGAGAGCATGTACCCGGAATATGTGGAAACTGAAATACTGACGCAGTAGGAGAGGTGGAGACATTGGCACAGTTGGAAACCAAGGAGAAAGAGAAGTTGGCAGAGCTCAACGCTCAGGAGGCGGAAAAGCCCAAGGTGAGTATTGGACAGAGCACCCGGACCCAGGAGACAAGTGTGGATTACCGCAACACTATGGAGACTCTCAAGGAGAGCGAGTACAGTCTGCCGGAATACACCAGCAGCTATGACGAGCAGATATCCCAGATATATAACAAAATAGTAAGCCGGGAACCCTTCAGGTATGACCCCATGTCCGACAGCCTTTACGGACATTATCGGGAGCAGTACACCCAGCTGGGGAGACAGGCTATGAGAGACAGTATGGGACAGGCTGCGGCTCTCACAGGGGGCTATGGCAGCAGCTATGCCCAGCAGGTTGGACAGCAGGAATACGACAGCTATTTGCAGAGACTGGGAGAAGTACTGCCGGAGCTGTACTCTGCGGCCTACCAGAGATACAGGGATCAAGGACAGTCTATGGAGGAAGAGTATCAGAGGCTGCTGGCCATGGAGCAGACGGAGTATGGCAGGTACAGGGACAAGGTAGATGACCTGAAGTATCAGCAGGGCATGGAGACGGAGATGGCCGCCGCAGAGCAGGAGAGGAAGGACAAAAACTATGACAGGCTGGTGGAACTCATCACCAAGACCGGATATACTCCCAGCGCCCAGGAGCTGGAAAACAGCGGAATGACCCAGGAACAGGCCGACGCCTATCTGAAAAAATACGGAGGGGGAGGGGGCAGCAGTTCCTTCGGTCCAAGCAACACCTATCTGGCCTATTACTACGGCAACAAGACCAACGGCAGCAGCAAAGCTCAGTCCAAGCTGAACGCCAACAAGTGATAAAAATGCCCTTAATATGCGGCAACGCATTTATATAAGGAGAATGGAGGCATCCCATGCACAATGAAAATGCGCTGCCCCTGCAGATCTTTGCTAAGGAGACTCAGGGGGAGCAGGCGGGCGTAAGCACTGCCGACGCCGGGCAGAGGGAAGAAAAGACGGAAAATCAGGAAAACGGCAGAAAAAGCTGGGAGGAAATCCTGGAGGACCCGGAATACCGGAGCGAATATGACCGGCAGGTTCAGAGTATTGTGAAGAAAAGACTCAGGGACCGGCAGGGAAATGAGGAGAGGCTCAAAAGGCTGGACGCAGCTATGGATGAAATAGGCCGCAGCTTCGGTATGGACAGGCGGCAGGGGCAGGAGCTGGATACCGGACAGCTGGTGGAGAAGATACGCAGGGAAAGGCAGGAGAAGCTGAAAAGTGAGTATGGCCGGGCAGCTCAGGCCAAGGCTCAGCTGGGCAGCCTCAAGCGACAGGCGGAAGAGCTGAGCAGATCTGTGCCGGACTTTGATTTAGGCAGGGAAATGGAGAACCCGGACTTTTTAAAACTCACCGCTCCCCACACGGGGCTGAGCCTTGAAGAAGCCTACTATGCTCTGCACCACCGGGAGATAGGGGAGAAAATGGCCAGGGCCGGCGCCCTTTCGGCTGCCAGGGCCGTCAGCTCCGGCGCTGCCAGGCCCAGAGAGCTACGGGGCGGACAGGCTGCCATTAACGCTACCGGAGATCCCAGACAGATGTCCAGGCAGGAGAGAGAGGCGCTGAAAAAGCGCATCTACCAGGCCAGCGCCCAGGGGAAAAAACTGCCCTACGGTTCATGAAAAAAGGAGAGGATGAGACAATGGAGACTATTTCTAAAATTAATTTGCAGTTCTTTGCCGACGGGGGGACCCTGGTAAACGGCACGGAGGGCTATGTAAACGCAGGCAGCGGGGAGGTCACCGGTTTTGACGGAGGTAAGACCCTGGCACCGGAACTGAAAGCCTTTTACGACACTGAGCTGCTGGAAAATGCCCGCACAGAGCTTTTTTATGCCCAGTTTGCCAAGCGCCAGGCTCTCCCCGCAAATCACCACGGCAGCGTGGAGTGGCGCAAGTGGAACACCTTTGAGAGGGCGGCCAAGCTTACCGAGGGTGTAATCCCCACAGGACAGAAGTTCGGCGTTACCACTGTCACCGGCAGCGTGGATCAGTACGGCACCTACACCTCTATTACCGATAAGCTGGAGCTGAGAGCCTACGACGACGTGATACTGGGGGCTACTGAGGAAATGGGCGCTTCCGCTGCGGAGACCCAGGAGAAGCTCATAAGGGACGCTCTGCTGGTTGGTACAAATGTTCTCTACTGCGACAACATCAATAAGAGCACCGGAGAAGTGCTCTCCACTCCCAACTCCGCAAACGAGATGGGGGCCAGCGACGTAAACGGCTGGAGTCTGCTGACCCCGGCTATGATAAACAAGGCCGTGACCATAATGAAAAAGAACCGGGCTCCCCGCATCAACGGCCGGTATTACGCTGTAGTACACCCATCGGTAGCCCACGACCTGAGAGAGTGCGAAGGCTGGATAGAGGCTCACAAATACGCCGCTCCCGACGAACTCTTCAACGGGGAGATAGGCGAGCTCCACGGGGTGCGCTTTATAGAGAATGTTTTCGCTCCGGTACTGGGCAACAATGACGAATATGTGAACAAGGACGGCGGGCGCAGCTATGCCAGCTACTTCTTCGGCAAGGACAGTTTCGGCATCATCGATCCGGAGGGCGGCGCGCTGGAAATGATAATCCACGACAAGGGAGAGATAGGCGGACCCCTGAATCAGTTCAGCACCATCGGATACAAGTTTGAGACCAACGGTGCTACCATACTGTATCCCGAGCGGCTGCTGCGGGTAATGAGTACTTCCAGCTTCAGCGCCGTGGATGAGATTAACTGAGGAGGGACAGAACATGTCGGACAGAGTTGAGATATACATACCCAGGGGTGCAGACCGGGAGGACCCCAATCTATTCGTGGCGGTGAACGGCGTGAACTACCTGCTGCCCAGAGGTAAGAAGTCCCTGGTACCAAGCTTTGTGGCCGGAGAAATAGAGCGCAGCAACCGGGCAGCGGATATCTTCTACGAAAATGTGGACGGTATGAAAAACCGGTGAAACTCCGGCCTCCCGGCCGGTATTTCACCGGCCGGGAGCGGCGGAGACAGGGAGGTGTAGAGAATGAAAGCGTTAGACGCAATACGGCGTGTGGACATACTGGAGCCCAACCAGTACGGCGTGGATCAGAAGCTCCGCTGGCTGTCACTGCTGGACGGACAGATATACGAGGAACTTATCAGCGCCTACGACCCCGAAAAGGAAAAACCGGGAGAGTATGTCACCGGAGAGGAGGAGCTGCTGGCTCCCATGCCCTATGCCGAGGGAATATATTGCCGTTACCTCCAGGCAATGATAGCTGCGGAAAACTTTGAGAGCGCCAAGTATAACCAGCAGATTGTGCTGTATAACGGGGCTTTTCAGCAGTACCGGGACTGGATATGCCGCAGCGGCAGACACAGGAACAGGGGCAGAGGATTCAGATTTTAAGGAGGTAGGGCCATGCCCATTTTGCCAAGGCTGCCCCAGAGTGAGTTGAAACGGGATGTGACGGACAGCTTCAAGGGCTATAACCACAGGCTGAAAATTAAAAAGGGAGAGTTCTACGACATGATGAACTTGTCCAGCACCGGATATCCCATGCTCAGCTGTCGGAAAAAGCGGGGGCTTATGCTGAACATGGAGCAGCCCCAGGGACTGCTGGCCAAGGAGGAACTGGCCTGGATAGATGCGGGAAAGCTCTATTATGCCGGGGAAGAGACACCCCTTGCCGTATCTGCCGGAGAAAAGCAGATGGTAAGCATGGGAGCCTACATTTGTATTTTCCCGGACAAGCTGTTTTATAACACGGCAGATGCAGCAGATTACGGCTGCATGGAGGCATACTACAGTTCCACAGGCACTGTGAACTGTACTCTGTGCAGAATGGACGGAACGGAATATGAGACGCCCAGAGTCTCCGACAGCCCGGAGGCTGCGCCGGAAAACGGAGAACTTTGGATAGACAGCTCCGGAGACACGGATATCCTGAAACAGTGGAGCCAGGAAAACCAGTGCTGGACAGAGATAAGCAATGTGTACACCAGGTTGCGCTTCGTATCCCAGGGAGAACTGCCGGGACTTTTTAAGGCACTGGACGGGGTGGAGATAAGCGGATGTGAAGCAAAGCAGCTTAATGGCTCCAAGATAATCCAGGCCATAGGCGGCGGAGAGGGCGAACCGGACTATATCGTGGTAGCAGGGCTCATAAGGGAAGCTCTGACCCAAAGCCAGGGCAGCATAAAAATAGAGCGCACCGTGCCGGATATGGACTATGTATGCGAAAGTCAGAACCGGCTGTGGGGATGCCGATACGGCAACGACGGAGAAAAGAATCTAAACGAAATATATGGCTGCGCTCTGGGGGACTTCAAAAACTGGAGGCAGTATCAGGGACTGAGTACCGACTCCTGGACAGCCTCTGTAGGTTCCGACGGCCCATGGACCGGGGCGGTGAATTATCTGGGCAGCCCCATGTTCTTTAAGGAAAACAACATCCATAAGGTGACGGTGTCCCCCTACGGCGCCCATAGGATCACGGAGACAGTTTGCCGGGGAGTTCAGCCGGGCAGTCACAAAAGCCTGGCGGTGGTAAATGAGACGCTTTTTTATAAATCCGGAGGCGAGGTGTGCGCCTATCAGGGAGGTTTCCCGGTGAGTGTGTCCCAGGCTCTGGGAGAAGAAATGTACTTTAATGCCGCCGCCGGCTCCGCAGGGGATAAGTATTACATTGCCATGGATGACAGCGCCGGGACACGCTGGCTCTTCGTATACGATATAGGCAGAAGCCTTTGGATGAAGGAGGACAGCCTGCCGGCAAAGTTCTTTGCCAGACTGGAGGGAGAACTTTACGCCATGACGGGTACTGAGCTATGGAGCCTCAGCGGACGCCGGGGCAGACAGGAAAACTTTGTGTCATGGATGGCCGAGAGCGGGATTCTTTACTATCAGTATCCGGACAAAAAATACGTCTCCCGTTTCAACCTGCGTGTGCGTATGGAGGAGGGAGCCTGGATGGACGTTTTTATCCAGTACGACTCCAGCGGTATATGGGAGAACAAGGGCCGTTTAAAGCTCAGCGGCACCGGCACTGTCACCGTGCCAATATGCCCCAGACGCTGTGACCATTTGCAGATAAGGCTGGAGGGGAGGGGAGAGTTCCAGCTCTTCTCCCTGGCCAAGGTATTGGAAATAGGAAGTGATATGTAATGCATGAATACCCTCCCATGCTGCAGGGCTCGGCGGAAAGCCAGCTGAGGCAGCTGAGAGATTATCTTGTGAGACTGATACAGAGCTTGAACGAGGCTGAGGAGGATCAGGGCAAATGATTGAATTTTATATTACCGAACAAAGCATACGCTACGCAAGCCCGGTCATTGCTGCAAACTCCAGAGATTTCCTCCAGGCAAGATTTTATTTCAGCGGTGAGACTTGGAATGGATATTCCAAATGGGCCCACTTTCGTCAGGGGGAGACGGTGTATGACCTGAACCTTATTGATGATGAAATAAAAAAGGATATGCACCTGAACCTCAGCATAGGAACCTGGGAAATGTATCTCACCGGAAACATGGGGGAGAGCAGACTCACCACTGTGCCGGTGATCATACAGGTCAGGGAGAGCGGACTTGTGGACGAGCCGCTGCACCAGATACCTATGACGGTGGCCGAACAGGTAGACAGCAAGGCCAGCCTGGCTCTGGAGAGAGTTGACGCCGTACGCCGTGCTATTGAAAGCGGGGAACTGGACGGCCAGGGCTTCCAGATACTGGGTTACTTTTCCAGTATGGAAGAACTGAAGCAAACCGTTACGGAGCCAAAGCGGGGAGACGTATACGGAGTGGGAGACACTGCACCTTACGATATATATGTATACGACGAGTTGAACGGACGTTGGGTGAATAACGGCTCCATCCAGGGGCCCGCCGGAGAGCGGGGAGAGGACGGGGCGACCTTTACTCCTAATGTGGACGGATACGGAAACCTCAGCTGGATAAACAATGCCGGACTGCAGAATCCGGATACGGTAAACATCAGAGGCGAAAAGGGTGAGCCCGGCGAAAAGGGTGAAAGCGGCAGCAGCCCCTATGAGCTGGCTGTCCGGGAGGGATTCAGCGGAACAGAGGCCACATTTAACTGGAGCCTTGCCCACATTGCCTCCCATGCTGCGCAGCATGCTTCCAGTGGCACGGATCCACTGGTAATAGACACTGATGCAATTAAGGAAGAGGCTGTGGTGAGAAGCAAGCTGGCGGCGGACGCAAGACCCCTTGCTTTTGAAAATGTTCCTATAGAGCCGGAAAGCTGGCAGGAGGACAACACCTATGCCGACTTTCCATACAGAGCGGCGGTATCCTGCTCCGGAGTGGGTGAGAGCTTCGTCCCCAGCGTTACCTTTGCTCCGACGGAGGCATTGAGCGGAGTTTTTGCCCCGGTTGCTGCCAGCTATGATGGAGGCGTATACATATATGCCGCTGAAAAGCCGGAGGCTACGCTGAACATCCTTGGGATACTCTGCATCCCCGTTGGATAAGGAGGCGATATAATGATAGGTAGGACAAACGTTGGGGGAGAAAAAACCTTTGCCGTCATTGAGGTCATATATCCGGAAGGAGCCGTTTGCACCTGCAGCAATGGAGCTAAGATACTGACCGCAGAGGATACCAGCGGACGGTTCTTGTTTAGCGTACCAAAGGCAGGGAAATGGACAGTTGAGGCAAAAGACGGGGATAGGCTGAACTCTCAGACTATAGAGGTACAGGAGGGACGGGCCTACTTTGTGGAGCTGATGTTAAGCCTCATACTCTTTGACAAAGGGCAGGACAATACGGAAATCACCGGTGGATGGACAAACATAAGTGGGGATAGGGTTGCTTCTACGGCTTCAACCTACAGCGCAGGTGTAGGAGAGACAGAAGGAACCAATTCATCAGGGACTAAAAAACCGGTGGATGTTACGGAGTTCAGCACATTAAAGTTTTATAATGCGGCATCCTCTCATTCCGGGAACAGCGTTGGACAAGCCTGGTTCGGCTTGAGCGGAGCAGAGGTAAAGCTGGATGGAACTTCAGAGGAACTGTCTGTAGATATAAGCGCCGTTACAGGGGAAAAGACAATATATGTAAGGACCATCACCTGGTCCAACGATGGAGCGTCTTCTCACACCGGCTCCTTTGAAAAGGCTGAGCTTATTCCATAGGGAAAGAAGGCGGGGAAAATAAAAATTTATATTGACGGCAATTTTAAATGCCACACTGATGATAGCGGCGGGCTGAACTTTATTGAGACAGGATTCTTTGACGGAAAGTGCGCAGCTTTTATCAGAGGATACAGACATATTCCGGAGGGGCAGACCTGGATGAGGCAGGACGGGCAGGTATTTGCCGGGGAGATGTTTGCACCGTGGGAGGACAGCCATGTTTTGGATGCCATGCAGTCAGCCTATGAGGAAGCGAAGGCCGAAACGTCAGCACGGATGGCCGATATGAAGGCGGCTCTGGACGTATTGGGGGTGCAGCCGTGAGCTACTACGAAAACGCACTGAAGATGCGGCCTTACATAGAAAAAGCTGCTGCCAGTCTCAGCGACACCGACGCACTGGAAGTGCCGAGTATCTTTCCAACCTGGGCAGCAGGCACAAGCTACAGCATCGATGAGCGCATAGAGTACGGCGGCACGTTGTACCGCTGCGTACAGGCCCACACATCCCAGGCGGAATGGTCACCGGAACTTACCCCTTCCCTGTGGGTGAGAGTATCCTTGGAGGAGTGGCCGGACTGGGTGCAGCCAACCGGAGCTCATGACGCATATAATAAAGGGGTCGGAGTCACGCACAGCGGCAAACGCTGGGTATCCGATACAGACGGAAATGTTTGGGAACCGGGAATATATGGCTGGACAGAGGTACCTGGATAAAGGACAATAATCATGGCGATCTTACAAGGAGGATTTGTATGGATACTATAGAATTGGCCATTAAGTGCATGGAAAACTGGGCGGCCGACAGTGCTCATGGATATGACCAGGAATGCCGATGGGGAGAGCGGGGGGACTTTGACTGTTCCTCGGCAGTTATCTCCGCCTGGGAATCGGCGGGAGTACCGGTAAAAACCGGTGGCGCCAGCTACACGGGAAACATGCGGGGAGTGTTCCTGCGCTGCGGCTTTAAAGATGTGACGGGAGACGTGAATCTGGTGAACGGCTCGGGCCTGGAGCGGGGCGATGTGATGCTCAACTATGAACATCACACGGCCATGTACTGCGGGGCCGGGCAGGAAGTGGAAGCCAGTATCAATGAAAAAGGCGGGGCCACCGGAGGAATGCCGGGGGACCAGACGGGCAGGGAATTCCTGGTGCGACCTTATCGCAACTATCCCTGGGACTGTGTGCTGCGCTATGAAGGGAGCAGCGGGGAGACCACTGGCAGGCCTGGGCCGGTATATGAATACAGCATTAAACTTGGGCTCTTGCAGGAGGGGATGGAAGACCCTCAGGTCAGAACTCTGCAAAGGCTGTTGGCGGCCGCGGGCTACCAGCCCGGAGAGGCCGACGGCATCATGGGAAGCAGTACCGTGGAGGCCGTGAAAAAATTCCAGACAGACAAGGGCCTGCTCTCCGACGGAGAAGTGGGCGGAGATACCTGGAATAAGCTTCTCAGGGAGTAGAGATGACGGAAGCGGTGATAACGGCTCTTATCACCGGGGCGCTGACCCTGCTTGGGGTGCTTATAAGCAACGGCAGGGCGCAGGCCGTGCTTGAGACAAAGGTAGAGGAACTGGCCAGAGAGGTCAGAGAACACAACAACTTTGCCCGGCGTATGCCCGTGGTGGAAGAGCAGATAAAAGTGATTAATCACAGAATTGCGGATCTGGAGAGAAAGGAATAAAACATGGAGATAATGGGGATGACAGGGGTTGCCGCCATAAGCGTGATAGCCTATATGCTGGGAGAGCTTGTAAAAGTGACAAAGCTGGAGAACAAGTGGATACCGGTGATATGCGGGGTGTCGGGAGGAGTGCTGGGGGCGGCAGGCATGTACTTGATGCCGGAGTTCCCGGCAGGGGACATGGTGACTGCTGTAGCGGTGGGCATTGTATCCGGACTTGCGGCTACCGGGACAAACCAGATGCTCAGGCAGATAAAGGAATAAGGAGAAAATACGATATCCCCGCAGGTGTTTCCTGCGGGGATATCGTATTTAAAAATTCCTATTCAGTCTTACTGGGGAGCGCCGCCGTAGCTTGCATACCAGCCGGAGTAGTCAGCGCCCTGACTGCCGGCCTGATAGCTGCCGTTAAGCTTACTGAGAGTGCGCTCGTATTCCTCACTGCCCTCCTCATATGGGGTGGGACGATAGTCATTGTCCGCCCCGTTGTCCGCACCTACCGGCAGACTGCTGACACAGCAGGGGATAATATCATAGGAGTCGGTGCTGACGGCACCGTCCAGGTCACGCTTCACAGAGACCTGGACAATGGCAGTGTCCCGGTCAGTGGGACTGGTATTGCCTCCAAAGCTCCAGTTGCCCATGGAATAAAGTATCAGCCCCCCGTTGTATTCTTCAATTGGCTGGAGACAATGCGAGTGGCTGCCATATATAAGGTTTGCCCCGGCATCCACACAGGCATGGGCCAAGTCTATCTGGGCTTTTGTGGGCTCGTAGAAAAGTTCCTGGCCCCAGTGGAAGGCACAGATAACATATTCGGCTCCCTGCTCCCTCAGCTGGGCAATGGCTTCCGCAGCAGCTTCCTGACTGGGCATGTAGTCCCTGTAAGCGCAGTATATACCCAGGGTGAGTCCACTTTCAGTGGTAAAGAGCTGAGCCTGACCGTCGGTTCCGTAGGGTATGCCCCAGTATTCCAGGGCGGCAAAAGTATCCTGCGCCCCGGTCTCCCCAAAGTCGTACATATGGTTGTTTGCAGTGGTTACAAAATCCACACCGCCACAGGTCAATATCTGGGCCCATTCGCTGGGGGCGCGGAAATAAAAGGTCTGGGCTGAGTACATGACCTGATCGGAGAAAGTGCACTCTAAATTAGCCAGGGTAAAGTCGTCGTTTTCAAAATATTCCACCGTGTTGGAGAAGGGATAGGAATAGTCTCCGTTCATCCTGGAAGCGTAGTGATAGGGACTTTGATCGCTGAGCATCTGGTGGGAGGTAAGGGTACAGTCGCCTATAAAGGACAGAGTGAAATATTCAGGCTGGGGCTCAGGAGTTGGCGTAGGCGTGGGCTCCGGAGTTGGAGAGGGACTGGATGTTGGCGAAGGGGAGGGCGTTGAATCAGTCTCCATTGCGGGCACCGCCTCATATCCCCGAAGCGCGGCATCCTTCATCTCTGCACGGGCCACAACCAGAAAGACCAGAGCTAAAGTGAGCAGAGTAAGCAGTATGGATTGCAGTATATTTTTTGTTTTCATTATAATAACAAACCTCAAATCAGATAAAGCTCATACATTATAATAAGCATTCTGCAGGAAAGCAAGGGAATACAGGAAAATTAATGCAAGATAATTCTATGCAGCGGTGAGAAAAAAATACCCTGCCCGGTTTCCCGGACAGGGCTGGGGGGATTGGGACAGGCTATTCAGCAAGCCTAGAGCAACCCACCGATCTGTACAAAAATGGGCGCAAACACCAGTGACACAACGGTCATGAGCTTTATCAGAATATTTATGGAGGGACCGGATGTGTCCTTAAAGGGGTCGCCTACCGTGTCGCCGACCACCGCGGCCTTGTGGGCTTTGGAGCCTTTGCCGCCGTGATTGCCGCCCTCTATGTATTTCTTCGCATTGTCCCAGGCACCGCCGGAATTGGACATGTAGATGGCCAGCAGTACGCCGGTCACCAGAGCACCGGCTAAGAGGCCGCCCAGGGCAGCGGGGCCAAGAAGTATGCCCACCAGCAGCGGCACGGCCACGGCCATGACTCCGGGCACAATCATTTCATGCAGAGCAGCACGGGTGGATATGGATACACATGCACCGTAATCCGGGCGGCCGGTGCCTTCCAGAATACCGGGGATTTCGCGGAACTGGCGGCGTACTTCCTCTATCATTTTATATGCGGCTTTGGAAACAGAATCCATTGTCAGAGCTGAGAAGGCGAAGGGCAGCATGCCACCAATCAGAAGGCCGATGACAACATGAGGAGAGAGAAGGTCAATGCTGGCAAGCTTCACCTCGGTGGCATAGGAAACGAAAAGGGCCAAAGCCGTGAGAGCGGCGGAGCCGATGGCAAAGCCCTTGCCAATGGCGGCGGTGGTGTTGCCTACGGCGTCCAGCTTGTCCGTTATCTCCCGGACGCTGCTGTCAAGACCGCTCATCTCAGCTATGCCGCCGGAATTATCTGCAATAGGCCCATAGGCGTCTACCGCAACGGTTATGCCGGTGGTGGAGAGCATGCCGACGGCGGCCAGAGCTATGCCATAGAGATCGTTGGTGACCTTGTATGACACATAGATGCCTACACTTATGAGCACAATAGGCACCCAGGTGCTGCGCATACCCACCGCTACACCACTGATTATTGTGGTAGCTGAGCCGGTTTCGGATTGACTTGCTATACGCTTGACGCAGCGAAAATCTTCTGAAGTGTATATCTCGGTTACAAAGCCGATAACCAGACCGACAACGAGCCCGGCTGCAATAGCCCATCCGTAATACATACGGCCAAAGAAGAGCTTACTCAAAAAGAAGGAAACTACGCCTACGATTACCGTGGAAACATAGGTACCCATTTTTAAAGCCTTGTGGGGATTGGCACCCTCCTTGCCCCTGACAAAGAAGGTGGCGATAATAGAGGCCAGAATACCGACGGCTGACACTACCAGGGGATAAAGAGCCCCGGCCCCACTGAATAGCCCCTTTGCCGCCACTCCCAAGGTAAGAGCGGAAACTATGGCTCCAACATAACTTTCAAAGAGGTCTGCGCCCATGCCTGCAACATCGCCGACGTTGTCGCCCACATTGTCGGCAATGACGGCGGGATTTCTTGGATCATCCTCAGGTATACCTGCTTCCACCTTGCCAACAAGGTCTGCGCCCACGTCGGCGGCCTTGGTATATATGCCGCCGCCCACACGGGCAAAAAGAGCAATGGAGGAAGCGCCCAAAGAGAAGCCAAAGAGAATATTGTAGTTGCCGGTGAGTATGTATATCATGCTGCAGCCCAGCAGGCCCAGGCCCACCACGCACATTCCCATCACTGAACCGCCGGAAAAGGCGATGGACAAGGCCTTTATCATCCCGCTCTCCATGGCAGCGTTGGCGGTGCGCACGTTGGCCTTGGTTGCCACCCTCATGCCGAAGAAACCGGCAAGCATGGAAAAAGCGGCTCCAACGACAAAACAGATGCCGGTGCCTAAATCTATAAACAGGCTTATAAGTGCAAACAGGACTACAATGAAAATAGCCAGAATTTTATATTCTGACTTCAAAAAGGCATTGGCTCCCTCCGCGATTGAGCCGGCTATTTCCTGCATACGGCTGCTGCCAGGGGCGGCTTTTGAAACATAACCGGCCTTATAGGCGGCAAAAATCAGGGCGCATAGGGCCAGAGCGGGAGACACCCACAGAAAAAGATCCATATAACTGTGACCTCCTGTATTAAATTAGAAATATTTCCCTAACTGTTTGTATATTTTATACTATTAGCTGCTTTATTACAAGGCAAAAATCATCTTATTTAGTGCAATTTGCATAAATTCATTTAAACACACAAAAAGAAGAGGGAGAAAAAGAAAATTATTGTAATAATGTACAAAAAATTTTCTGCAGTTTTCTTTAAAAAAGCAGCATGTTATCAATAAAAAAGCAAAATAAAATAGAAAGTTAAAGAAATAACGGAAAAACAGATATAATTTCCGGAAAAAATCAATTCATCTGTCTTAAATAATGCACAAAATATGTGCGAAGAATAAAGCTAAAAAAGGAAAAATAACACGTATGCCAACACTTTATAATACTTTCAAACTACCAGGGAACAAAATGCCGCTGAAATTCGTATATAGAGATGAAGAGCAAATATGAAGATTCCTTTAGAAATACATAGATGTTCTTGCATTGATCGACGCACTGTGCTAAAATTATGTTAACTATTGCCGAGCGTGATTCAGAACAAGAAACCGGGACTGCATAGGGTATTAAAATACCAGAGAAGACCCGGATGTCCCAGGGGGAAGCCGCGGCAGCCTTGCCGCGGTTTGGGAAAGGGCGGACGCCAGCCTGAAAACAGGCGGATGCAGCACTGCCTGAGGGTTTCTCAAAGCCGCTTTGAGAAACTGTAGAGGGCAGAGGCTGACTACATAAGCGGCGGAATGGAGAACGAAATGAAAAAGACTTTTAGTGTGTTGCTGCTGCTCTGTATGCTGCTGAGCCTGCTGCCTGTCAGTGCCTATGCTACTGGAGACGGCACTCAACAGGAGATAAGCGGCGGACTTATCACGATTGTTCCTGAGGAAGGAGCATTGCCCGACAGCGACGAGATACTGGATACCTATGCTCAAATGGTCATGTATCCCCAGTATACGATGAGCCTGTTCAGCGTTGGCGACAACAGACTGGGCGATGATCGGCTTGTATACATATATGATGCTCTGGAAACCGCAATCAAGAAAATAGCTGCAGGAAACCAGCTGAGCACACTTGAGCTGAAGCTGGATGCCTCATCTTCTCCTCTGGCGTGGAGCTATGATGAGCTGGGAGTGACTGCGGACAGCGACGACAGCCAGGTTACAAAGAGCCTGTTTTCCGCTTTGAAGCTGGACGACATTCACGGATACCTGATGATGGATCTGCCCTATGACCTGTATTGGTATGATAAAACTTCCGACGGCGGCATGAAGGCCTACATGGGATATGTCCGGACGGAAGACGGCAGGGCAGTGGTCACCACTTTGTACTTTAATTTTGCCGTGAGCGAAGAGTTCAGAGAACCCGGCAGTGTACAGAAAACCAACTGGGGATTGGAAAACGAGCTTGACTGTTATGTGGTCAACGCTGCAAAGGTCAATGCGGCAAATACTGCCGCCCTGCGTGCCAGAAGTATCGTGGACGCATACAGCTCCTACAGTGACTATGATAAGCTGAAAGCATATAAGGAAGAGATATGCAAGCTGACGGATTATAACAGGGATGCTGCCTCTTCTTCCAACACCCAGTATGGTGACCCTTGGCAGCTGATATACGTGTTTGACGATGACCCCAATACAAAGGTTGTGTGTGAGGGATATTCAAAAGCTTTCCAATATTTGTGCGACCTCAGCAGCTTTGAAAACAGCGATACCGCCTGCTATACGGTTACCGGAGTGGTCTCCGGTAACGGCAAGACCGAGATGCATATGTGGAACATCGTGAGCCTTGGCGGAAAGAATTACCTTGTGGATGTCACCAACAGCGACACCGGTACTATGGGTGATGGCGGACAGCTGTTCCTGGCCGGAGCCACTGGAGACATCAGCACCGGATATACAGTTGACGTAGGCGGAAGCAGGGTGAGCTATACCTACAGCGATGAGCAGAAGCAGCTCATGGGCGAATTGCTGGTACTTAGCTCAGAAGCGTACAGCGATGAGCCTGTGGAGCACCAGCACCAGTGGAGCGACGTATGGAGCAGCGACGGCACCCATCACTGGCATGAGTGTACTGCCGGGGACTGCGATATAGCTGACAACAGCCAGAAGGACGGCTACGGTGAGCACAATTACGGCGACGACAACGTGTGCGATGTCTGCGGCTATACAAAGCCTGTGGAGCACCAGCACCAGTGGAGCGACGTATGGAGCAGCGACGGCACCTATCACTGGCATGAGTGCACCGCTGCCGGCTGCGATGTAGCTGACAACAGCCAGAAGGACGGCTACGGTGAGCACAATTACGGCAATGACAATGTGTGCGATGTCTGCGGCTATACAAAGCCTGTGGAGCACCAGCACCAGTGGAGCAGTGCATGGAGCAACGACGGCACTCATCACTGGCATGAGTGCACTGCTGCCGGCTGCGGCGTGACTGATAATAGCCAGAAGGACGGCTACGGTGAGCACA
>OLRA01001870.1_pt1 | contig 23040 bp, 26 predicted proteins | sample 1673011 | NCBI WGS metagenome assembly OLRA01 (sample SAMEA3136746, study PRJEB25190) | human gut metagenome | reverse complement strand
AGACATCATTAACGTCAGTTATATTAACAAGTCACCAATGTGTCTGTTAAGCCAATTTAAATTTGCCAAAAAAAAATAGGCATGATTATTCTAAGGGCATGAAAAGTATAATCGCCTATTTCGTAAGTGAGTATACTGATTCAAACTTAAATAAACCTTAAAAGATGTGAAGATACAAATTAAGAATTCTAGAAAATGTTATAATTTATGTGGTGATGATACTATGAAACTATTATTTAAACAACGATTCTTTTCCTGGTTTGACAGTTATGATATATACAACGAAGATGGTCAGGTCATATATCAAGTCGAAGGAAAACTTTCTTGGGGACATAAACTAGTCATTTATGATCAAAATGGAAATGAAGTGGGTACTGTATTAGAAAAGGTGATGACTTTACTTCCTAAATTTGAAATCTATAAGAATAATGAATATATTGGATGTCTATCGAAAGAATTATCTTTCTTTACTCCACATTATAATATTGACTACAACGGATGGCATATTGATGGAACTCTTACTGAATGGAATTATACAATTGTGGATGAAAGCTATGATACTGTAGCGATTATTCGTAAAGAAATATTTAATTTTACAGATACTTATGTCATTGATGTTAAAGATCCAGAAAATGCATTGGATGCACTTATGTTTGTCTTGGCTATTGATGCAGAAAAATGTTCTAGAAACAAACGACAAAATTTTTAGCACTCAGTTCTTGACTGTGCCAAATAATTGTACTATGATATTAGCAGTTAAATGATATAAGTGCTAAGGAGGATTCAATATGCGCTATTACCCTAATTATTTTGATGACTTTTTCAATGATACTAAAAAACAAGATACAAATACTGTATTAAGAACAGACATTTATGAAAAAGATGGATATTATCAAATCTGCATGGAGGTTTGTGGTATTCAAAAAGAAAATATTCAAATTGAATTGAAAGATGGATATCTAAAGATCACAGCAACTCGTAATATCGACAAAGAAGATACGCGTGTACTTCGTCAAGAAAGATTTACTGGAACTTATTCTCGTTCTTTCTATATTGGTGAAGGCTATAAACAAGAGGATATCAAAGCTCGTTTTGCCAATGGAGAGTTATTTATCTTATTACCTACAAAACCTGTAAAGCATGAAGAAGAAAAAAGATATATCAATATTCAATAGTGAGAGACTTGCGTCTCTCATTTTTTGGATTATACTATTCTTAATCAAGTGGAGGTATAGATAATGAGTGTATTAGATCAAAATATTGCGATCTTCAAATATTTTGAAGAAATCTCAAAGATTCCTCATGGATCATTTCATGAAGAAAAAATCGCAGACTATATAGAAAGTTTTGCGAAGGAACACGATTTTAAATATGTTCGTGATGACATGAATAATGTGATTATTTATAAGGGTGCTACACCAGGCTATGAAGATCACGATACTGTCATGTTGCAGGCGCATATGGATATGGTGTGTGAAAAAAACAACGATGTCGATTTTGACTTTGAAACCGATGCTTTGAATTTATATGTTGAAGATGGCTGGTTAAAAGCGAAAGGAACAACATTAGGTGCCGATGATGGATTTGGCGTTAGCTACATGTTGGCCATTTTAAGTGATGATACTCTAAAACATCCAAACCTAGAATGTGTATTTACTGTACAAGAAGAAGTGGGCCTATTAGGATCTATCCATTTAAAGAAAGAATACTTCCAAGCCAAGAAAATGATTGGTTTAGATGGAGGTGGTGAAGTTAGTACTTGTACCACAACAAGTGGTGGTCGCTATGCCTATGTCGATAAACCATGCACGTTTGAAGAAGTAAATAAACCAACCTATAAACTTATTGTCAAAGGATTAGATGGAGGTCATTCAGGTGCTTGCATTGATCAAGAGAAGGGTAACTCCATTAAAATCTTATTTCGAGTTCTACAAACATTAAAAGATCTTCAAATCGTATCTGTAAATGGTGGATTGAAAGAAAATGCGATTCCTAGGGAAGCTGAAGCAACTTTCGTTTCAGACATTAAGCCAAATATTGATTCTATCGTAAAAGATCTAAAAACAGAATTTGAATTTAGTGATAGTAAACTCGACATTCAATTGGAAGAAACAGACAAAGCGACTAAAGCTTTTACTTTAAAAGATACAAACGAATTGATTACACTATACTACTTACTACCAAATGGTTTGCAGCATAAATCTATGGCCATTGAAGGATTAACACTAGCTTCCCTTAACTTAGGTAAGCTAAGAACAGAAGACAATGTTGTAAAATGTGCATTCTGTATTCGTTCCCCATTAGAATCTATGAAAAATGAATTAGGCAATAAAATCAATATGATTGCACAATTATGTCATGCAACTGAACATGAAGATACAAACTTCTGTGGCTGGAACTATGAAGCTAACAGTCCATTAAGAGATACATTAAAAGAAATCTTAAAAAAACAAGGCGTAGAAATGGAAACGGAAGCATCACACGGCGGTATGGAAACGGGTATTCTAAAAGGATTGATTCCTGATTTAGATATCATCACATACGGTCCTATTGCCGAAGGATGCCATACGCCAGAAGAAAAATTAAACCTAGAATCTTTTCAAAAAGCCTATAAAAACTTATGCGATTTGATTACAGAATTGTAAGAGAAGTCTATACTTCTCTTTTATTTTGTGCTATAATACTTAAGCACATGGCGCGTTCGGCAAGCGGTTAAGCCACAGCCCTCTCAAGGCTGTATCACGGGTTCGAATCCCGTACGCGCTACCATATAGTGAAATACCCTTTATTTAAAGGATTTTTTATTTTATACAGTTAAAATACTCCATTTATACTCCATTTTTTTAAATTTTAATATTTTCGGTTATATTTTCTCTTCAATTTTCACTCGTCAAATTTATGGAAGGTATGGAACGTGGAACGTACTTATAATTCTATTTTATTATATATTTTATTTTTAATTTTCTTTAGAAAAATAATATAACTAAATATTACCTTCCATACCCTCCATTATTATATTAACATTTGTTACACTACTTATTTTTTTTGGTGACGGGTGTGACGGCTTTTTCCCACTTCATTTTCTTTTTATATATATATTATTATTTTATTTTTTTCTATTTTTATAATAAAACTATAAAAAAGGTGTCATACCTGTCACTAATTACTAAAAATTTAACATAACTTACAAAAAATCAAGCCTAGTCAAATAGGCTTTTTTCTTTTATCAGAATCTATCACCGATGGTTAGGGCCTTATGCGAAGCATTATGCTACGAGCATACTTTTTGAGCATAAAAAAAAGACCACTTTTCAATGCTACTAGTCTGCATTCTAATCAGTGGAATAAAAAATAAGTCTTACGATTAAAACATCTGCTTTTTTTAATTTCTAGCTAGGTTCTTTGCAAGAAAATATAATAAATATAAATATTCGTCAATAGATATATTATTTATCAAAAGCCATTTGACTAACTTGGCTTTTTCCATAATTAATTATAGCACAAAAAAAAGAGCCTATGAACTTAATCATAGGCTAAAAATATAAAAAAAATAGTTGAAGGATTTGTGTCATTTTTTTAAATTATGACACTTTTTATGAAATTTAATTGTAATTTTTGCACGTTTTGTGCAATTTTGACACTTTTATGTGCAATTTCGCTTCTTTTATGCGATTTCTGTTAGTGGTGTTGGGTCAACCCAAATACCGCCAATTTTAACAAGATTCTTTTGAGCATTCACTGCATCGACTCTTATTCTAGATACATAGACTACTGCATTTGTGGTATGCAATACATTGTCATTATATCCATCTGAATTAGGTACTTTGTCAACCAAACGAATTGGAAACCAACCGCCTAATTGAGATAAGTAGCAACATAAATCATCGCCTATTTGCTTTAAGCCTTGGTTGCCGATTTTCATGTGCACAGATGTAACATAGCTTCCTTCATGCAAGATTTGGTCGATAGCTTCTGCACTAGACTGTGTTGTTCCAACTGGTGTATGTGGGTCTGTATCAATACCTGCATCATTTGTCCATCCAATCGCTACCCCATTACGATCAACACGATATGGATATTTAGCACCTTTAATTACTCTACCGATTGAACCGCTCCAATCCCCTTTTAAGATTTTAGAAGTTCCATCGCAATTAACACTTAATGTGTTAGTGCAAATTGGAGTACCTGTAGAATACTTTTCTCCACTTGGATTGCTTGGAACGCTTGGTGAACTTGGAGTAGTTTGTCCTAATTCCGCTTGAATCATGTTTAAGAATCGTTTCCATCCTTTATCTAAAGTTCTATGTGGACAGTATTTGTTTGAGTAGTCTTGATGTTTAGTTACTTTATCAATTCCCCATCCTTTTTCTTTTAATTTAGATGCGATAAATTTAGCAGCCAAAACTTCAGCAGCATCAAATCTTGCACCACCTGACTTTGAATAACAGATTTCAATAGCAATACCTTGTCTGTTACCAATACCATTTCCACCATCTCCAGCGTGCCAAGCATTTCTATTTTCGGGAATCCCTTGAACAATTTCTTTATCATCAATTGCGTAATGGTATGAAACCTCATTTCGATTGTTAATCATATACTGAATTTCATTTCGGGCCGAAGCATCGTTAGCAGTGTTATGAACTACAATACGTGTCGGATTCATATCAAAAGGACATTTACAATAATATAAACTTGGACTTACTAAATTTTTAATAATGTTCATCATTAATACCTCCTAATTCTTTTCTACTAAAAAATCTTGAATTTCATTTCTAGTTTCGACTAGTTTTTCTTTATCCGATTCAGACAATAAACCATTCAAGATTGCAATGTTTGCTTTAAGCAACAAATTGCTTCTTTCTTTATCTTCGTCTAATCTATCGTCATGGTCCGATAAAATGCGAGTATGCTCTTCTAATTTTCGATTAATTCCTTCTTGATTTAAAGTAATCTTTTCCAATGAGTTCAATCGCTCGTTATCCTTATGTAATAAATCATCATGTCTTTTGACTGTAGCCTTTAAATCATCACTCGGTTTTTTTAATTCTTTAAAAATCTTCACAACACCCCAAATGGATGCTATGAATCCACAAATCCATAAAATTTGTTGGCTTGTAATTACGAAATCCATGCAAGCCACCTATTCTATTTTTCTTCTGTTTGTCCTTCGACAAATCTAGTGAAAGCTTGGTGCATACCTGTAGATGCTAATCCCATTAATGCACCATAAACTGCATTTTCGATTGATAAACCACTGACTGCTAGGTTTAGTACTAATCCAACAAAAGCTAATACAGTAGGGATGTATTTGTTTGGAAAACTTTCAAATGATGTTTTCAAAATGTAGCCAACAATCAAACAAGCTACTACAACAACCAAAACAAAATATTTACTTAATTCTGCAAAATCAATCATCTTATATTCCTCCTATAATTTAGTTACATTCAACATCACATAACCATCTTTGAAACCATCGTTAGTTGTGATGCTGCGAATCTGTGTCATCCTAAATAAGCCTGTATCCATTTCTTTTCCTTCGTCTAAAGACACTTGTTTGAATAACACGTAATCTTGTTCATTGATTTGTTTATCAGTCAAATCAAGAATAATAAAGTCATGTTCTGTAAAGAAATTCCATAACTTTGTATTTAAATTGATTTCATGAACTTTAGTCATATAAAATCCTCCTATTGATATAAAAAAAGCGAGGTAAAACAAAAATGCTATATTCCGACAAATTAACATCTTGGTTAAAAGAAAAGAAAATCTATCTAAAATACAGCACTTACACAAATTATTGTAATGTGATCCACAATCACATCATGCCAAAACTAGGCAATTATCATATTGAAGATTTGAACAACGATATTCTGCAGGAGTTTATTCTTCAAAAACTTGAAAACGGTCGTAAAGATGGAAAAGGTGGCATATCATTTAAGTATGCTAAAGACATTATTCAAATCTTGAAGTTTACACTTCCATTCAAAGTCGATGTTCAGTTGCCTTACCATCCTCCTAAGGCGGTAGAGATTTTTGAAAAAGAACATCAAATTTCATTGATTAATCACCTCCAATCTGAGATAAACTGTAAAAACTTTGGAATACTTTTATGCATCCACACTGGAATACGCATAGGTGAACTATGCGCTTTGAAATGGTCTGATATAAATGTACAGACAAAACTTTTAAAAATTGACAAAACCATGATACGTACATACACAAAAGAAGATGGTAGCCAACTACACATTACTCCACCTAAATCACGCTCTAGTACACGCATGATTCCACTGAACACATGGATTATGCATTATGTGATTCTTCTTCAAGGCGAAGAAGATAATTACATATTAACAAATCGAGATAAACCGATAGAGCCTAACAAATATAGGCTTTATTACAACAAAATGCTTAAAGATCTCGAACTGCCACATAGGAAGTTTCACGCACTTAGACATACATTTGCGACAAGGTGCATTGAATGCGGATGCGACTACAAATCATTAAGTGAATTACTTGGACATTCAAACGTATCAATTACCATGAATATATATGTACATCCACAAATGGAATTGAAAAGAAAGTGTGTTGAACTTCTTTGCGATTATTACAAGTAAATGTATGTCCTTTAGTGCCAATCAAGTGGGTGGCGAATATAAGCATTTACTAACTTTGAATGAAATGCCGTCACACGCTCATAAGCCACATGAATGGGATATCATCACTGCTCAAGGCGGTAATACTGGTTTCTATAATATGACTTATTTAGGTGATAACAATCGAACAGGAGTATTTAATCCTTTTATTCACGATTATGATAAGAATCGATATGGATCATACGTTGGTAATGACATTCCACACAATAATATCCAACCATATTTAGTTGTTTTCTTTTGGCGTAGAATCGCATAGGTATGTCTTTTACACCAAGTAGTAATCAAAACGGAGGCGAATATAAGCACAAAATCAGTATCAGTGAGATGCCATCACACAGACATAAAATAAGACATTATTATCATGAATATGCAAATGGAGGAGTTGGATGGATACCAGCTAACGGTACTGCTCAATCAATTGCCATACATACAGATAGAGATGCTGCAATGAATGTTGCAGGTACATTTACAGACCGCATCGGTGATGTTAAGAATTCGTATCTATTGGATGATGAAGGTGGAAATCAATCGCATAACAACGTACAGCCGTATTTCATTGTATATTTTTGGAGAAGGACAAAATAATTATTTAACTCTTTTCCAAAAGTAAGTAACAATGGATGGCTGTAAATTATTATGTGCTTGGTTTCCCCCTGTGTTTGTTGTATCACTCATATAGCCACCATTAAACCATGAGTTATTTGATGCGGATTGGATGTTTCCTTTTCCGTCAATCCAAGCGCAGTCATTAAATTTATGCGCATGATTAGGCATTTCTTGTATTGTTAGTTTGTGTTTGTATTCTCCGTATGTTTTACCAGACGTAAAGGACATACTTTTAATCATTGTTTATGTATGTCATTTACTGCTAGTTCTAATGGTGGTGAATATGTACATAGTTTAGAAATTGCTGAAATGCCAAAACACAATCATACCGAAGCTTTATATTTCATGGGCAATGGAAGTACAAGAGAAATCGGCTCATTTACAGACAAAAATGAAGGTGGATATAAAATACCAAATTTAACGTGGGTGCGCTCGTCTACAGTTCCACAACCAACCGGATACGTTGGAAATGGAAAATCGCATAATAACATCCAACCATACATTACTGTATATTTTTGGAAACGTATTAGTTAATTCTTCTCCAAAAATAGGTAACAATATAAGGCTGAACATTGTTGTGATGTACGTTATCTCCCGCCCAACCAGTATAGACAAACGCAGAAGCATCTGTGGCATGAACCTTTTCATTTGGAGTGACATAGTTTGATGATTGATAGTCAATCATTACTCCATAACTGTCAGCAGTTCGTTCCTCCCAACCAGGATACCCTTTAACCATCAATCTCACGCTATGATGATGCTTTGGTATTTCAATTTCTAACAGTTTGTGCTTGTATTCACCACCGCTTGAATCAGTAGTAAAGGACATACTTGTACTACCATCATTTCCAGTACCTTCACCGACTAGTGTACGACCTTGACCGAACTGTTCCCATGTACCGCCCAGGAATGTTCCAGGGTTCTTTTTATCATATGTGATATAAACTGCGCCAACTGGGAATATTTTATTTAAAAACATTGGAGCTACAATATCGCCTAATACTGTTAATGTATCTTTTTGATTAGCATCTTGACCGAAGAACGTTAATGATCTTCCATCTTTTCCAAAATTAATTAACGAGTAAGTAGGCGCTACCGTAAAGATTTGCCATGAGTAGTCATTCATGAATTTATCCTTAACACCGAAGGCTACTTCATAGGAACTCGTTGCAGATGTAAATAAGTTACCTGCTTTATAATCTTGCTCAAGAGTATAGTTGTTATCCCATGAATTTATTTTCGTCCATGAAGAAGTTCCACTTGCTCGATACTGGATATAGAATGAGGTTACATTCTTATTACTTAAACTAGTAAAGCCAACTTTGAAGTGTAGCAATGCATATGTACCACTTGCTTCATCTACTACATAATTTGAATCAGAACGCTTTGCACTTACATTTGTTAAGCTTGGCGAACTATATGCAGATACAGTTACTTTGCCACTAATTTGTGAACTACGACCACGTGAATCATAGATTGTTGTCGTATAGCTAATACTTCCACTTCCTTGTACAATACCAGTTGTAAATAAACTACCATTGTATGTTTGTCCTTCAAATTTTGTTGATACAGATGTAACAGTTGAACCTTGCGAACCACTGTAAGTTATTGCAAACTTCAGTCTAGACTGTGACTGAACTATCTGCCCAATTCCTGCACATACAGAATTTGCATCTGTTATTTCGATGCTATCAATCGAAGGAACTACACTGCTTCTTACTTTAATAGTTGCATTTACTGATTTAGAGCCAACCGATGTTGAACCACTGAATGTCTTTAATGTAAATGTAGCAATTCCACTTGTCGAGTTAGGCAAGTCCTTTTCCCATGCAGTAGGAATTGTATAAGAAAAGCTAGGGGTTGTTGTACCACTAGCTATTGTCACTAATTCACTTTTTTTACCATTCCATGTTGCGTAGATTTTATGTGTAAAGTTCTTTGAAGCACTCGAACCATTAATATTAATAGTGTTACCACATTCAATACTAGGACTATCAATAGATATACTTGATGCCCTTGGAATGGTTGTCAAGGTAACATTTCCGCTACAACCACCAGTTCGAGGTGCATAATAATTTGTATTGTCACAACTGAACGATGCACTTACACTGATTGATTTAGAACCATCTGCATTGTGCGATACTGTTGTATATCCATCTGCAATTCCAACAGTTTGGCCACTACCACACGAAACTGTATGGTTAGCATCGTGCACTGTTGAACCATTCACTACCACTCTGTAATGTTCGCTCAATCCTTGGTGATTATGGTACTGTGTATTTGAACGAATACCAACCCACCAATAAACCCGTGATGTGTTGTTTTCAATAGAATAAGAATCTTCCCAACATTTTAAAATAAGAGAGTATTTATCCCATTGACCACTTGTGATTTGTATACTTCCACTAAATTCTGCCATTCAATCACCCTACTTTCTTGAAATCTAAAGAGCCATTAGCTCTTGGAACGAATCCGAATGCACCAATTTTCAATGAATGCGTAAATTGCCCATCTGTAATGTACATTGTTTGGTCGTTTATATATGTTACCTTTGCACCGTTCTTTTGAATCGACCACTCTTCATTTGTAATCTTAGTCTTAAATGCACTGTCTGATTTACCTAAAGTTAATCCATCGTTATCAAAACTCATGTAACTGTTTACGTTGTCTGTGGTTTGCTTTAAACCATCAACACGACCATTTACACTGTCGATTTGACCGCTCATTTCATTCTTAGCATCATTTACCGACTGATTGATTGACCATGTGAAGTCATTTTTTGTCTGAGTAAACTGACTTGATACAGTATTTTGATAATGTTCAAATGACGAATTTGATACATAAGTTTCAGAAACCTTTGAAGTAATTTCATTCGCCTTAGTTTCAATTGCAGACTGTCGCTCATTACGTTCAGTGTTTATTGCTTCATCTACATCTTCTGGAGCAGGTGTCCAGTCTGTGGCTTTATTGCCTTTTTCAAGTTTAACTCTTACAGCACCACTGGTTAAATCGTCCAATGTAACGTCTTCGTATAAAACAAATCTAAGTTCGTATACATTGCTTGGCACATTGTATATAAGATTTGTTACGCTAATTACTGAACCTAAAAAACTTCCGTCGCTACCATACGTTCTAAATAATAAATTCTTATCAGTTACACCATTCAGATATACTTTTATTGCATATGTCTCTCCAGGACTAACTTTCAGACCATTTTTAGTGCATATACGTCCATCGAAATTTTCATAAGTTCCATCAATTTCATCCCAATGTCCTTGTTGCCAATTTGAAGCTACGTTAGATATTAAATTCCTTCCACCGATTTCTAAATTATCAATCTTATTACCTGTTTCAGTAATCTTAGTAGCTTGTAATTTAATCGCATCTGCATTTTGCTCGATTTTAGTTGTATTTGAACTGACTTTATTCGTTAAATCTGCTAAATCTTTCTGAGCTTGTTCTGCTTTCTGCTTTGCATCATCGGCCACTTCTTGAGCCGTTTTTGCATTATTGATTGCCGTATTTGCGTTGCCTTGAGCCTTAGTTGCATCAGACTGAGCTTTCTGTACTGCAGTTTCTGCGTTTGTTAAACGAGTTTGAGCTTTTGTGATTTCGCTTTCAGTCGCATCAACTCTACCAGTCACTGATTCTAGATTAGCTTTTGCATCTGCCAATTCTTTATTAGCGTTGTCTAAATTTGTTTGAGCACTTTCTGCTTTTTTCTTTGCTTGGTCTGCTAAAGTTTGCGCACTCTGAGCATCGCCTAAAGCTTTATCAGCTTGAGCTTGAGCATCCGTTGCTTTCTTTGTTGCATCGATTATATCTAATTGAGCTTGAGTTGTATCTGATTGCAATCTTTCAATCGAACTTGCTTGAGTTGATATTGCATCTGCAGTTTGTTCAAACTTAGTGTTCATACTTCCTTCAAGTGTTGTTAAATCACTCTTAGAAGCATAAGTTTCTGATACAGTAGTCGATAGTTCACCGACTTTCTCTTCGATTTCAGTTGTTATATCTGCATGAATAGATTTTGATTCAGTAGTTAAATCAACTTTTGTAGCATACGTTTCTTTTACAGTAGCAATTTCTCCTGCATTGGCATTTGCCTTATCAACTGCATCTTGAATCTGTTGCTTTGAATCATTGATATCTCCTTTAATCGCATCAATCTGTTTCTGAGCGTTACCAGTACTAGTATTCGCTTCTTGTGCTAGTTGCTTAGCTTCACTTGATTGAGTGTTAGCAGCATTAGCTAATTCATTCGCTTTTGTTGCATCTGCCTGAGCTTGTGTTGCTTTATCAACTGCTTCTTTGGATTGCACATTTGCTTGAGATACTTGTGTATGGATTACACCAATCTTTGCATCAATTTCATTCCATGTGTTATCGAAAATAGCTTTTGTATACTTGATTTCACTTGGATTTGCATAAGTACACTTCCATCTTTTCCATAGAAACTTATCACTTTGATAAACTACATTACCAACAAACCACTCACCACCGTTTAATTCGGTTTGTGATGTTGAATAATAGAACTGTTCCTCGGCGCTAACAAATGACTGACCATCTTCCCCTTTAATTGCCGACCATCTGTATTTGGTTGGGTCTTCTGAACCATATTGCTTACTATCAGAATACTGACCAATAAATTTACGATTTGATTCTGTCAAACTAAAATCAACACGACCATCTGAACTGTTTGCATAGGCAATATGCACATAAGCACTTGTTCCATTCTGACCGTCTTGTAATCGCATTACAGTGACTTCTGCGCTTGCTTTTAGTATTTCACCACTCATGGCTTTAAATCGATATACGGCCTTTTCTGTGAAGTCTGAGGCATTGATTGTAATAGTTTGACTTGTTGATATTTGCTCATCATCTTTGTACCAGATAATTGAATACTTAGATGTAATATCAACCCCATCATCTTTAACCAATGCAGTCAATTTAGTTAAATCTGAATCTGTCTTAAATAGAATTCCATTTGAAGATACGATTGATCCTTCATAAACTTTCTTTAACTCAATCATCTTGTTCATTTCTGAAATAAGAGCCGAACTAATCTGTGATTGTTTTTCTTCAAAGTTATCAAAGATAGTTTTGCATTTCTCTGAATCTGTAAAACAAATCTCTTGTTCAGTGATTCGCGCTTCTAAATACAATGTAGGACTATACTCTGCATCTTCAATCGTGAACGTATCACCGATATCTGCATCAATATATGCATCCACATCGTATGTAACTTTAGGCACACAATTCTTTTTCAATTGTGCTAAAGCTTGACCATATAATGTTTCTACATTTTCAGTTTCATAAGACCAAATTTGCACTGCGTACATATCATTTGAATGATTTGTAAGCAACGTTGAAGGAAATCTATCTCTAGCTTGAGGTGCTAGTATGTTGTTTCCATTAACTTTATACAAAACATTTCCATTTGAGTCTTTTACAACTCGACCACTAATCGAATTTAACTGTAATCCATTTGTTCCTGTAGGCCTGATTGCAGTATACAATTCAGTAATATCACTTGTTTTAGTGATTCCATACACATCGTTTGGATACCTTAATATCGTACTGCGCTTATCACTTCCCATACCTTGAACACTGTCTGAATGAGCACGATAAATATTTAATACAACATTCTTCAATGAGTAATCATCGTTTAATTGAGTTACGAACTCTAATTCTGCATCAAATACATTTGCGATTGAATACAATCTAGCTAGTACTGTATCACTACCAGTCCATTCATGCGTTATACGTTTGTCTGATACCTCATTCTTGCCAATTACAAACGATTGTTCAAATCCATACGCATTAACATATTCTGCAAATGACATAGCTCTAGGAGCTTTATATGCATCTACATATTCATTCGTTAATTCAAGGCAAAGGCCATAGGCGGTAACAGTTGTTGTGTCACCACCTTTTTCTACGTTCATGATAGTTAAGTAGTAGCCTTTGTTTTTTCTGGTAAAGCTTAATTTATTACCCTCAACTAAAAAGACTGCATCATCATGTGCAGTCAATGTAGTGAATTCAAATGTATACGATGAGCCTTTTAAATAAGTATGCAATGTTTCATCAAAATAATGCATTGCGCTAGGTACTGTATTGTCTAAAAAAGCTAGAACCTTATCATAAGGAGTTAATACTGCTATTCTGATTTGTTCCATTATAACCATGCCTCCCTAATTCTAGCCTTTACTATTGGTTTTGATTCTGACCAACTTGAGCACGTAGTCTTTATCTCTGTAGTACCGACTGGTGCTTTAAAATACTTAGTCCCTAGAACCTCATCTTGAGGTCTAGACATTCCATTCACGTAAACGTGCGATGATTTACCATCAATTGTAATTTTCGTACCATTAGGATATCTATTAGGAATATCTCTCCATTTTGATACGTTGTTTTTCGTAAAGTTGATTACATCAAAGCCCATCATACCCATCAATTGGTTTCCATCTCTGTTGCCCCATTGTTTGAAAGCAACCTGAATCTTGGCACACTTCATGTTTGCAATCTCTGGGATGTAATAATTGTAATATCCTCCGTAATAGAAGAAGCGGATATTTCCGCCTTCTTTCAAGATATCGCAATGTCCCCAATTCCAAAACCATGGATTTTGAGATTGTAAATGAGAAGTAGTATATGAGAAGTTTCTTAACATTTTACCATTCGCCCAAAACTCATAATGTCCTGTATTGCCTATTGTATCTGTCTTGTACCAGTTACAACCGCAAATCAGTTTGTTATCTGCAGTCAAGAAATTGATGCACATTTCACCAGTTTGACCCATCAAACTCGCATAGAATATCAAGTGAAAATAACAATAGAAGTTCTGAGATCCACTTGAATCTCCATTTGAATCTGCAGGTATTACCAATGTTCTTAATCCGCCACTAGCATTTCCTTTTTTTGCTCCGACTGTTCCAAAACCTAGAAAGTTTTGACCAAACCAACTTTTTTTAGCACAAGTTCCATTAGCACCGTACTGTGGATGCATCACATCCGTTCCACTTGTATCATCTGCACAATTATAGAAGTTGTTTATACTTACTAAATGCTCACTTTGTTGATATGTTTCTGAATCAAGTTCTTCGATTTTTCCATATTGCATTACTCCTTCAGTTGATACGATACCAATATATCCAGTTTCAGATGTTGTCTGAATCTCGTAATCAATACTTACAGGTACAGTTCCTTCATTGACAATGTTTAACACTCCATCAGTAGCAACGAACTCTTTTTCTGTTGTCGAATACTTGCGTGGGTCTGAGCAATAGATTTCGATTTCACCGATCACGTTATTACTTCCACAATCAACCTGTGTATTAGATGTCTTAGTTCCAATGAAATACTTGTCGCTTTCATCATTAAAAATGACTTTTACTTGTTCACCACTCAACAATTTATTCATCTTGTTGTAAGCTTCTCGGAATTCTCTACTTCCTCTAGCTCTCAACTGATATTTAACAGTAATCGTTCTTGCAGGAGTTGTTTTATATCTGTAATAAGAACCATCCATTCCATCAATTTCAGTATGTTTTACTTCTGACTCCATCAACTCACGTCCTGTTACAGAAAGTGTACGATATCCATCTATTTCATTTTCTAAATATACGCCATTATATGACATGGCTTCTGTCGGTAGGTTAGTACCGACGATGCCACTATTTACTGTATTTACGAATGCATACATTATCTGTTACCTCGCAATCTCTCGTTGAATTTTGAATGTTTGTTAATCTCATTCTGATTTGCTCTATATGTTGCACGTGCAAATTCACGATCATTAATGTAAAGTGGTGTTTCAACCGTTAATTGAGCGTTGCTAATGTAATCGTATTCTGCATTCATATCACTCACAACACCTCCAAAAGCCATTTTAGGAGCGCTCATTAGTGGAAGGTATAATAACTTCTCTGAAGCTCTTTTTACGGCAGAATACATGGATTCAAGACCTAGAACATAGCCTTTTCCAGTCCACATACCATCTTTCTTAGTGACTTTAGAAGGTGAACCAATTTTAGCCTTTGCTTGAATTGCGGCATCTGCAGCTTCTGCTAAACTAGCGGCCGCAGCTCTAACAGAACCTTCACTAGCTCTTAAACCATTCGCCAATCCTTGACCAATCATCTGACCACAATATTGTGCTTTTGACTGACACGCATTGAATGCACTAATGATGTTATTGCATGAAGATCGTGCTACTGAAACACTCTTTGACATACTACCTTTAAGTCCTGATGTAAACTTAGTACCCATTGCAGTTCCTGAAGTCGAAGCCCTAGCTTCTGCTGCAGACATTGCACTGATAATGTTATTGCATGAGTTTGTCACTGTAGCCGATGTACTGGCAAATGTAGTACCTACCATACTTATAGCAGTTACAAGCGCCATCATCTGAGTCCCTGCGCTTCCTATGCCTACAGAAGCTGCAAATATAGCTCCTATACCTGTTGCAACTGCAGCTAAGCTAGCTCCCATATCAAACAAATTTAAACCAGTAATAATCTGAATACCTTTAGCTAATTCTTTAAATCCTTTACCAGCATTCAAAGCAGATTGGCCAATAGATTCAATCACTCCAGATACTGAGTTTAAGATTCCACTTACTGTTTCACCAAATGATGTAATTACACCACTGATACCTTCAAATACTTCTTTGATAACAGGTCCAAACGCAGAAACAACATCTGCAACGCCCTGAAGAACCATTTGCAAGCCTTCACCTTGAGAGCCAACCAATGCCATTGCAGCACCAGTTGCAAGAATAGCCGCTGCCAACGCAAGCCATGTAGTAGGTGGCACCATTGCGATTGCAGTTCCTAATCCTGTAAATGCAGTTGCTAACCCTTGTCCAATACCTTGTGCTACCGTACTTATTGCAGTACCTAACGATTCAATGACTGTTCCGACTCCTTCCAAAGCCGATTTAATGCCTTGACCGATGCCTTGAAAAGCAGTACTAATTGCTTCTCCTAGACCTGTTATAATTCCTTTTACGCCTTCACATACCGAAGTAATAACATTTGAAATTCCTTCAAATGCAGAATTAATAATCTGTGCAGCTTTAGATGTTTTCTGAGCAGTTCGCATTGCTGCATCACCAATACCGTCACTTGGAGTACCATTTTGTGGTAATTGTCCAGGTATTTCTTGAGTTGGTTTTTCTCCTAATCCTCTGATTTTGTCAATAATTGATTTTAACTTTGAATATCCACCTTTAGCAGTGCCAACGACACCACTAATCATACTAGATACTTTGCTACCGACTTTGATAGCAACAAATGCTCCTGCCAATAATTTGACTGCACTTGCAAATCTCTTAACATCTTCCGTTTTAAGATTTGCTATGAAATCTGCAATTTTGCCAGTTACATCTTCTACTTTTGCAATGATATTTCCAATGTCTTGGCCTAACTGCTCAAAGACTTTACTGTCTTGCAACTTATCCATTACATTTCCAATAGCATCTTTGACTTTGTCGAACAATGTAATTGCGTTTTGTACTGCATCTGTCTTCATAAATCCATCATAGAATTGTTGGACCATAGCTTTAGCATTGTTTGCTCTATCCGCAAGCCAATCCATAGCTTTTGATACATTCTCCAAGACGCCAGGCTTGAAGTCCCATGTCAAACCATCATCCTTGGATTCCATGATTGAATTTCTAAAGTCATAGATTTTAGATTTAATCTTTTCTAGATTATCAACTAATCCACCCATGGCTTTTGACTTCAACATGTTATTCATTGCAGACAAGAACCCTTGTTCTAAGTTTTGTACTGCACTCTTGATGTTAGTCATAGAAGTTTTAACACCTTTAGAAGCTTCTAATGCAGTTTCTGCAAATCCACCGGTTTCAGTATCACATTCAATCATTGCATCATTAAACTGATCAAATGTAATCGTTCCATTCTGTAATGCATCATACAATTCATTTGCATTACCACTTGTAATACCTAGTTTCTTTGCAACTTTAGTTAATGCAGGTGCCATTGTTTCCTGCAATGTTCTCCATGATTGCATATCAACTGTACCTTTAGCAAGCATCTGTGAATACTGTTGCAAGCCACGTGATGCATCTTCTGAACTAGATCCACTTGCTAAAAACGCATGGTTTAATGCGATTGTAGTATCAGTTGCCTTATCGATATTACTTGTAACGGCAGCCAACGACTTAGATGTTGTTACAACATCTGCCAAGTTTGTAGGTAAGCCTTGTACTGACTGATTTAACTTTGCAACACTCTTTTGAGATTGTTCAATTGAAAATCCCAAAGACTTCATAACTTTTGGATAGGATTGCATGGTATCAAATCTATTAATAGCACCATCAAAGGATGAGCTAAGAACGTTCATCGTTGCACCAATAGCTTTAGTTATGCCGACACCTGCAATGATAGATTTAACTCTATCACCAAACGACTGACACGCTCCTATAGCTTTGTTCATGGTTGAGGTCATATTCTTATCGGTTGCCGTTAGTATGGCTTCAACACTAAAACTTTCTGCCATTGTTATCCCTCCTTTTTATTTATGAACTCTGCCAACTTATCAAACTTGCTTTGTTTCTTTACTCCCATCACTCTGTCCAACTCTTTCTGATAGTCAAAGAACTTGCTAAATTTCGTGTATACCATTCTCTGTTTCTTGCCCACTTGCTTTTTAGCTTGTGCAGTCATATTTAGGTACGCTTGCAAATGCAGATAATACTGATCATCTACCATTTGTAGCTCTTTAGCCTTCATTAAAAGACGATATTCATAAGGGGTAAGATTATTTACCTGATCCAAACTTTTGAAGTCTAGATATCTAAAACAAGTCAAAGCGACACGTTCATACATTTCATCAAATGTTTCGTCTATTCCTTCTCTTCTTTCTCTTCTTTCTGCATGCTCGTCATCAGTGATTTCACTTCTTTCTTGCACGCATTCGCTTGAGATAAAAAATTGATTACGTCCTCAAAAACTTTGTCAATATCTTCTACATCTTCTAAATATCTTTCAATGTCTGCTTTCTTTAATCGAGGTGTTTGTCCAATATTCATACAGAAGATACAATCGACTAATGCATCAATATCTCCATCCATGATGCTTGCGACCATAAACTTCAAACCTACTTCTTTTTTGTTTTTAGTGTTTGGCACATCCACAGTCACTCTTTTATTGACTTCATGTAAAAATCCAAACCCTGCTACTAGTTGATATGTTTCACCATTTACTTCAATTTCCATGTATTTACTCATTTAAATTTCTCGCTTTCTAAATACAAATATAAAAGGGGCAATCTCTGCCCCTCATGCGTTTATTACGCTTCCTTAGTTACATCCTTATAAACGTAAGATGCTACTTCCTGTTGCTCTTTTGTGACTGTTGCATATCCATCTGCACCACTTCCATTTGCTCCAAATGTTAAATCAACTTCAACAACTCCTTCTGCTTCTGATGAAATTGAGCATTCAGTCAAATATCCTTGGTAGTATTTAGATTTAAACTTGCCGACATTTGTTTCAGTTCCTTCTTCTGCTAGGTTTACTTCCCAACATTCGACTAACTTATCTGCCAACATAGCTTTCTCTAATTTGTCGATAATCGCATCGCCTTTAGCCAAAACAGATGTTGATGTGATTTCAATTTCTGCCACTGATGGTGTACGAATGGTTCCATCTTTTGTAGCAGTTGTATCTGCATCTTTTGTTACGTTTCGCTCGTTTTCTGTTGGGAATGCAATTGCACTAGCATCTTCTTTTTTTGCATCTTCTGCAACTCTGAAAAGATAGATCAACTGTTTACCTGCAACTGATTCTTTCATTGCTTCTGCGAACATTTGTAAATCAAATTTCATTATTTTATTCCTCCTGTAATTCTAAAATCCAACTCTAGAACACCATGCATCAATGGTGCTCCTGTACTTGAATCCGACAATATCCGTTGGTTGATATTTTGGATCATAAAAGCAAAGTTGTTTGTGTGGTTGATTTGTCTAGCCACTTTCTTAATGGTTTGCATAATTTCAGACAATTCTCCACGCTTCCTAGGATTGTTGTGCCAAACATCAACAACTTGCGTAATATTGCCTAGAATCATTGTTTTGTTTCCGTAATCGTCCACTAGTTGACTTGAACCAATGTATACATATGGATATGGTGTCCCTTCACTTGGCAAAAACGTATCGTATACATTAACGCCTTTACTTTTTAACGCTTTTTTTAATTGCACTAGTAACGCACTAAATAATTCCTGCTGCGAATCCATATCATCACCTACTTAACTAGCTTTTTCATGTCTGACTTGAATATTGGCACTTGTTGTTTAAACGAAGGTCTGACGAAAGGTTGAGCATCCATAAAACGTGTTCCAAATTCCACGTAAGGTGCATAATGTGTTGTTGGCCCTTCTGCATATGTGAATCCACTATCACGTGTTTCACCTCTGATACTTCTTTTCGTAGCGCCTGTTGAATACCCTTTTGTAAATACTGCATTTTTAACAGTTTTATTTTGCATATCCATTCCATTCTTCAAAACAACTGTTTTCACATCTTCCAAAGAACAATTCTTTTTGAGCTTCTTCTGCAGTTTATCTAATCCTCTTATTTCAACTTTTGCCATTTATTGCACCTCAGACAGAATAAAAGACTCCTTTGTACGGAGTCTTCGTGAATAATCAACTTTGTATTTTTTTGTACCGATTCGAATATGATCATAAGGCTTATCGTAGATGTTCTGAATATGACAAGTAAGGCTTCCTTGTTTGATTTTTCCATATACCTGCATCATAGTTTGTGTTTTTATATCCATTATGGAAGCCATTGCCATTTCTTCTACAATCGAATCATCTTCATAGTTGCCTGTATCCTCGTTATAAGAACCTTGCACAAATCTTTGAAAGTAAATAGGCTTGTCATACCTCATAAGAATCGTACCTTCCCTTTATTTTGATTGGCTTGCTCATCTCTCCATGATTGAATCTCAGAAGAGAAAGAAGAGAAGTCATCATCATTAAATGACATTGACTCCCCTTCAACTGAATGCGTTTGAACACCCTCAGAACCAATCCTATTAAAGCGTTTGATAGACACTTCAGTAATGATATATTCTAGTTCATCCGGTATGATTTTTACGCTTAGAAGCGCTTTAAGTCGACCTTCCGTAAGTCTTACAATGGTCTCTAGCTTTTCATCATCATTTTGCAAACCAAGAAGCAGTTTTACATCACTTAATACGGTTGTTGTCGACATCTTCAATCACCTATGCCTTTAAGTCAACAACTACATCGCCTTTTGATACTGCTTTGTAGTTTTTATCGCATTCTACAACAGTGCAGTGATTTGTTGCTGCTGCTTTGATATCTGCTCCTTCTTCGAAGTTCTTCCAAGATTTTACATCTGTACCATATGCCACTGTTTCTTCAGAAGCTCCAACCTTGAATTTGAATTTGTTATTCATAGATTGCAACTGTTCTGCAACTGCTACTTTTGTAGTTCCTGTTTCTTCACCTTTAGATGCCGTTAATGTTAAGCTACGTAATGTTTGAGTGTCAGAACCACCTACTGCAAAATGTGCAATTGCATCTTGGTATTCACACATTAAACGTAATCCCATGATTGCGAACATATCTGAAATAGCACGATCATAGTTTCCTTCTACATGGAATCCTAAGAAGCCAGTAGTACTGTCAGTAGTATATGAAAGTCCTGCTTTAACAAATTCAGAATCGCTTGGATCTACATAATATGCAATGATGTTGTTCATTGGAGTAGCCACTACTGTTTTTTCTGCAACTCGGTCTGTTAAGAATACAATATCTGCTCCTAAGAAGTTCTTAATGTATGTTAAACCGAATGCAGTCTGCATAGATACATTAGCTTCTCCTAAATAGCGGTAAGCATCCAAAGTATTTACGAATACAACAATACCAGTAGTATTACGTTTCATTTGTTGGAATTTGTGTTTAACATTACCGATTGCCATTGCGATAGCCAATTGCCAAGTAGCTTCATGTCCTACTAAGCTTCCTGAATTCAACTGTTTATATAAGCGATCAGTGATGTTATCTTGCAAATCAATACGGAACTGTTCGTCAGTATCAGATACTGCAGCTTCATATCCTTTCTCTGCAATTGCTTCAATAGGAACGGCTTTACGAAATTTCTCGATTTGAATTGTATCGAACACTTCTTCTTCAACTTTATATTCGCTTAATGGAATTGATTCGCCTTCTGCTACATGTCCATCTTTTAATGTTCCTGTAACTTTCTTTGTTTTTAAAACCGAACCGTTTGCTTTACGGATTGGGCGAATGATTCCTAATACATCCAATAAAGCTTGAATGTTCTTTCCAAAACTAGTAACGAAATCAATTTCGTGTGCTCTAACTTGGATGTTGCCTGTTCCTGTTAATCCTGTAGGTGCTGCAAACATTTGCAAGTTCATACCTTTATAAATTTTTTTCATATGTTAGTTCTCCTTTTTCTATTACTGGAATAAATCCATATTTTCTGCAATCATGCGTTGTCTTTCCATTGGATCAGTGATATTCAAGATTGATTCACGAGTTACCCCTTTGTTTGAACCTCCACGTTTTGGACCGTTGCCTTTCAGTTTTTCTTTAACTGCTTTTTCTACTTCAGATTCAAACATCTTAACAAATGCATCAACCGCTTTCTTTGTTTTATCTGCATCTTGATTAACTAGAACAGATAAAAGTTCATCTCCAACGTTAATATCATGTTCTGCGCACATTTTACGTGCTTCATTTGTCATTTCTGCGATTGCGTTTTTTGCTTTCAATTCATCTAGCTCTTTTTGCACCTTATCACGTTCTGCTTCTGCTCGTTCTTGTGCATTCATTTCTGCTAAGCGCTTAGCTTCTGCTTTTTCTTTTTCTTGATCTGCTTTCCAACGTGCAAATCTTTTGTCAAGAATCGCATTTAAATCTTCATCTGAATACTTCTTTTCAGATGCTTTGTTTTTTTCTTGATTGTCTTGTCCTTCAGTGGATTGAGTGTTTTCTGTTCCTGTACTCTCATTCTCACCTGATGTTTCATCTGCAAAAAGTTGTAAGCAAAAAGGTAGTCTGTCATTGAATTTTTTCATATTTATATTTCCTCCTATTTTTCTGACTTTGCTTGTCATTTCCCATATCTTTTTAAGGCTTAAATGCTTGGCCTATAACCCATACAGTTTAACGACGTGAATGCTTGGTCTTGTTTGGTAGTGTGGATATGTAGGCTTTATAAGTCTTGGCTTTTCCACAAAAAATGCACCGTTGATTACGTACTTCAACGATGCACTCTAGCCATTGATCATAATATTGTCTTTCGACACGCTCCAAATATTTGTGATTACACATCTCTCAGTTCCACACATTCAGGATATGCTTCTTCTGTGCCTTTGCATCCTATTCTGAAGAAATTAATTGCTAATTCTCCAGCAAGGTCCAAACCTGCGATATACAACGTCTTGCTATCTTTATCAGGTTCATAATATCTGCAAAGTGCATCGGATGTTTCGTCGATTGAATTGGCCAATGTCAAAAATAGTACTGAGATAGCGCTGCAGACAATATCCTTTCCTATCGGAGCGTAACGAGCATGGCCATGTACTTCAATCAAGCAATCACTTTCTGTCTGTTTAATCTTAATTTTTATCACATAATATCACTCCCTTGCATAATAAAAGGCCACTCATTTGAGTGACCTAACTATTTAGACTATATAAAAATAGTTGGGGTCTAGATACGCTATAAGATTACATAGGGTAATG
>OLRA01001860.1_pt1 | contig 23098 bp, 22 predicted proteins | sample 1673011 | NCBI WGS metagenome assembly OLRA01 (sample SAMEA3136746, study PRJEB25190) | human gut metagenome | reverse complement strand
TGTGCAATTAAATGGATAGAATAAGTCTACCCATTTTTTCGTGTCTTAAAAAGAAGGGAATGATATAAAATGAAAAAATTAGACATAGGAGTAATAGTAACAACTTTAATTATAGTAACAATAAGTTGTAGTTTAGCATTTTTCGCAGCAAGAGTTGTAGGAGAGCCAAAAGATATAAATCTTGTAGCCAAAAATGTTGCAATAACTTTTAATGACACTTCAATTATTGCAAATGGTGTTGTATCTCCGGGTTGGAATACTACCAAAACATTTACAATTACAAATAATAGTAAAGAAGAATACAAATATAATATTTCTATAAAAGATTTGATAAATACTTTTGTAACAGAAGGATACTTACAATACAAGATAACTAGTACAAACGGATATAATATGACTGAGTTTAAAGATATTCCAAAGTCTAGTATAGCAACAGATACAATACTAGCTTATAGTGTAGTAATACCTAATGGAGTAACACAAAGTTACACTATTGAATTTAAGTATGCAAACGATGAAAGTGTAGACCAAAGTGATGATATGGGTAAGAAACTAAGTGGAACACTATTTATAACTGAAGGAACAGAAGATCCAAACAAAACACTATATAATCAATTACTTGTAGACAAATCAACAGTATTAACAAGAACAGACTTTAGTAAAGTTTTAACAGATAATAATACAAACACATTATATACTTCTACTGAAGACAGTAAAACAGTATATTATTTTGCAGGGAATGCAACAGATAACTGGGTAAAGTTTGGAAAGAATGCAAGTAATCAAGATTTATACTGGAGAATAATAAGAACAAACTCTGATGGAAGTGTAAGACTTTTGTATCACGGCACAAGCACAACAGCAACAAATGCATATATAGGAATAACAGAGTTTAACTCAACATATAATAACCCAATGTATGTAGGCTATATGTATGGAACAAGTGGGTCACTAGTAAACAATAGAACAAATACAAATAATAGTACAATAAAAGGAGTAATAGATACGTGGTATAAAGATAATTTAAATACAAATTATGGAAAATACATAAGTACAACAGCAGTATACTGTAATGACAGAAGTGTAACAAATGGCTCATATAGTACAAGTTCATCATTTGACTATGCAGCATATACAAGACTAGGATCAAATAAAACGCCAAAATATGACTGTGCAGCAACAGAAGATAAATTCACAGTAGACACAAGTACTGGAAACGGGAAACTAACATATCCAATAGCCTTAATGACAGCAGACGAAGTAAGTTTTGCAGGTGGACTATATGGTACAAGCACAGAAACATGGTATTATAAAAATAGTGCAAACGGTAGTTCAACAGGATCACAATGGTGGTGGCTGTTGTCTCCTCGCCTTTGGAGTGGCAGCTACGCTCTCGTGTTCATCGTTTACGGTTCGTCTGGCAACTTGTACTACAACTACATCTCCGGCGCTTACAATGTGCGTCCAGCCCTATCACTAAAATCATGTGTGAAATACTCTAGTGGAGATGGCACAGCAAGTGACCCATACACAATAAAAGAAACTACTAGTGGGTGTTAACCAAAAAAGGTTGACATCCTTTTTATTTAGTGGTATTATATTAACAGAAAGAGGAGGAAAAAATTATGGTAAAATTAAGATTAAAAAGAATGGGTTCTAAAAAGAAACCTTTTTACAGAATAGTAGCTGCTGATAGTCATGATAGAAGAGATGGTTCTTTTATAGAATTAGTTGGTACTTATAGTCCACTAGAAGACTCTAAAATCAATATCAATGAAGAAGTAGCATTAAAATGGTTAAATAATGGTGCTATGCCTACTGATACTGTTAAAAATCTATTAAGTAAGGCTGGAATTATGAAGAAATTTCATGATTCAAAGATGAGTAAGTAATGAGTATTGAACAATTTGCTGAATACCTAGTATCTAATATTGCTAAGGAATCTGATTTAGTTAAAGTAAAGAAGTTTGAAACTGAAGAAGGTAATATTCTTGAAATACTTGTTAGTGAAAGCGATATGCCACGTGTAATAGGTAGGCAAGGAGTAGTGGCTAATAGTATTAAGACTCTTATTCAAGCAAAAGCTTACAATGATGGAGTTAAAAATTTAAAAATTAATATTGACTCATTTTAAGATTAGATAATGTCTAATCTTTTTTTATAACAATATAATATAAAAAGTTTTCTAAATAAACAAAATACTAGACAAAACTTATATATTATGTTATAGTATATATGCAGTTTAAAACTGCATTAGCAAAAAGTAGGTGAAGCCAGCCTTGCCTAAGTGGTGGCTAAAATGTGCAGCTAAAAAAGCAGTGGTTAGAGAGCTTACTCTAACCTTTAATTTTATAAGAAAGGAGTGTTGAACAGTGAATAGTAATTTTAAAATTATTAAAATTGATAGTGACTACTGTGATTATTTAAGAAAGTTTGACAAAAGAGTATGTTTTAATGCTGGAGTAAAAGATTTAAGACCTTTTATAGGAGTACTATTTATAGTTGAAGGACATGAGTATTATGCACCTTTATCTAGTCCAAAACCAAAACATAAGCATCTTAAAAATACTTTGGACTTAGTTAAAATTGATAATGGCAGATTGGGTGTAGTTAATTTAAATAACATGATACCAGTAAATGAGAATTGTTATGTTGTATTTGATTTAAACAAAAAACCTAATAGTGTTACAGAAAAAAATAGAATTGAACTTTTAACTAACCAACTTGATTATCTTAATTTACATAAAAATTTAATTATAAGTAAGTCAAAAAGGTTATATAAACTAAGAGTAAAAAATATTTTGCCTACAAATGTTATAGACAGATGTTGCGACTATAAATTACTTGAAGAAAAGTGTAAAGAATATTCTAAGGTTACAAATTAAGTAATCTTTTTCTTTTTGTCTCTTTTATTTTTTAATTAAATGTGTTATAGTATTTTTATGAAAGAAAATTATATAAAAGGAAATATTGTTAGAATGCTTTTTGAAAGTTCAACTGGCTACAAGGTTGGACTTTTTAGAGTTAAAGAAATTGGACTAGAGGAATATAAACCATACTTAAATAAAACTATAACTTTTACTGGAAACTTTATGCCACTTAATAATGAGTTAACTTATATGTTTATTGGTTCTTTTGTAAATCATCCAAGGTTTGGTATACAGTTTAATGTAACTAGCTATGAAAGTGTAACTCCATCAACCTTAGACGGAATAGTATCGTATTTAAGTAGTGATTTATTTAAAGGAATAGGTATTAAAACTGCTAAAAATATTGTTGATACATTTAAGGATGACACAATTAACATAATTAAAAGTGGTAGTCCACTTCTATCAAAAGTAAAAGGAATGAATGAAAAAAAAGCCCGTGAATTAACTAGAAAAATGCTAGAATATGATAAAGACCAAACTTTAATAGTGGCTTTTAATAAGCTAGGGTTTACCACAGAAGAATGTCTTAAAATAATCAATAAATATAAAGATAGAAGTTTTGAAATAATTGAAAACAATATCTATTTACTAAATGAAGACATAAATTTCTTAAAACTAGATAAAGTATTTTTATCTTTACACGAAGAAACTGACAAATTAAGATTAAACGCTTTAACTAAATATTGTATTAAGAATCTCTGCTATAGTACTGGTAATACTTTAATTGATAAAGAAAGCTTATATTTAGAAATGTCTAAATTTTTTGATAGTACTATTACAACTAGTTTGTTTCTTAATACTTTAGATGAACTAATAGACATGGGAGAAATTGTAGAAGTAGACACACTTATTACATTAAATAATTTCTATGAAACTGAAGAAAATATTGCAGACTTTATAATGTCTATAGATAAAACGAGTGATTTACTTGATAAAGAACAGATACTAAAGTATATAGAAAAATACGAAAAAGAAAATAGCATAATTTTTAATGAAGAACAAAAAAATGCAATAAGCGGGGCTTTAATAAATAATTTCTTTATTATATCAGGTGGTCCAGGAACAGGTAAAACCACAATTATAAAGGCTATTGTTGATATCTATGAAAAAATGAACCCACGTGTTACAGTTAACGACATAACCTTACTTGCGCCTACTGGAAGGGCAGCTAAAAGAATAACTGAAAGTGTTGGTAGAAAATCTAGTACAATACATAAATTTTTAAAATGGAACAAAGAAACTAAAGAATTTAATGTTAATAGATTTAATCCTAGTGATACAAAACTTATAATTGTAGATGAATCAAGCATGGTAGATATATTCTTATTTAATAGTTTAATAGAAGCATTAATGCCTAATGTGAAAATTATTTTAGTAGGAGATGCTAACCAACTACCAAGTATCGCACCGGGTAACTTACTAAAAGACTTGCTTTCTGTTAAAAGCACAGCTAAAATATATCTTAAAGAAATATATAGAACTAAAAGTGACTCATACATAATTCCTCTTGCAAATTTAATAAAAGATCAAGTTGAATTTACAGAAGTTCCAGAAAGTCACGAGGATTTTAGATTTATTAATACAAATGATATGCAAATTAAAAGTTACTTGACAAGTATATGTGAAAAAGCAAAAGAAAAAGATATTGATATTGATAACTTTCAAGTTTTAATTCCGATGTATAAAGGAGAAAACGGAATAGATAATATTAATAAAATTATGCAAGATATCTTTAATCCTGAAACACTTGGAAAAACTGAAATAGTTTTAAATAATACTTTATATAGAGAAGGAGATAAAGTACTTCAACTAGTAAACGATGTAGATAGTAATATCTATAATGGAGATGTCGGATATATTAAAAGAATAGTAAACGGTAAATCCCCACTTGTGCAAATAACATACAACACAAATACTGTCACATATACAAAGGGAAAGTTTGACGAGTTTACTTTATCTTATGCAGTAAGTGTACATAAAAGTCAGGGTAGCGAATACGATAACGTAGTCATAGTTATACCAAGTAACATGAAAAGAATGCTATATAATAAGCTTGTTTATACAGCTGTCACAAGGGCAAAAAAAAGTTTAATTATAATTGGTAGTATTGATAGTTTAAACTACAGTATAAAAGAAATTCAAGGAAGTAATAGATTAACTTCTTTAAAAACATTTTTTAGTATAAAATAAAATACTTTGGTTAACATATAACTAGAGGTGTGAAAATGAAAAATATGATGTATATGCTAGGTGGAGTAGGAGTTGGAATTGTAGCTAGTAAATATGGAAAAGATATAATGAAGGCTATGAAAAAAGAAAAGAAAACTCTTACTAAAACAGCTAATCAATTTCTAAAAAGCAACTAAACATTAAAGTTGCTTTAAATAATGTGTAAACTTTGTTTACATTTTTCTTTATTTTGGGCATATAATTTGGTAAAATTTACTTAAGAGAGGTGAAAAAATGAAAAAAGAAAAAATTAACGTTGATGAATTAAACGAAGTAATTGATACAGGAAACAAAATATTAAAATTGAGCTATATATTTATGTTACTTGCCCTAATAGCAGGTATAATATATTTACTTCGCACATTAAATATATTTCCAATAATTGGTACAATACTAAGTGTAATAAGTCCATTCTTTATTGGTTTTATTATTGCATGGCTATTAAACCCCTTAGTAAATAAACTAACTTATAAAGGAATGAAAAGAAGTATTGCTACAGTAGTAGTATTTATATTATTTTTAGTATTAATCTATTTATTTTGTTTAGCTGTAATACCAAGCTTGATAAGTCAATTAAACGATATTGCTAAAATGATACCAGATTTACTTAAAAATGGAGAACAAGTAGTAGATAAAGTGTTTAAAAGTATTACAGAAGCTACAAATATTGATATGAGTTCAGTTAAAGTAGATTTTCTAAATTATGTAAATGAATTTTCAAAGAACATTAGTACAGATTTGCCTGCAAAGATTATCACTATAGTACAAGATTTAGCCAGTGGAATAGGTAAATTTATAATAGGAATAGTAATAGGTTTCTATTTGTTATTCAACTTTAATAATTTTAATAAACATTTAATGAACTTAGTACCTAGAAAATTTAAAGTTGATACTGAAAAAATAGTAAGTGAATTAAGTGAAATAGTTTATAAGTTTATCAATGGAACATTTATAGATACTTTAATATTATTCGTTGTTTCTATTATAGGATTCAGCTTAATTGGACTTAACGCACCTGTGTTTTTTGCATTCTTCTGTGCGTTTACTAACATTATTCCGTATATTGGCCCTTACATTGGTGGAGTACCTGCAATACTTGTAGGATTTAGTCAAAGTCCAGTAACTGGTTTATTAGTTTTAATATTTATCATAGTTGCACAAGCACTTGAAAGCAACTTCTTACATCCGATAGTAATCGGAAAAAAACTAGACTTACATCCAGTTACAATAGTTATATCATTATTGATTTTTGGACATTTCTTTGGTATAATGGGAATGATTGTTGCAACTCCAGTTGTTGCAATGTTAAAGAGTTTATATATATTCTTTGATGAAAAATATGAATTCTTTGGATATGCAAAAGAAGAAAATGTTAAAAAAGAAATAAGTAAGATTAGATATTCTAAATAGAGAACTCTTGGCTGGTGGAAAAGAGTAAGAAGTTTATTCTGAAGCTATTCTTTAAGTGCCATTAATCTTGGCCGGATAAACACCGTTATATGTAATTAAGTAAATAATAGGATGGTACCGTGCACTTGTTGCACTCCTTATGTGCCATCTTTTTTATTTGAAGGGAGGTTTTATGGAGTTAGAAAAAAGTTTTAACAATGGTTACGGATGTATTACTCTTACAAATGGTAAGAAAAAACTAATTATAGAGTATGCACCTAATTTAGACTTGTATTTTGTAGTAGAAGATACAAGTGAGTTTGTCATAACAAAAGAAGACTATCAAATTTATGAGTTGTTTTCAAAATTATATGAAACTATTATTAGTGCTGACGTGTTTAACCAAAGTAGTTTTGATTATTACATCACTGAGTATTTAGGGCATTTTGGTAATAAATTTATTAGTTATGAAGATTATTCTAAAATGAATGAAAGAAAATTTGAAATCATAAAAAAGCAAGACTACTATACTAATCTGGTAAACGAAGGTAAGATAGTATGGAAGTGTGATGATTATCCACATGATATTGGCCCTTCTTTTGAAATATCAAAGTGTTCCGACATAATTAAAATTACTTTTGATAAGGGTGACACTGAAAAACAAGATTTATTTCATCCTAAAAATAGAACTACTGTTAGAATAAGAACAAGTGGTTCAGCATATAACTACTTCTATATTCCATTCATGACACTTTTTAAAGAGTTAAAAGAGCTAGAAATAGACGACCAAATACATATTGAAGAATATTTATATACAAAAAAATTAAAATAGGTATTTACAAAAGTATGTTTGTGTTATATAATGGTAACAGAGCTTATTTAAGGAGAGTGAATTTATGGAATTGAGAACAGAAGAAGCAAAGATAATAATACTATCAGGTAAAGCAAGAAGTGGTAAAGATACTTCTATGCAAATAATAAAAAAGAAATATGAAAGTCTTGGTAAGAAAGTAATTTGTTTATTTTATGCAAGTTATATAAAAGAGTATGCTAAAAGAATAAGTGACTGGGACGGCAATGACGAGACAAAGCCTAGAACTCTATTACAAGTTTTAGGAACAGACATTATAAGAAATACAATAGATAATAAATTCTTTATAAATAGAACAATAGAAGACATAAAAGTTTATAGTAAATTCTTTGATGTCATAATTATAGGAGATGCAAGATTTCCTGAAGAGATAGAAGATATAAAGAAAGTGTTTAGTAATGTAGTGAGTGTACATATTACTAGAAAAGATATGAATATTTTGACTGAAACAGAAAAACAACATATTACTGAAACTGCACTTGATAATTATAACGACTATGATTATGTAATAAATAATGATGGTTCGATAGAAGAGTTAGAAAGTAAGTTAAATGAAATTTAAAACTAATATTAATTTACCATGTAGATACTTTTCTGTTGTTATAGAAAAAGCACAAATTGCTTGTTCTCAAAGGAATAATAGCATAAATTCCTATTTTGGTGTAAACACCAAAATCGTAGTAGCAGGTAAAAGTTTAGAGGAAATAGAAAGAGAAAAAAATAAAGTTTGTGAAGAATTACAAGTAAGTACCTTATATGAAATAAGAATATAAAGATGATGAACTTATGCAGCAACTTGTTGCACAAGTTCATACAAAGTTATATTTAAGAAAAATGAAGTATGTGAAGAAGTACAAGTGAGTATCTTATATGAAATAAAATGGCAATTAAATTATAAAAGAAGGAGTGAAGAAAAATGAATTTAAAAGATTTATATATTAATTATTTTGTAAGCAAAGGACATAAGCAAATACCAAGTGCACCAGTAGTGCCTGAAAATGACCCAAGTGTACTATTTAACACTGCTGGAATGCAACCATTAATACCTTATTTAATGGGACAACCACATCCATATGGAACAAGACTAGTTGACTATCAAAAATGCGTTAGAACTAATGATTTAGACGCGATTGGAGATACAACACATCATACATTCTTTGAGATGTTAGGTAACTGGAGTTTAGGAGATTACTTTAAAAATGAAAGTATTAGTTATAGTTTTGAGTTTTTAACTAAAGTATTAAATATACCTATTGAAAGACTTGCTGTAACAGTTTACGCAGGGGACAAAAATATTCCATTTGATGAAGTAAGTCATAATAAATGGCTTAGTTTAGGAATTCCTGAAAAAAGAATTGCAAGAACTGTAGAAGACAATTTCTGGATAGCTGGTACTTCTGGTCCATGTGGTCCTGATACAGAAATATTCTATTTTAGAAGTAATGATGAAATACCTGAGGTGTTTGACCCAGAAGATGATAGATGGGTTGAAATATGGAATAATGTCTTTATGGAATTTTATAAAGATGAAAATGGTAACGTTACTGAACTACCTAAAAAGAATGTTGATACTGGAATGGGTTATGAAAGAGCAACTGCTGTTTTAGAAGGAGTGTTAGACAACTACACTTCAAGTGTATGGAAAGATGTAATAGATTTAATTAGTGATATAGCTAAAAAGCCTTACACAGGAAACGAAGAAAGTATGAGAATTATCGCTGACCACATTCGTACTGCTGTATTTATAAGTGCTGACCCTGCTAGTATTAAACCAAGTAATACTGACCAAGGTTACATTTTAAGAAGACTTATAAGACGTGCTATACGTCATGCTAAAAAACTAGAAATAGATATAAGTAGTGACTGGGAACAAAAAATAGCTAAACTTATAATTAACAAATATAAAAAATACTATAGTGAACTAACAGAAAACGAAAGTGTTGTATTAGAAGTACTAAAAAATGAAAAAGAAAAATTTAATAGAACTCTAGAAAAAGGGTTAAGAGAATTTAATAAAGTAAGTAATAAAGATATAGACGCTGAAACAGCATTCCATTTATATGATACATATGGTTTTCCAATTGAATTAACAGAAGAACTAGCACGTGACGCAAAGATAAAAGTTGATACTCTAGGCTTTAAAGAAAGATTTAAAAAACATCAAGAATTATCTAGAACTGCAAGTGCTGGTAAATTCAAAGGTGGACTTGCTGGAAACTCAGAAATAGAAACAAAATACCATACTGCAACACACTTACTTAATGCTGCATTAAAAGTAGTAGTTGATAAAAATGTTCACCAAAAAGGTAGTAACATAACTGACGAGAGAATGCGTTTTGATTTCTCTTGTGATCACAAATTAACTGATGAAGAAAAACAAAAAACTGAAGACTTAGTAAATGAGTGGATTAAAGAAGGGTTAGATGTAACTGTAAAAGAAATGAGTAAGTCTGAAGCGATTAATTCAGGTGCTGAATGCATGTTTATAGAAAAATATCCTGATATAGTTACAGTTTATAGTATAGGAAATGTATCTAAAGAATTATGTGGTGGACCACATGTTAAAAACACAAGCGAATTAGGACACTTCAAAATAACTAAAGAAGAAGCATCTAGTGCTGGTGTAAGAAGAATAAAGGCTGTGCTTACAAATGAATAGTATATTTGATTTAACACTTGAAGAACTTGAAAGAATTTTAGTAGAAAATGGTTTTAAAAAATTTAATGCTACTCAAGTTTTTGAAGGAATATATAAAAAAAGAGTTACATCATTTGACAAAATAACTAATATTAGTAAAGAACTAAAAGCATTTCTAAATAATAACTATGAAATAAAATGCTTAAATGTTTTAGAAGAATTAAAAAGTATAGATACAAATAAGTACTTACTTGAAGTAAAAGACTCTAGTATTGAAGTAGTACTTATGAAACACAACTATGGAAACAGTATATGTATAAGTACACAAATTGGCTGCAATATGGCTTGCGCTTTTTGTGAAAGTGGTAAACTAAAAAAAGTAAGAAACCTATCCACTTCTGAAATTATATTAGAAGTTTTAACTATAGAAAAACTAGAAAACATAAAAGTAGATAATATAGTTGTAATGGGAATAGGCGAGCCATTTGATAACTTTGATAATTTAGTAAAATCTATTAAAATTTTAAACTGTCCTAAAGGAATTGATTTAGGTTCTAGAAGAATTACAGTAAGTACTTGTGGTATAGTACCAAAAATTAAAGAGTTTGCAGATTTAGATACTCAAGTCAATTTAGCAATAAGCTTGCATGCTCCAAACCAAACAATTAGAGAGAGTCTAATGCCTATTAGTAAAGCATATAAAATGGATGAATTAATGTCTGCAGTAGATTATTATATTTCTAAAACTAATAGAAAAGTAACAATGGAATATATATTACTAGAAGGAATAAATGATAGCATAGAAAATGCTAAAGAATTATCAAACCTTTTAAAAGGGAAACTGGTTTATGTAAACCTAATACCTTATAATAGTACAAGTAGTAATTTTAAAAGAAGTTCTAAAGAAAAGATAAATGCTTTTTATGATGAACTAGTAAAAAATAAAATCAATGTACAAATGAGAAGAGAAATGGGTAAAGGTATAAAAGGTGCCTGTGGACAATTAAAGGCAAGTCATGAATCTAATCTCTAACTTTAAGAAGTATGTAATTTTTAAAGGAAGAAAACGCATTAATAATTGTTTAAATAAAAAGAACAATAAGAATCAATAAGAATCAAAAGTTGTTCTTTTTTTCATACATCTAAAATATAATGTTTTAGGGTGATAAAGTATGTTAAGTAAAATAGGCATTAGAAAAATCACAGTAACAAGTGCGGCTTTATTTGTTATTGGTTTAATCTATTTATTTCCTACTAAAGATTTAAAAATTGAAAAAAATATAAATTATATAGATGAGGAAAAACTTTCACAAATATATATGCTAGATAACAACAACTACGTCAGTGAAGTATTACATGAAATAAATGCAGACACATTAATAGACAAATTAAGATGTAAATTAGAAAGTATAACTAATAGTGAAGAAAATAAAATTAAAAATTTTAAAGGACTAATACCAGCAAACACAAAAGTTTTATCTATTGATGTTAAAGATAAAGTGTGTACTGTAGACTTTTCTAAAGAACTATTAGGAGTAAGTGCATTAGTTGAAGAAAAAATGATAGAAGCAATAGTGTTTACCCTTACTAGTGAAAGTGAAGTAACAAGTGTAATTATTAAGGTAGATGGCAAAGTGTTAGAAAGACTTCCAAATTCAAATAAACTTCTACCAAACATTTTAGATAGAAGTTACGGAATTAATAAAGATTATGATATTAATAGTTTATACAACTTAACAAAGACAACAATTTATTATGTAGGAGATAACTTTGGAGAAACGTATTATGTTCCAGTAACTAAAATAACCAATGATAATGACGAAAAGATAAGCGTAATAGTAAATGAATTAAAATCTAGCGTAATGTACCAAAGCAATTTAAATAGTTATCTAAACAATAAAACTGAATTAAAAAATTATAAAGTTGAAGAAGAAGTAATGAAATTAACTTTTAACGATAAGATATTTGACTCCATATATGACAAAAACATACTAGAAGAAGTTGTGTATACAATTGGCAAAAGTGTTATGGAAAACTATGATGTTAAAAAAGTAATATTTTATGTAGATGATAAAGAAATTGTAGAATATTAGACATAAAAAAAACTCTAGTAACTAGAGTTATATTCTTAGTGGCGACTCCGAGACGATTCGAACGTCCGACCGACGGCTTAGAAGGCCGTTGCTCTATCCTGCTGAGCTACGGAGTCAACTGATAAATAAAGTATACAACACATTTTATTAAAATGCAAGTACTTTTTTGAAAAAAATTGCAAAAATGGAGGAATTATGAGTATAAAGTTTGTTATTTTAGGAAGTGACGAAAACGCATATGGCATGAGTAGAGTAATTTACAAAACATATAAAGAAAAACCATTAGTACTATGTAGTCGTATTTTATATCCAACGATGTTTTCAAAAATCGTAGATATTAAAGTAATTGAAAACTTTGACACCGAAAGTGTATGCATTAAATCGCTAATAAATGTAGGAGAAACTTTAAAAAAGACTACTAAAAACATTATACTTATCCCGTGTAGTGACTCATATATGGAATACGTAGTTAAAAATCAAGATTTATTAAGTGGATTGTTTTTAAATAAATTTATAAGTTATAACTTACTAAAAAGTTTTATAACTAAAGATAAGTTCTATAATTTATGTGATAAATACAAATTAAGATATCCTAAGTCTGTAATTATAAAAGAAAGTGATAGATTAGATATTTTAAAAAAGATACACTTTAAATATCCACTAATATTAAAACCAAACAATTCTAATTCAAGTGAATATTTACATGCAGAATTTCCTAATAAAAAGAAAGTCTTTCTAATTAAGAGTGAAACTGAACTTATACAAACAGTAAACAACATTAATAAATCTAACTATAAAGATAATCTAATCGTGCAAGAATTTATTAAAGGAGACGATACTAATAACCTTGTGATAAACGCTTACAGTAGTACTGACGGAAAAGTAAGAATGATGGGTATCGGTAGACCTGTTTTAGAAGAATATCATCCTAAAGTTTTAGGAAACTATGCAGCAATAATAAGTGAAGTAGGGTATAAAGAAGTAATGAATGATGTTAAAAATTTTTTAGAAAACATAAAATATGTAGGGTTTTCTAACTTTGATTTTAAGTATAATGAAATTGATAAAAAGTACTATTGCTTTGAAATAAATTATAGACAAGGAAGAAGCTCATACTTTTTAAACGAGTGTGGAGTAAACTTAATTGAATTATTAACTGATGACTTAGTATACAAAAAAAGAAAAGATATTATTTATCCTACTAAAAAAATACTATGGTTAAATGTACCATATATAGTTATAAAAAAGTATATAAATAACACCAAAGTCTTAGAAGAAATTAGTGAGTTAAAAAATAAAAAAGAAGTTTATCATACACTATTTGATAAAGAAGATTTGTCCCTTATAAGGTACATTAATTTAAAAAAAGTATACTTTTCAAAAACTCGTCAATATAAAAAATATTTTATAAAAAAAGACTAACTAGACACTTTTTGTGTAAATTTTAACGTAAAATTTCGCGTAAAGTCAAAATAAAAAAAGACTTTTCGCTTTTTTTGTCGAATAAATATATTAGGAGGGAAAAATATGAACAAAAAAATTGTTGTCTTACAATGTGATATGAAAGACTGTGCTCCAGCGTGTGTTTCTTCAATCATAAAATACTATAATGGAAATTTAGATTTGGAAACTATTAGAGAACTTATCCACACATCAAAAATGGGAACAAATGCATATGATATTGTTACTGGTGTAAAAGAGCTTGGCTTTGATGCTTATGCAGGAAAAGCAAGATTAGACATTTTACTCAAGTGCTTTGATAGTCCATTAATACTTCATGTTAAGAAAAAGAACTTTTACCACTTTGTTGTAGTTTATAAAGTTACTAACAAAAGAGTAACTATTATGGACCCAGCAGTAGGACTTATAAAAGTAAGCTATGACGAGTTAGAAAAAATGTATCTTGGTGTTTATATTAAACTCACAAAAACAAAAGAATTACCAGTAGTCAAAAACGATAATCATTTACTCAAAATATTAATAGGTGCAGTTTTCAAAAATAAAAAATGTCTAGCTTTAATATTAGCCTTATCATTATTTGTTTTCTTAACAAGTTTGGCAACTTCAATATTTTACAAAGTCTTTCTAGACAATACAACTTTAATAAAAAAATATACTTTGGTGTTCATACTAGTAATAACATTAAAGTATATAATAGACTACATAAGAAAAATAATATCTATTAAGCTACATAAAAATGTTGACGAGGCTGTAAATGACGAAATTATTTGTAGATTATTTTTCCTTCCATATAGCTACTACAAAAATAGAACCACGGGAGAAATGATATCAAGATTTAATGACTTAGATTCATTAAAAGAACTGATTTTAGACCTAGCTTTAAATTCACTTGTGAATGTTTTGATGTTTTTAGGTAGTACACTTCTAATGTTATTTATTAGTAAAAAGGTATTCTTTTTTACACTTACACTTCTAATGATTTACTTAATAATAACTATAATTGTATATAAGTTTTACGATAAAAATGTAAGACTTATGCAAGAAGAAAAAGGCGCATATAATTCTTTACTTATTGAAAGTATAGAAGCACTAGAAACAATATACAACTTAAATTTAAAAGACAGATTTCAAAATAAAATTCATACTTATTATACAAACTTGCTTACATTAGTAAACAAATTAAATATATACAATACAACAACAAGTATGATTTTGATGTTTCTATTAGAAATAGGTAATATATTGATACTTTATATAGGTATTTCACTTTCAAACCACAATATTATTACCATAGGAGAAGTAATGCTTTTATATGTACTTTATAGCTATTTAGTTACAACTGTCAAAGAATACCTAAGTAAGTTACCAGTAGTTAAATATGGACTTAAAAATATTGAAAAAGTTAATAGTTTTTTGAAATATAAAGAAGATAATTGTAACTACTATTCTATTAACGGAGATATTAAAGTGAATAATTTAACCTATGGAACTTACCATAAAATAATTAATTCTTTATCATTTGACATAAAGAAAGGAGAAAAAGTAATTTTAAGTGGACCTACTGCAAGTGGAAAAAGTACTCTTTTAAAAATACTGCTAAAGTATTTCACTAGTTATGAAGGAGCTATTTATATAGACAACATAGACTTAAAGAATATGAATTCACAAGTAGTTAGGAACAACTTTAATTACATAGGTCAAAATGAGAGGTTGTTTACAGATACTATAATAAATAACATAACTCTAGGTAGAAAAGTAGAAAAAAGCGTACTTTCTAAGATATTAGAGCTTACGCATGTAAAAGAAATAATAGAAAGTAAAGGACTAAAAGAAAATACTTTTATTGAAGAAAATGGTTTTAATTTAAGTGGTGGCGAAAGACAAAGAATAATTCTTGCAAGAGGTTTATTAAAAGCTAAAAATTACATTTTTATTGATGAAGCTTTAAGTGAAGTAGATTTTGAACTAGAAAAAACTATAGTAAAAAATATACTAGATTATTTTAAAGATAAAACTATCATTTATGTAAGTCATAAAAATGGTATAGAAGAATTATTTGATAAAAATATAATTTTAAGGAGTGTGAAAAATAATGGATAATCAAAAGTTGAGTAAAGAAGAAATGTTAAATGTTACTGGTGGAATTTCTTGGGGTCTCTGGGGAATTGGAGGCGTAATATTTACGTTTATCTTAGGATTTTTTGAAGGGGTTATGAACCCAATTAAATGTGGAAAGTAGGTGTTTAAAGTGAGTAACGAAGAATTATTAAGTGTTTACGGTGGAATTAGTTTTTCTGGAACTTTAATAAATGCTATTACAAAGATGTTAACTCAAGTTTATGACATAGGTAGAAGATTTGGAACTGGTTTATTAAGAGGAAAAACTAAAAACTTCTGTTCATTTTAAGAAATCGGGTGTATACCCTTTTTCTAATGCACATTATTTACTTGTAAAAATAGGCACTTTAGGTTATAATATGTAATAGAAAGAGGGTATATGAATGTACACATTTACAAGTGATTTAAACAAAACTGAATATGATAACTTTGTAAGTAATTATAGTATGTCTAGTCTTACACAAACATATAACTGGGCTAATATAAAAGATAACTGGGGACACTTTCACTGTGGACTTTATAAAGACAATACATTGGTGGGAGTATGTTTAATTCTTGTTAAAAAAATGATAAAAGGAATTAATATGTTTTATGTTCCACGTGGATACTTGCTAGATTTTACTAATTATTTAGACTTAGAAGCTATGACTAAGTTTATTAAAAAATTAGCTAAAAAGAATAAAGCATACGTTGTTAAAATTGACCCAAATTTTGCAAGAAGACAGTATAGTTTTAAAGGGGAAGAAGTATGCCCTGACTATAGTAAAGACTTTGAAATAAAGAATACCAACTTAGAAAAATTAGGATATAAGTGTACAGGTATTCATAAAGAAATGGGTAAAAATATGTCTCCACAATATAACATGCTAGCCCCCATTTGTGATAAAACCGGGAAAGTCTTAAATTTAGAAGAACTACTAAATACCTATAAAAGTAAATTCAAGTATTACATCGGGTCATTTCATGAAAAACGCGGTATTACATTTGAAATAACAGACGACATAAAAAAAGTACCACTTCTTGTTAAAATGCTTAAAGAAACAGAAGAAAAACAAGGTATCAGTTTAAGAAATGAAGAATACTTTACAAAGATGATGGAAAACTATAAAGGAAAAGCTCATTTAGTATTTGGTTATATTAACTTAAATAAGTACTTAGAATTTCTAAAAAATAATAATGGTAAAATAGAAGAGATAAATGAAGTAAACTCTTTAATTAAAGAAAATGGAGAAACTATGTTATTAAGTGCTTCTATAATGTTTTTACCAAATAACGATGTAGGAGTAAGAACAAGTGAATACTTATATGCAGGAAACTCAAACACATTAAACAAACTTCGTGTATCAACTGGTGTAGTATTTGAAATAATAAAGTATTCATTAGAAAATAATTGTAACTATTGTAACTTAGGTGGAATAGATGGAAATTTGAACGACCATTTAACAAACTTCAAAGAAAAGTTTAACGGAATAGTACTAGAGTTTGCAGGAGAATATGATTTACCAACAAGCATAATATACTATCCGATAAAAGTAATGTTCCCACTTCTATTAAAAATATATAAAATAATAAGGTAGTTATATGAAAAAAGTAGTAAGTGTGATTGGTTTAGTGTTAAGTTTTCTAATCATTGGATATGCTGTTTACTTACTTATTGTTAACCATGGCAAGATAAATAGAGATAAAATAAGAATAAACTATGAAAATGTGATTAATGAAAACGAAGAATATTTAGTAAATGTTACATATGATGGAAAAAATAATATAAAGTGTAGCCTAGATAATATAGACTATACAAGCAAGTGTAGTTTCTTGTTAAAAGAAGGAAACTATAAAGCATATGTTACAAATGAAAAAGATACTTCTTATAAAGATTTTACAGTTAAAAAGAACTACTTAGGAATTTTTAGTAGCACTATAGATGTATTAGATACGTATTACCTAGCAGTTGGCGGAAAGAAAAGTTTCAATTTTACTTTTGATTATCCTGAGTATTTTGATAAAACTGTAACATATAAGGTAGAAGACAAAAATATTTTAAAAGTAGAAAATGACATAATGTATGCAGTAAGTGCTGGTACTACAAAAGTAACGGCAACATTAAAAGATGGTAACTCTAAAACATATAATGTAGTTGTGACAGATTTAATTGTTCCCCCTGTAATTAATAATGAAAAACAAATCGTGCCATGTAATAGATATACATTAGAAGAAAACATTTTACTAGATAAAATTCTAGAAAGTAGAGTGTTAGAAGCAGGCTTCGGCACACGTGCTGGTGTTGCAGCAGCTGCAAGATTTCTAAGTTTGGAGTTTCCATATAGTATTCCATACTTTAATGAAAACGGTAGACTAGACAGCCATGGTACAAGACCTAGAGTGGACGCTGAAGGAAGATATTACCATAAAGGTTTATACTTAAACCCATATAAGTTTAAAGAGTTAGACCAAAGTGCAATAACAAGTGGCGGACCTAATATATGGGGTTGCTTAGTATACGACAGATTTATAAGTAGAATGAACAAGAATGGTTTTACCTGTAGTGGTTTTGTTACATGGGCAATGTTAAATGGTGGCTTCGACGTAGGAGACGTAGGCGCTGGAGACTCAAGTTATCTAACGGACAAACTATCAGACCTTGGAGTACACAATATTCTTACTTATGATTTTATGAAAACAACAGAATATAAAGTAGGAGACTTCATTGGAACTGATGGACACGCGGGACTTATAATTGGAATAGATGAAAAAAATATATATACGGCAGAAACTTTACTTCCAAAGTTAGAAGTATATACATATGATAGATACAAAGGTATAGTGGACACTAAAGAACTTACCTATACAATAAATATGCATAATGTGTATCCAAATGGTGATGGGTACATAACTGATATGTGGGATTAATGAGGAATAGTTATGAATAAAATTAAAAGAATATTAATAGAAATGGGTATAATTATAATAGGTATTATAGTTATGTTGTTGGTTTTTGAAAACGTAAATAAACTATACAAAAACAAAATTGAAATAACTTATGAAAACGTGGTAAACGCCCAAAATGAGTACCCTGTTACAGTTAAGTATAATAGTGAAGATTTAGATGGTATTCTTTGTAGTGTAGACGGGTCTAACTACAAGAAAATAGAAGAATGTACTTTTAACTTAACAAGTGGGAAACACAAAATCTATATTAAAAAAGATGACAATATTTTAACTAAAGAATTTGAAATAAAAAGAGAGTACTTAGGAACTTTCTCTAGTACAATGGACGTTTTAGATACATATTATCTAGCTGTTGGTGGCAAAAAAAGCTTTAACTTTACGTTTGATTACCCAGAAGGGTTTGATAAAGAAGTATATTATAAAGTAGAAGATGCTGAAGTATTAAAAGTAGAAGATAACAAAATGTATGGATTAAAAAAAGGAACAACAAAAGTAACTGCTTTTCTTAAAGATGGTAACTCTAAAACATATAATGTGATGGTAACAGACTTAATAGTAAGTCCTACAATGGCTAAGAAAACAAGACTTACTTGTAATAGGTATACTTTAGAAGAAAGTATTTTACTCGATAAAATATTAGCTTCACGTGTAGTAGAAGCAGGCATTGGCACACGTGCTGGTGTTGCCTCTGCAGCAAGATTTTTAAGTTTAGAGTTTCCATACGCAATTAGATACTTTTATGAAAATGGTAGACTCGAAAACTGGGGAAAAAAAGACCATATTGATGCTGAAGGAAGATATTATCATGTAGGCTTATATTTACATGAAAGCAAGTTTAAAGATATAACCTCAAGTACAAAAAGTGGACCAGCTATATGGGGTTGCCCATTAATGGAATACTCAGAGGACAGAATGGGAATAAATGGACTAGACTGTAGTGGTTTTGTTACATGGGCAATGTTAAATGGTGGATTTGACTCAAAAGACGTTGGAAGTGGTAACGAAGAATTAATTGATGGAGAATTATACGATTATGGAACACATAATGAGATAACAAAAGAATATATGAAAAAGAACACATACAAGCCAGGAGACTATATCGCAAGCGACGGGCACGCTGCTTTAATCGTCGGAGTTGATGAAAAATATGTATACGTTGCTGAAGCGTATTATGCCGATGTTAAAGTAAGTAAGTTTGAAAAATATAACGAACTACCAAACTTGTACTCACTTACATTCATAACAGAAATGAACGAAATATACCCAAATGGAGACGGAAACATCACACTTATGTGGGAATAATGAATAGAAGCTAGTCTTTTATTCTTTTTTTAGTAAAAAAATATGTGAAAATTTAAAATAAAATAGACTTTTTATCTGAATTTATGGTACAATAATAAATGAATAAGAGGTGTGATTATGGATAATGTAGTTTTTTTATGTTTACTAGTGTTTTTCGCTAGAATAGTTGATACATCATTGTCAACCTTATCAACAGTTTTTATTATTAAAGACAAAACATTATATGCAGTGTTATTTGCATTCTTTCAAGTATTTGTATGGTTCTTAGTTGTAAGAGAAGCTTTGTCTTCAGTAGAAAATGCATTCTTAATCGCACTTTCCTATAGTGCAGGATACGCATGTGGCGTTATGGTAGGAATGTATATAAGTGAGAAATACGTGACAAGTAATATAAGCGTTAATATTGTAGTAAAACAAAAGAAAGAAGTAGTAGACGCATTAATAAATAATAACTTTGCAGTAAGCGTAAGCAGAGTTAAAGGAAAAGACTTAATAAGTAATAAATACATGATATTTGTAGCAACTACAAGTAAAAGACTAGCTTTACTTAAAAAGATAGTAACTGAAATAGATAGTCGCGCATTTATAGTTGTCAGTGAAAACAAATACGTAGTTGGAGGTTATAGATAGGAGGGTTAAAAATGAAAGTGGACGAATCACTAATTAAAAAAGTAAGAGAAGAAAATGATATAGTTGATGTAATATCTGAATATCTTCCCCTAGAACAAAAAGGAAAAAACTATTTTTGTGTATGTCCATTTCATGATGATCATACTCCATCTATGAGTATTAGTAGGGAAAAGCAAATATATAAATGCTTTGTGTGTGGTGAAACTGGTAATGTTATAACCTTTATAAAAGATTATCTTAGTGTAAGCTTTTTAGAGGCAGTAGAAATACTAGCAAAAAGAGTTAACTTAGACTTTAAATATGATAAACCTAAAGTTGATAATAAATATGAAACAGACTATGAAATATATAACACTGCCTTATTATACTACAAAAATAACCTTAATACTGCAAGTGGAACTAAAGCACGTGAATACTTAAGTAGCAGACACTTAGATAAAGAAACATTAGACTATTTTGATATAGGATTATCTTTAAAAGGTGGGCTTACTGAAATACTTAGTAAAAAATACACTTCTGCTAAACTAGAAAGCCTAGGAATATCTAATAACAACAAAGACTTATTTATAAATAGAATAATGTTTACAATAAGAGATAACTTTGGTAATCCTGTAGGCTTTAGTGCTAGAAAATATGATGACTCTGACGCTCCTAAATACATAAATACAAAAGAAACAGAAATCTTTAAAAAAGGAAGTATCTTATTTAATTACTGTAATGCAAAAGACGAAATAAGAAAAAAGAAAGAAATCATAATTAGTGAAGGACAGATGGAAGTAATAAGATGTCACACTGTTGGAATAAATAACATAGTTAGTTTAATGGGAACAAGTTTTACTAAAGAACATTTAGAAATCATAAAAAAAGAGAAAGTAAGTGTTGTATTAAATTTAGACCAAGATGAAGCTGGAAAACTTGCTACTATAAGTATTGGTAAAACCTTAATGGATAATGGGATAAATCCCACAGTAATAATATTTAGTAAATATAAAGATACTGATGAACTAATAGAAAGTGAAGGACGTGATGCTTTTCTAAATGCTTACAACTCACGTGTAAACTTTATAGATTTTGAACTAAACTATTTAAAAAATAATAAAGACTTAACCAAAAGTGTAGACGCAAGTACCTATATTAACGAAAGCATAAAAGTAATAAACGGGATAGACGATGATATATTAAGAGAACTAAAAATAAAAGAATTGAGTGACGAGTTTGGAGTAAGCACTGATATAATTAAAAGTAAGATAACTAATAAAAACGTAAAAGTAGTTAAAGAAATAAAAAAAATACCTAAAAAAATAAGATACAATAAGTACGATACAAGTGAAATTAGAATACTTTATTTAATGCTTAACAATGAAGAAGTAATAAGCTATTATGAAAACCATCTAGGGTATTTAAATAACCCTGAAAGAAAAAAACTAGCAAATGCAATAATTAATTACAAAAATAACAACAAAACATTTGACTATTCGGACTTTATATGTTACACTAGTGTGCGTGAAGACCTTAGTAAAGTCATGAAAGAAATTATGAGTTATCCACAAAGGGATGAATATACGGTGGAAGAATTAGAGGACTATATAACTAGGGTTAAAGAATGTAGGGTAAACATGGAAATAAATAAGTTATCCGAAAACTTAAAAAACACCATTGATTTAGAAGAAAAAAAGAGACTTGCAACTAAAATTGAGAATATGAAAAAGGAAGTGCTAAAATGGTAAGTGAAAACAAAGAGTATAATAAAGCTCTTAAAGAACTAATTAAAATGGGTAAAAAAAGTGGCTCATTAACAGAAAGTCAAGTAGTAGAAAAAACAATAACTTTAGAACTAACAGATGAAGAATTAGATAATTTATATAATTCTATCAAAGAAGAAGGTATCAAAATAACAGACGAAGATAGTAGTGATGCTACTGCTAAAGAAGTAGTAAAAGAAAGTACTTTAACTTTTACAGATGTACTAAAAGATTTAATTGAAACTGGTAAAAAAGATGGTTTTTTAACATACGAAACAATTGCAAAAAAAACAACTAACTTAGAAATGAATAGCAATAACTTAGATGAGTTATATAATGCACTTAATGAAAACAATATTGAAATTCGTAGTGAAGACGAAACAGACGTTGATGCGTCCCTTCTTACAGAAGACCCAGAATTAAATATTGAACACTTAGCTAACGAAAGCAAAGACATGAGTGTAAACGACAATGTTAGAATGTACTTAAAAGAAATTGGTAAGATTAGCTTACTTAGCTTAGATGAAGAGCAAGAACTTAGTAAGAAAATAGCTTCAGGTGACGAAGAAAGTAAAAAAATACTTGCAGAAAGTAACCTAAGACTTGTTGTTAGTATTGCAAAACGTTATGTAGGACGTGGACTACTTTTCCTTGATTTAATTCAAGAAGGAAATATTGGCTTAATGAAAGCAGTAGACAAGTTTGATTATGACAAAGGTTATAAATTTAGTACATACGCTACTTGGTGG
>OLRA01001841.1_pt1 | contig 23269 bp, 18 predicted proteins | sample 1673011 | NCBI WGS metagenome assembly OLRA01 (sample SAMEA3136746, study PRJEB25190) | human gut metagenome | reverse complement strand
GACCGCCGACGAGAGCGGTGGAGTCGATTATCTCAGCCATATGCTCGGGCTTGACGTTGAACATCTTGAGCATCTCGGGGCTCCAGCCCTCCTTGCCCTTGCGGACATCGTAGAGCAGAGTGCCGAAAGCCGAGTCGCGCGTCATGACGAACTTGTCGGTCATGCGGCAGATTATGTATTCTTTGACGTCGAGCCACTTATAGGTTCTCGCAAAGTTCTCGGGCTCGTTCTCCTCGACCCATTTATATTTGTATACGGGATCCTTGACGCTCGCGGACACGGCACCGGTTATCTGCAGAGACTTGAGAAGCTTCGGAATATAAGCTCCCGCGATCTGCGGACCGTAAGCCATGAGTTCTTTTATCTGCTTCTTTGCGCGCTGATCCATGTAGCTCATCGCCTTGCGCACGGGCTGGCCGTCCTTGTCGACGAGCACGAGACCCTGCATCTGGGAGCAGAAGGATATACCGGCTATCTCCGAAGTGCTCACGCTCGTTGAATTCATGAGTCTCTTCGTGGTGTTGCATATCGCGCTCCACCACTCGTCGGGATCCTGCTCTGCGCCGCCGTCCGGATAAACGGTCAGCGAATAGCCTTCCATCTCCGCAGCGATCAGCTTTATTTCATCTTCAACTTCAAACAGACAGGTTTTGACGCCCGTCGTGCCGATGTCGTATGATAAGACGTATGTTCTGTCGCTCATTACAAATTTTTCTCCCTTCGCGGCTTTTCATAAACAAAGCCCCAATCTATCCATTCAATTATATAGCAAAAAATTGATGATTACAATGTAATAGCAAAAAAATTTTAAAAAACCGCGAAGCGGCACCCGCCGCAGAAAATATTTATCCGCGTCCCCAAAGAAAAGAAAAACTTTCCGAAGCCGGCAAAAAAACTGTCAAAAAAAGCGCCGCGGGCAGACCGAAAACCGCCGCAATGCATAGCGTACCCGCCGGGCAGCGGAGAAAAATAAAAAAATTTTGAAATAACAGTTGATTTTTGCGGCGCGTTGTGCTAATATACTATGGCAATCAGATGCGCTGCTAGCTCAGTTGGATAGAGTGTTTGGCTACGAACCAAAAGGTCAGGGGTTCGAATCCCTTGCAGCGCGCCAAGAACAGAAGCAATACCGTAGGTATTACTTCTGTTCTTTTTTATTTTCAAGGGATTCGAACCCTGAGAGGGTGAGCGGCGTTAAGAAAACAGACCGGTGGACTGTTTTTAGCCGCGAAGTGTGAGGCGGGTACTGCTGCGCAGCAGCGGTCGCCGAGCACGCAAGGCGGCGTAGCCGACTGTATCCCTTGCAGCGCGCCAAGTTAAAAGCCTTGATAACTCTGAGCTTTTGGAGTTTGAAGGGCTTTTTTCTTTTTAGTTTTCGGTAGCATTTCTAACACTTTTTCTAACATTTATCCTGCAAACAGCTTTAAGTACCCATTTTTATATAACCTGTTGACATTTGTTTTTGAGTTTGCTATTATATACATACTGAAAGTATGTAAGGAGCGAATATGAGCAGAAATAAATATCCGGAGGAAACGGTAAATCTTATCCTCGATGTGTCCCAGCGTTTATTTATAGAAAAGGGATACGACAACACAACGATTCAGGATATCATCGATGAACTGGGCGGACTCACAAAGGGCGCGATATATCACCATTTCAGTTCAAAGCAGGATATCCTTGATGCGGTCATAGAACGGCTTTTTGCAAAAAATACGCTGTCTGCGAGTTGGCGTAAAATTCAATCCGATACCGATATTACGGGCGGAGAGAAGCTCAAGCGTATGCTTGCTGCGGCTCTGACGGATGAGCAGGAACAGCAGTTCAGAAAATTGGGAGTGCATTTGCAGAATATGCCGCAGATGCTCAGCGACCTTGTTCTGCGCTCCGTAAACGATATAGCACCTAATGCCTTTGAACCGGTTATCGAAGAGGGCGTTAGGGACGGATCTCTGTCGGTCATGTTCCCGAAGCAGGCTGCCGAGGCGGTTTCGCTTATCGCGAATATTTGGATAAACCCGCTTGTTTTTCCTGTTGACAACGAAGAGCTGAAAGCAAAGTTTGAGTTTATTTGCGGTATAACAAAGTCTATCGGGCTTGACATTTCCGACATCTATCCGCTGCTCGACAAAATGAACAGCGATATCAATCTTTAAATATTCGGGAGGGTTTTACCCCTCCCATATATATTAATATTAAACATACCAAAAGTATGTAAGTAGGTAAACCATGTCAACAACTTACACGAAAAGAGAAAAGTTCCGGTATCTTCTGGGTCTTTCCGGTCAGAACATCATATACGGAACAGTCACATCCGTGCTCGCATATTATCTTCAGTTCACGATTCTGATTCCTGCCGTATGGGTCGGTCTGATATTAAGTGTTGCGAGAATATTTGACGCCGTCAAAGACCCGTTTATCGGAGCGATGATAAGCAGAGGAAAACATAAACTAAAGGACTATCTTATCGCAGTGCCGATTCCCACAGCAATACTGACGATTCTCTGTTTCGGTAACGGAATTTATTCCGCGGAAAACAGTATGCCTAAAAATATTTTAATAGTGTTATCTGCGTTTGTGTTTTACATAATATGGGAAGTTGTGTTTACAATCGGCGATATTCCGATAACCGGGTATCCGTCAGTGCTCACAAGTGATGAGGGCGACAGAACAAAGCTGCTTTCGCCACGTCCGATAGGTGGAATGGCGAGCGGTATAAGCACGCTTGCCGTTCAGCCGATTGCTTTTGCGTTGTCGGCAGTTTTCGGCGGAAGTGCAGTGAATGAGCGAAATGCTTTTCTTATAACGGTTGCCGCGTTTTCAATCATCGGCGGGGCGCTTTTTCAGTTTATCGCAATCGGTTCGGTGGAAAGGGTTTCTGCCGAGCGCAGCGAAAATTCGGGTCAGCTCAGATATTTTATTACAAATCCGTTGCTCAGAAAAATCAGTATATCGGGATTTTTGGGCAGTCTGAAAGCCCTGACCGGTGTTATCCTCACTCCGCGGGTAACCTATTATTTTGCAAGCAAAAATCCGCAGATGTCGCTGATTTATACGGCACTTTTCGGAGTGGGAAGTATTGTGGGACTGGTAATCTCGGCGGCAGCAGTCCCTAGTTTATCTAAAAAATACGGAACAAAAAGGCTCTTTGCCGCCGTCAATCTGATAAACATTTTTCCGAATCTTTTGCTATTTGCGCTGTATGTTAAATATCCTCAAAATATGACGAACATTCCGCAAACGGTTGCAATGTTCGTACTTACACTTATAATCGGAAGCTGTGTAAGCATTTCTTCGACCGTTCAGACGCTGATAATCTCACAAGCCGTTGACCTTGAAGAAAAAATATCAGGTAACAGACCGGACGCGCTGTTTTTCTCCGCGCATACATTCATTGTCAAGATTGGTACCGGTTTATCGTCGCTCGCGGCGAGCATAGGCTATGCCGTCGTCAAATTCTCATCCTCTGAAACAGCAGCGCTCAACAAATTTATTGCAAGCGGCGGAATGCCGAGGCTTGACGGCAGATATTCAAATCTGATGACGCTTCTGTTCATGCTGTATACTCTGCCCGTTGCGCTGAGCTCGCTTCTGTCCGCGCTTCCGTTTATTCGCAGGGAGCGGGAGTGAGGTATTAAAACCCCGTGAAGCTATAAAACATTCCGCCCGGGGTCCCGGACGGAATGTTGCTTTTTGTGCCTATTCGGTCAATTCAGCACAAAATCGACCGTCTTTGTTTCTCCGGCGCGGAATGTCAGCGTCTCCGTCTTGTCGGAGAGCCCGCATGAAACGGTGATCGTTTGGTCGATGTCGGAGGTCACGGTGACCTGTGCCGTTTTGCTTTGCAAATCCCACCTGAGCGAGTCAACCGTCGCACGGGTTCTCGCCTTTATCCCGGTTGTCTCGCCTGCGTCAAAGCCCGATTCAAACAGAGCCGGAAGAATCTCGATTTCGTTTTTGTTCGAGAAAACGAGGGCTTCGTTGACGATTCCGAGATAGCCTATGGCAAAGTCGGTGCAGTAGCAGCTTCTTTGATCGTAATCGTGGTTCGTCATAAGCGAGGGATATCTTATTTTATGGTTCTGAAGCTTCACGAGCGCAGAGGTGAGGCTCGTTCTGTCCTTGAGCCTTGCGGCGATGAGCGAACGGTGAACAAGTGCGTGGCTCGCCTCGTTTTCAGAGGTTCTGTTGTTTATCGCCTGTATGCAGGCGGACTTGAGACGCTCGTTGTTCTGCGTTTCAAACAGCGGCCACACGCAATAGAGGTGGCTCAGATGCCTGTGCTCGTTGTTTTCTTCAAATTGGCTGCACGCCCACTCCTTGAGCGCGCCGGTTTTGTCGAAGAGATATGGCGGGAGCTTTCGGAGCATATATTCCCATTTTGCCGTGTCGGTTTCCGGCGCGGTGTCTTTTATAACGCTCAAAAGCATATTCAGATTGTCGCGGCAGGCGGCAATGTCGATAGCCGCGTTTGCGTCGGAGGGAGAGGGATAGTTCGACGGATTGTTTTCCGGGGAATAGCTCGGCAGGATGCAGTAGTATTCGTCATCCGCAAGCGCCGTCTTGCCCGCTTCATAATGAATCGAGCCGTTCGAGTCGGTGTAATATTCGGGGGTCATAAGCTGCTCCCAGTAGTTCGCCGATTTAATCAAAAGCGGCAAAAGCACATCGCGCTCAAGCCGGAGATATCCCCTGTCCTCGATCGCGCGAATGTCTTCGTCCGTAAGGTCGTCCGCGGTGACGGAAAGCACGGATCTGAGCTTGTCAAGGTCGATTTCGCCGCTGAGCGGAATTTTGATATCTCCGTAGCATTGCAGGGTCTCATAGAGCGGCTGGATCATCCAGCTTGAGCCTGCGTTCCAGTATCGAAACGGATACGGATAGCAGGTTTCCGTTATTACCGCCTTGTCGCCGTCGGTGTTTACGGGGGCTTGGATGGCGTCGGTAAATCCGTGGGTCGCGAGCGCGTTTTCCTCCCAGTCGGGAAGCTGGCGGAGAATAAAATATGCGTAGCCTATCGAGGACGAGGAGATGTTGCCCGTGTTCATCGAGGAGGTTTGCAGGTTCACATTTGCGTCCATTGTGTATTTGCTGCCCCAGCCCGTGTTCCATTCGCCTGTCCACATACCGTAAAGGCGTGGCGCGGAATATCCGCTGCAACACAGATAAGCGTATCTGCCTGCATAATACGAACGCTGGCTGAGCGCGGGATCGAGCTTTTTCTTGAACCTCTGCTTTCTCAGCAGCTTTTCGTTCGATTTTTCTGAGATGCCGTCTTCGAGAGTCAGCGTGACTGCGTTGAACTGCGGCTGATATACCGCAAGATGAGCGTCAAGTGCATTGAAATAGTTGAATTTTCCCTCGGCTGAGTATTTTTTCGCAAAGTCCGTTGTCCGGTTATAGAGCAAGTCGATGAGCGCGCAGCCGCTTTGTGACGCGAAGGCGGAAAGCTCGCCCATATTGTAATCTCTGCCCGTAACAGTGATAAGATAAACCTCGTCCGCCCCGCTGACGGTCAATTTCGGCTGGCTGTCGCCCGCGTATTGCTCATCTTTCGGCGCGTCCGCTTGCGTGACGCTTAAAGTTCCGCCGATATTCAAAACATAGGTGAGCGTGGCGTAGCCGCCGTTTTTGAGCTCGGATTTTTCATAGTCGGGATAGTGCGCAACCATGGCAAGATAAGCCTTGTCCCCGTCGGCAAGCTTTTTATATTTGATATTCACCTCGTCGCCCTCGGAGTAGTTTGCCATGGTCGAGATATCATCGTAGGAGAGCGTAATATTTACGGGCGCGTTCTTGCTCGATTTTTTGATTTTTGTAACCGTGACGCCGTCGGCAAGCGAGGTGAAAGTAGTTCTCTCCCATGTGCCGTTTTTGTCGGTGTATTTCACGCCGACCTGCGCGGTCTCGTAGTCTGTGTAGCGGATATAATCCTTGATGCGGTGCCGCTCGGAGTTTATTCTCAGCTGACCGCCTGGATGAAAGCGATACACATCGTCATAGCTCGCGTTGTCAACGATATCCTCGCATTTAACGATGCTCTGCTTGACCTGTTCAAGCTCGCTTGATGTGTCCGGACAGGTGCGGGCGTTGATATTCGGCATGATGAAATGCATATTTTGATAAATTATCGTGTCCGAGTACGGGCTGCCGCTTGTGATAAAGCCCTCGAGCCCGTTCCCGCCGACCATTCCGCGGCGCCAAGCTTTTGTTTTGTTCGTCCTCTTTTCGGACAGCTCCGTGTAGCTCTCGGAATAAGAGAGCTTTTCGTTGTTTGCCGCAGTGTCGATGAGCTTCGGCTTGCTTGCACACGATGAGCACAAAACGCATATCGCGGCAAGTGCCGCCGCCAAAGCAAAATTCTTTAAAAGTTTCATTTTCTCACCTCACACCTTGATTATATCATACGGCAAAGAGTCTTTCCATTAAAATAATATACAAAAAATCTTCTGAATAATTGTAGGTTTGAGACAGATATATCGCAAAGAGAAAATAAAAAGCCGGCACACCTCGCGGTTCGCGGAGAACGGTGTCCGGCAATATGAACTTCGCCGCCCGAAGATTTCTCCGGGCGGCGGGTAATTCGGTTATTTATACAGCGGGCCGTAGGCGGCGCAGGCTCTGTAGTCTGCACTCTCGAGGTCCTTTGTACCGAACGCAGACCATGCGTGCGGACGGTAGATGTCCTCGTCGGCGACGTTGTGCATCGCAACGGGGATTCTGAGCATGCTCGCGAGCGTGATGAGGTCTTTGCCGATGTGACCGTAGCTGATAGCGCCGTGGTTTGCGCCCCAGTTTGCCATGACGGAGTAGACATCCTTGAACGCGCCCTTGCCGGTGAGTCTCGGAGCAAACCAGGTGGTCGGCCAGGTCGGGTCGGTGCGCATGTCGAGCTTGTTGTGTATCTCATCGGGCAGGGTGGCGGTGTAGCCCTCGGCTATCTGAAGCACCGGGCCGAGACCCTTGATGATGTTGACTCTTATCATTGTCATGGGCATGACAGCCTGAGTCTTGAAGTGCGAGGAGTATCCGCCGCCTCTGAAATATCCGAGGTCTGCGGGGCACCAGTCGGTAGCCTTGAGCATAGCGTCGATATCCTCGTCGGTGACGTTCCACCACTCCTTCATGACCGCGTTGCCGTCCTTGTCCTTGCATACGCCCGTGGCGTCAAGCGCGGCGGCGCCGGAGTTGATGAGGTGGATGAAGCCGTCCTTTGCAACGCCCTCGGGGCGCATGCCGCAGACTCTTTCAACAGCGTCGGGGCTCCAGTATGTACGAACATCGGCGAACAGGCTCGCTCTGCCGGTGACGAGTTTGCCCAGAAGCATCGACAGACCGTTGAGACCGTCGTTCTCGGTAGCGAAAGTGAGCGGCTCTTTCTTGCCGTTCCAGTCGAAGGTGGTGTTGAGCATAGCCTCGGTGAAGTCGCCGTTGGGCATGAAATCGGTCCACTGGCGCTGACCCTGGAAGCCGCCGAGAATGGCGTTGCGGCCGAGAGCCTCTTCGTGCCAGCCGTCCTTGGGACCGGAGTGCTCAGCCTCTGCGCCGACGGGGCGGACATCGTTGAGCTTATCGTTGCCGAGCATGATGTCGCGGCAGATAAGGGTCATCTTGACGACGAACTCCCACTCCTTCTCCTTCTGCTCGGGGGTGTGTCTGATATTTTCGGGGTTCTTGTCGAAGCCCTCGGGGCAGTTTGCCTTGACCCACTTGAGCGCGCGCTCATATTCCTCGTGGTCATAGATGCCGAGCTCGACGCGGCGGGTAACTTCGACCATGTCGACCCACTCGGCGCGGATGCCGAGATACTCCTGCCAGAAATCGGCGTCGCAGAACGAGCCTGCGATACCCATTGCGACAGCGCCTATGCCGACATAAGACTTGCCTCTGAGCTGACCGACAGCCGCGGCGCAGCGTGCGAAGCGGAGAATCTTCTCGGCAACGTCATCGGGGATGGAGTTGTCGGTGACATCCTGAACATCCTTGCCGTAAATCGAGAATGCGGGCAGACCTCTCTGTGCATGAGCCGCCAGAACCGCCGCGAGATAGACCGCGCCGGGGCGTTCGGTGCCGTTGAAGCCCCAGACTGCCTTGACGGTCAGGGGATCGAGATCCATCGTCTCGCTGCCGTAGCACCAGCAGGGGGTGACGGAGAGGGTCGCGCAGACGTTCTGAGTCGAGAAGAAGTCGGCGCACTTTGCCGCTTCTGCTGCTCCGCCTATCGTGCAGGGGGAGATGATGCACTCAAAGGGAGTGCCGTCCGAATAGAACACATTTTCTTCGATGAGCTTCTTGGCAGCGAGCGCCATGTTCATCGTCTTTTCCTCAAGACTCTCTCTGACTCCGCCCCAGCGGCCGTCAATGATGGGTCTGATTCCAAGCTTTGCTTTTGCCATTTTTCAGTCATCCTTTCGATGTTGTGTTGCCACTACCGGGCGCAACACTTATTTAAGTATTTTCAAAAAGCTCTCATATGCGCCCGCCCATTTGTCGGTGTCGCACGGAGCATATTCGCGTAATGCTTCGCTGCGCGAGATTATCTCCCTTGCCTTTTTGATATCCGGAATGTCGCCGGAGCTCAGGAGCTGAACGGCGATGTTGCCGAGCACGGTCGCCTCTATCGGACCCGCCTTCACGGGGACATTGCAGGCGTTCGCGGTCATCTGGCAGAGCAGGGTATCTTTCGTGCCGCCGCCGATAACATGTATATCAGGATAGTCCCTGCCGGTACATTCTTTTATCATCGAGAATGTGCTGCGGTATTTCATCGCAAGGCTCTCGTAGATGCAGCGCATTATCTCGCCGACTGTCTGCGGGACATACTGACCCGTCTTGCGGCAGAATTCGCGCACGCGGCCGGGGATATCTCCGGGCGGCGTGAACTCGGGGGAGTCGGGGTCGATGAAGCACTTGAACGGCTCCGCCGAGAGCGCCATGCGCTCGAGGTCGGCGTAGCTGTATTCCTCGCCCTCGCGCTTCCACTGCCTGCGGCTCTCCTGAATGAGCCACAGTCCGATTATATTTTTGAGCAGCCCGGTCATGCCGCCGTAGCCGCCCTCGTTGGTGATGTTTATCGAGAGCGATGTGTTGTTGACAATGGGCTCGGGTATTTCCGTGCCGAAGAGCGACCATGTGCCGCTGCTCAAAAACGCGAAGCTGTCGAGCTGAGAGGGGACGGCGGTTATCGCTGACTGCGTGTCGTGTCCGCATACGCTGACAACTTTAACGGGGTCGAGCCCCAGCTCTTCGCATATCTCCGCGCTGAGCATTCCGTTTTCGGTACCCGACGGCACAATGGGCGTGAGGATTCCCGACGGGATGCCGAGGCGGTCGAGAATGTCGTATGCCCAGTCTTTTGTCTTTATGTCAACCATCTGCGAGGTGGTCGCTATTGAATATTCGGTCTGCTTTCTGCCCGTGAGCATATATGCGAATAAATCGGGCATGAACAGCATTTTATCCGCCCTGTCGAGAATGTGCGGGCGGTATTTTTTGAGCGCGCAGAGCTGGAAGAGCGTGTTGAGCTCCATGAACTGGATGCCCGTGCGGGAATAGAGCTCCTCGCGGGGAACTGTTTTAAACACTTCTTCAATCATTCCCGCCGTGCGTGCGTCGCGGTAGTGAATGGGATTTTCGAGCAGGCAGCCGAACTCATCGAGCAGCCCGAAGTCAACGCCCCAGGTGTCGATGCCGATGCTGTCGAATCCGCCGGCGAGCTTCGCCTTTGTCAGTCCCTGCTTTATCTCAAAAAACAGGCGCAGAACATCCCAGTAGAGCGTGCCGTTCACGCTCACGGGGTCGTTCGAGAAGCGGTGAACTTCTTCGAGGCGGATATTCTCCCCGTCAAAATGTCCGATTATCGCGCGTCCGCTCGACGCGCCGAAGTCGAACGCCAAAACTCTTTTTTCCATTGATGCAGAGTCCTCCGAGTTATTTTACAACGCCCTTTTTGAGGATGATGTTTGCGTATACGGCGGTCTCGCCCGTCGCGATGACGGCGTATGCCTTTCTCGCTCTGTCATAGAAAGCGAAGCGCTCCATGAGCTCGAAGTTCTTGTCGCCCTCGTTCGCTTTGACTATCTCTTCGTATTTGTCCCAGACTGCCGGGCGGTCTCCGTCGCCGTTGTTGTCCATGAGCGCAACGGGGGCGTCAACATAGGTGTCGAGGGGCATGAGCTTCAAAACCGCGTCGAGAACCTCGGGCACTCCGTGACCGTCGAGGCGAACAAGGCGCTGAGCTATGCTCGCCGCGGGGAAGTTGCCGTCGCCGATAACTATCTCGTCGCTGTGTCCCATCTCCATGAGGATCTTGAGAAGCTCGGGGGAGATGATAGGTGAAATATTTTTAAGCATTTTTATATCCGTCCTTTCGGAAAAATCAGTCGATTGAATACATGCTGTAGAGCTCGCTGTATACGCCGCCCTTTGCCATGAGCTCGCGGTGGCTGCCCTGCTCGGCGATGCCGTCTTCTGTCAGCACGACTATCTCCGCCGCGTTTCTGATTGTCGTGAGCCTGTGGGCGATAGTTATGACCGTGCGCCCCTTTGCGAGCTCTTCGAGCGACTGCTGAACAAGGCGTTCGCTCTCGTTGTCGAGCGCGCTTGTCGCCTCGTCGAGAATGACTATCGGCGGGTTCTTCAAAAACAGGCGCGCAATTGAAATGCGCTGCTTCTGCCCGCCGGAGAGCTTGACCCCGCGCTCGCCAACATATGTGTCGTAGCCCTCTGGCAGCTCTTCTATAAATTCGTGTGCCCCGGCTCGCTTCGCCGCGGCTATTATATCTTCTTTTTCAGCTCCCGGGCATCCGTAGGCTATGTTGTCCCTGACCGTGCCGGAGAACATGTAGACATCCTGCTGAACCGTGCCTATATTCGAGCGCAGCGAAGCTAAAGTTATGTCGCGGATATCTTTTCCGTCGAGCAGTATGCTGCCCGAATCCACATCGTAGAAGCGGGGGATAAGATTGCAAAGCGTAGTCTTGCCGCCGCCGGACGGACCGACGAGGGCAACATTCTCGCCCGGAGCTATATGCAGGGAGAAATCGGAGAGAATTTTCTTGTCCGTGCCCTTGTATGAAAATGTAACGTTTTTGAATTCGATATCGCCCTTGACGCCGCTTATGGGCTTTGCGTCCGGACTGTCTTTTATGTCGCTGACTTCGTCCATTATTTCAGTGAAGCGCTCGATGCCAGTCATGCCGCGGTTGAACTGCTCGCTGAATTCGACCATTGTGCGTATCGCCGCGAGCAGGGTGCTGACCATGAGCAGGCTCGCCGAGAAGTCGCCGACGGTAGTCTTGCCTTTCATCATGAACACTGCGCCCACGCCGACTATTGCTATATACATCAGTCCGTCGCAGAGCCGTACAGTGCAGTGGAAGCTCGCCATGTATCTGTAGCCGTTTTTCTTCGATTTGAAGAAGCGGCGCGAGCCCTCGTTGAACTTTTCTCGCTCAATGTCCTCGTTGGCAAAGCTCTTGACAACTCTTATGCCGAGCAGTGAATCCTCCGTCCGCGCGTTTATCTCGCCGATCTCGCGTCTCTGCTGTTTGAACGCGGCGCGCATCTTGCGGCGGCTGCGTGAAGTCAGAAGCATCATAAGAGGCATGAGCGAAAAGACTATTATCGCAAGCCATATGTTCATCGACGCGAACATGATGAATCCCGCGATTATTTTTATCACGGTCATCAGGACGTTCTCCGGACCGTGATGGGCGAGCTCGGTTATGTCAAACAGGTCGTTTGTTATTCTCGACATGAGCTGGCCTATCTTCGTGTCGTCATAGAATGAATATGACATATCCTGCAAATGCGAGAACAGGTCGTTTCGCATATCTGTTTCAATTCTCGCGCCCATGATATGCCCGCCCGACGCCGTGTAGTAGCTCGCGGCGGTGTCGATTATTCGCAGTAGAATGTAGAAGCCGACTATTTTTATTATCAGCTCCGCCGTCAGGTCGTGAATATCATGCGCCGCGCGGTCGGTTATCTGCCGAACTATCAGTGGCAGGGCGATCTCGCATACGGTGGTCATCGCGGAGCAGAACATATCGAGGGCGAACAGTCCCGAATATTTTTTATAGTAAGGCAGGAACCTTTTGAGCATCCTGCGGTTGCGGCTGGAGTAGTCCCCGGACAAACAAACACCCCTAATCAAGCAGTTATATATCAAAATTATACAACATTTATTTCCCTTTGAAAAGGGTCGGCGGAGAGAAAAAATATTTTCTTGCCTGTGACAGTTTTTGTCCTTGAAAAAAGACGAGCGTTTTTGTATAATATGATATATACAAACGCATATAAACACATTTTATATTTTATTTTATAAAGAAAGGGAGGTCTCACTATGCGTATTCTCATATGCGACGATGAGCCCGCAATGGTCAAGCAGATATCCGAAATAATCGCGGACGCTTATCCCGATATTGAGCTTGTCGGCGTACACAGCTCCGCCGAGCTGTCCGAGAAGCTGGTGCCCGAGGACGCAAACAGAAAATTCGACCTCGCCTTTCTCGATATTGCCGTCAGCGACGAGAGCGGCGTGGATATCGCCGAGTTTGTCGGCGCGTTGTGCCCCGGGGTCAAGATAGTTTTCGTCTCCGGGAATCAGGATCTCGTCTCGAAGGCGTTCGTGACCGTTGACGACTGCGGGTATATCTATAAGCCCGTCGACCCGAAGCTACTTCTCGGCTATATCGAGCGCGAACGCGCCGGGATGCATCAAAGACCGAGCCGCGAATATTTTGAATACACCCGCCGCGGCAGCATCCACAGGATAGGGTGCGATAAGATACTTTTTATCGTCAGCGTGCGCAATTATCTGGAGATACATACGGTTGACGGAGACAGCGTCACCGTGCCGGGCAAGCTCGACGAGGCGGGGCGGCAGCTCGAAGCGGGCTTCGTCCGCTGCCACAAGAGCTATCTTGTGAATTTAAAATATATCGCGAGATATACTGCGACGCAGTTTATCATGATGAACGGGAAGATAATTCCGATAAGCCGTTCCAGGAAAAAGGATTCAACGGACAGGTATGTGCTTTTTAAGGGAGCTTTGGTCAAATGACATTTTTTGATGCGTTCTGGTATGTGTTCAACTTTCTTTCGATAGCGCTCGTGGTGGTCTTTCTGTGCATGAACCTCACCCCGCGCTTCAACCGCTACGCGGTATTTTTCTTGACACTAATACCGTTCTCGGCAATAGCGCTCGCCCAGCATTATTTCTACGATGTGCCGTCGGTGTTTTTTAAGATTCCGGCGTTTGCATATTATTTCATTTCGTCAATAGCCTATTTCAAAGACAAACTCAGAACCCGGCTTTTCGTCTCGATAGTTCTGATGTCGTTTACATATCTCGTTTCGGCTCTGCTCATAACCGGGTGTATCGCCTGCGGGCTCAATCCCTATGACGACATAATGACCTATATAGTCTCCCTGCCGAATACAGTGGGGCTGATAGTGCTCTTCGGCGGCTTTACTTATCTTAGAATGAAGAAGCACAAAAATATGATTCTCCCGAGCGGGCAGATGGCGACATTTATCTTCTTCCCGCTGAGTCAGGTCATAGTCATGGCGGCGGCGATGATGATAATCTCATATTACGGCTGGTTCAGGGACAAGAACACCGGGCTGCCGTTTCTTGAGGATCCGACCCGCGCCCCGATGATAATGCTCTGCGTCGCGGCAGTTCTGTGCATAATCTCCGACGCCGTTTTGCTCTATATCATGGTGCGCTCGTCGCAGAACGAGAAGCTGCGCGAGGAGCTGAGAATAAAAGATTATCAGAACGCGCTGAATCTCGAATATTACAAAAATGTCGAAAACAGCAGCAATGAAGTGAGAAAGATACGCCACGACCTCGCGAACATAATTCAGACGGCATATGAAGTCGTCCACAGCGGAAACGAAGTCGACCGCGAAGCGGCCGAGCGGATGCTCGACCAGCTCAGAACAGAGGTCGCGGATATAAAAATAGAAAAATTCTGTCTCAACACTCTTGTCAATGTCATCGCCTCGAACAAGGCGAACGAGTGCAGAAAGAATGACATCGCCTATGATTTCGACCTCAATGTGCCGAGGTTTGTTGGTATCGAGGATGTCGATATCTGCAAGGCGTATGTCAATATATTCGACAACGCGATAAACGCCGCTAAAGCTCTCGAAGAGAACAGATATATAAAGATAAGAAGCTTCGTCGACGAAAACGACGGAATGTTATATATCAGCAGCGAAAACGCCGTCGCGCCCGACTACGAAGAGAAGAAAAAGAAGCGGACGGGCGACCACGGCTACGGACTGAAGATTCTCGAAGATACCGCCGAAAAATACGGAGGACACGCGGCGGCGAATCAAAGCGGCGGCATATTTACCTGCGTTTTTGCAGCGAGGGCATAAATAATACTATTATAATATATAAAAAACAGCCGCGACATGAAAACTGTTGCGGCTGTTGCTGTGTTATTTTTACTTAGGCTCCCCCGTAGAGGGTGTTTCGCTTCGCTCAAAGTAATAAGTAAAAGTGAATAGTGAAAAAGTGCGCGATATGGGCGGATATCTCCGACCGTGAAGAAAATGCGCGGTATCGACGCGGGATTTGCAGGACGCAATGAGCCGCAAATTCGGGTACCTTGAAAATTAAACAACGGCTCGGCAACAAAATTTTATCGAATTATACCCGCAAAAATCATACCGCGGAGACAGAATATATCTGCCTCCGCGGTTTTATATTTTTTATGCCGTTTCCCGAAGCTGTATTTCGCGGCTGACTTCAAGCCCGTCGCGCGTGAGGGTGAGGGCTATTCCGCCGCTGTCCGAGGTCGAATACGCCTTGCGCCCGAACGCCGACATTATGCCGACGAGCACATCGTCAGATATCTCGGCGAGGCGGTTCGTGATTATCATCGTCTCGGGGCGGAGCTTGTCCAGCGCTTCCTGCGGGACGGCGCGTTCGCCGTGGCAGGGGACTTTCAGCGCGTCGATTCGCCCGATAGCGTTTGCGAGTCTCGCGAGGTCGCCCGTGTCGTTTACCATGTCGCCCGCCAAAAGAATACGCCTGCCGTTCTGCTCGGCGAGTATGGCGAGCGAGTTGTCGTTTTCGCCGATATTCTTGTGATATGAGTCGGGCTCGGTGTTGAAGAAACGCAGAGTCCAGCTGCCAAGCGCAAACGGCTCGTCCGGCACGCAGCCGATGACCGGAATGTTCATGCTCTGCGCCTTTTCGCTGAGCGATTTATACAGCGCATCGCCGTCGTGGAGACACTTGTCCCACTGCGCGAGGTTAGGGCTGATAAACGGCTTGAGATATATCTTGCCGATTGTTATATCCCCGTCGTCAAGGAGCGTCTCGAGTCCGCCGACATGACCGGAATGAAGATGGGTTATCGCTATAAAGTCAAGATTTATCTTCCCGCCGGCAGTTTCTTTCAGATACCGCGCCGTATGTTTCGCGTGCTCCGCGTCGCCGCAGTCAACGAGAGCGAATTTACTTTCGCTCTGAAGAAGAATGCAGTCCGAGCGCCCGGTGTTGAGAAAATGGATGCGCTCGCCCTCCGACGGGACAGAGATATCCTCGTTCTGCGCGGGAATGGGCGGATTTTTTGCCGCCCTGATGACCTGTACTGTCGTTGGCTTGAATTTGTCTTTCTGAGTGAATTTTTTGATGAGTTCGGCAAGATCCTTTATTGCCATATTCTTCAGCCCTTTCGGGAATTCATTTTGTCCTGCGCAGCTCAGCAAAGAACTGCTTCAAAAGCAGAGCACATTCGTCCTGCATGAAACCGCCCTCGACCTCGGGCGAGTGATTATACGGAAAAGAGAACAGGCTGTTTACCGACCCGCACGAGCCCGCCTTCGGGTCGTATGCCCCGAACACCACGCGCTTTATGCGCGAATTTATTATCGCCCCAGCGCACATCGGACACGGTTCAAGTGTCACGAACAGTTCGCACTCCCAGAGCCGCCAGCCGCCGAGAGCCTTGCATGCTCTGTCTATTGCTTCAATTTCGGCGTGAGCGAGGGCGTTTTTGTCCTTTTCGCGTCTGTTGCGCCCGACCGAAACTATCTCTCCGTTTCTTGTGACCACCGCGCCGACGGGCACTTCGCCGTCTGCCGCAGCCTCCCGTGCAAGCGCGATTGCCGCCTGCATAAGCTCTCTGTCAGTCATTCTTCCACTCCCCGATTACGAAGGCCATGTGATAAAAGTATATGTCGTGTAGAGCAGATAGATGATAGAAATTATCATCGGGACATTTATAAAATACGCCGCCGTGCGTTCGCCGCGCGAAAGTGCGGTGCGCGGTTTTCTGAATTTCGTCTGGATATTCTTCTGACGCGCCCTTCTCATGAAGAGAATCAGGCAGATTATGCCAGCCGCAAAGAACACTGCGACGCAGATATAATAGACGAGGTTGACCGTCTTTTCCGGCAGGAACTCGTAGAGTATCGAGATAACGCCGGAGAACATATTGTTGCAGAAATGTATCATGACTCCCGTCCACATCGAGCCGGTGACTATAACAAAATAGCCGATGCCGATGCCGACGATGAACGCGAACGGAGCCTGGACGAGGTTGCCGTGCATCATGCCGAACAGGGCGGACGAGACAAGAATTGCGAACCAGTTGCCGAACTTGCGCGCGGGCATCATAACAACGCCGCGCAGCGCATATTCCTCAACGAGCGCAGGCACTACAGCGAGCTGGATAAGATACATCGCAATGCCCAGCGGCGTCGTCGGGGTGCGCGAATCGGGATATTCAAATGTTATGCCGGTCGTGCTCTCGACAAAGGTCGAGAGGAAGTTCGTCGCGTAGTTGCCTATCATGCAGATCATCAGACCTGCGGGCACAGCTAAAAGCATGAGGCGCGTGTCATAGGGCTTTCCGAAGTTCAGGCACTGCTGACGCTTATCTTTGAGCATCAGGCTCGACAGGAAGAACGGGACGAATATGCAGAAAATCGACATCAGTACGCCTATCGCATAGCCGCGGTCGGTCTCGTTCGCGTAGTCGTCATAGAGATTTAAAGCAAACAGCAGTCCCGCGCCGATGAACTGGAACAGGGCGAACAATAATATGCCCAGGCCGCTTATGTTGCCGAGCTTTCTTATCTGGCGCTTCTCGCGCTGCTTTATCTCGAGAGTCTGAGCGGGCCCCGGCTGATATCCGTACCCGTTGGGCGCTCCGTTATTATATTGAGAGTCGTATGCCATACTTTCACCGTTCCACTTAAAATTCTTATTAAATTATACCCTACCCCGCGGGATTTAACAATAGCATAAAAGCGAAGTTTAAAGAAAAAAGGAATATAGTTTAATTTCAGTTAACATTTAAAGGCGAAATGTAAGACGCTTTGGGGAATGGACAATGCTATAAGACGGCAGACCGCCGTTTGTGCCGTGGAATGAGATGTGAAAATCCCAATATGCCGCGGAATCTATCACGATTTTATTGATTCGCACCCTACAAATGCACGCCAATAAAATTGTGATAATTTCGCGGGCGGATGATATCTGCCCTACACGATTGTGCTGATTTATAAGCCGTTCATAGCCGGTATTTACACCTACAAATCCCAATCTGTCACTGCACTTCCACTTTAAACCCCGCATTACAAAAACCAAAGCCCACCCAACGGACAACCATCGGGCAGGCTTTCTATTAAATAAAATAACTCCGCGAAATCATATCTCCTGCGTGTTCTCGTCGTTCTCGCTTAGCTCCTGCGGCTGAACGGGACCGAATCTGTCCGCCTTGGGCAGGCTCCATCTGAAATGGGCGGCGAGCAGGCGGATGACGAAAACTATTGTCGCGCCCGCAATGACCGCCGCGGTGCTGTTGAACCGCCAGATGATAACGCAGGCGACCGCGCCGGCTATTGACGCGCAGGCGTAGATGTGCTTTACGAATATGTATGGCTTCTCCCCGGCGAGAACATCGCGCAGCACTCCGCCGCCGACGCCGGTTATGACCCCGACGAATACTACCAGAAACGCGCCGCGCCCGGTCGAGACGCTGTAAGCGGTCTGTATTCCGACGACCGTGAACACTCCGAGCCCGAGCGAGTCGAGAATGAGCAGAACGAAGTCGTGGACATGCTGATTACTCGTGAGCAGTCTGCGGATTGCCGGCAGAAAAATTATTATCGCCGTGACCGTCGCGACTATCGCATATACCGGGTGGCCGAATGTACCGGGCGGCGTTATGCCGAGAATAAGATCACGCGTGACTCCGCCGCCGATAGCCGTCACGACGCCCAAAATCATGACGCCGAAAATATCCATGTTTTTCTTCAGCCCCGTCATCGCGCCCGAAACGGAAAACGCAACAGTGCCGATGATTTCAAACGCAAAAATGAGAATGTCCATAAACCACTCCGAAAACAAAAAGAGTACACCATCAGAAAAAATGGTGTACTCTGTCTTTTTACCTGAAAGATTCTCCGCTTCGCGGATTGCTTCGTCGGTGCAAATGCCTTTCCAGAGGACCGTCCCGGCTCGGTTCTTTTACCTGAGAGTTTCGCCCCTTCGGTGGCCGGAAATCCGGCTCTCTCCCAAACCCGTCAATCGGATACCCGATTATTTTATAGCGCATAGCGGCACTTGTCAAGAGGAAAAATAAAGGTTATTCCTCCATCTGCTTGCCGAGGAACGAAGCCGCGACCTGAACGAGCTTTATCTCCGTCTGCGTCGGCACGGATGCCTCGTCCGCCGTGAGCAGAACCACTGCGCCGGATACATCGCCCGCGCCGATTATCGGAAACGCCGCCGCCGCGTCGCGCTCAACGCCCTCTATCGGATGAAACCGCTCGCCGCCCTCCTCGCAGATAAACGGACTGCGGTTCTCCATGATGTTTTCGAGCGCCTGCGTTATCCTGCGCTCGACCGTCTTCGGCACGCCCGCGCAGGAAATGACCCTGTCGCGGTCGGTTATCACGACCGGAAGCCCCGTGTTCTTGTGCAGAACCTCGGCGTACTGCGCCGTCAGCGACGACAGCTCGCCGACCTGCGAATATTTTTTGAAAATAACTTCGCCGTCCGCGTCCGTGTATATTTCGAGCGGGTCGCCCTCGCGGATGCGCATCGTGCGGCGAATCTCCTTTGGGATAACGACCCTGCCGAGATCGTCGATTCTTCTGACTATTCCTGTTGCTTTCATTATATTAACTCCCTTGCTTTTGTTGCGTACCTGTATTGTTTGCCGCTTGAGGGAGATTATGCGGATAAATGAAAAGTTGAACAGAATGGCGGAAATGTATGTACCAGCTTTAAAATATTACAAATAAAATTTTTATATATGGAAGCTTTGATGTTGACGCAGACAGAAAATAAAAGAAGCGTGGTTATTACACATTTTTTGCAATATATCCCCGACTTTTCTTGACGGGCACCGCCATAATATGATATCATTCTCAGTGAGTTAATACGCTGAAATTTTATAGGAGGTGTTTTTGTGGTCCCTGAAAATTTTAAGGAAAACGGCTTTATGATAGGGCTCGGTCTTTTCATCGTCGTCTTTGTCATAGCGCAGTCGCTTTTCTTTCTCGTCAAGGCATGGAAACAAGGCAAAAAACTCGGAATAACAACTGATACACTGAAGAACACCGTTGTGTCGAGCGCGCTGTTCACTATCGCGCCCGCCATCTCGATTCTCGCAACGGTTATCGTGCTCGCAAACTCGCTGGGCATCGTCCTGCCGTGGATCAGACTCTCGGTCATAGGCAACCTCGCCTATGAGAGCGTCGCCGCTGAGGCAGCGCTCGATACCTTCGGTCTGACTCTTTCGAGCCCCGTGACTGATCCCAAGGTCTTTGCGACCATAGCGTTCGTTATGACCATCGGCTGCATCCTGCCGCTCATTCTCATCATCTTCGTTATGAAGAAAGTGCAGAAGACCATGGGTAAGGTTGCCGACAAGAACTCGAAGCTTGCTGATACTCTTTCCGCAGCCGCGTTTATCGGCATCATCGCCGCGTTCGTCGCGCGTGCAATTGCCGGTGCAGGCAAGGCGGGCGACAACGCCCTCTACGGCGCGGAGTTCGGCGACGGCGCAGGATTCATGTCTGTGTGCGTGCTCGTCTCGGCGATGATATTCATGAGTCTGCTCACGTTCCTGTGCAAGAAGTTCAAGATAAAGTGGCTTGAAGCATTCGCTCTGCCGATAAGCATGTTTGCCGCGATGGGCGTCGCTATTGCTATAGCGAAGCTCTGCCCCGAGGGACTCGCTTATCTTGAGTGGAGAGGCTGATAAGGAGGGAAATGCAAATGAGTAAAAAGAACGCTAAGCCCTACAGCGAAAAAATACATATCTGGGGCAGAATTTCTTCGATAACCGCCATTGCAGCCCTCATGCTCGTGCCCATCGCGATAAGCGCGCACTACAATGCGTGGCCCGAGGCGGGCAAGCTCTTCAATGCAATGAAGGTCGTTATCCCGGTCTACTGGATCTCCGGCATCGCCGAAGTGTTCACCTATGCTCCCATGCTCGGCGCAGGCGGAACATATCTGAGCTTCGTCACCGGCAACATCACGAACCTCAAGCTGCCCTGCGGACTCAACGCCATGGAGAATGCGGGCGTGCGCGCAAACTCCGAGGAGGGTGAAGTCATCTCGACTATCGCTATCGCCTCCTCGGCTATCACGACTACTATAATCCTCGCAGTCGGCGTGCTCGCGTTCCGTCCGGTGCTCCCCGCGCTGACCACCAACCCCAACATCGCTCCCGCTTTCAAGCAGGTTCTGCCCGCGCTCTTCGGCGCGCTCGCCGCGACCTACTTCGCAAAGCACTGGAGAATTTCGATATTCCCGATAATGGTCGGCGTTATCACTCTTATCTTCGCCTCGACCATGGGCGTCGGAACGCTTATCTTCGTCACCATTATAGCATCGCTCCTCGGCGCGTTTGCAATGTATAAGTTCGGCTGGCTCGACAGCAAGGAAGAGCGAAAAGCCAAGAAAGCCGCAAAGGCAAAGAAATAAAATAAATCCCGGTTTCCCGGTATTCGACAGCTCCGCTTTTAGCGGGGCTGTTTTTCGCTTCGCTCAAAGTGAAAAGTAAAATGTAATAAGGTTGAAATGATTTAACTATCATGTTATAATCAACATAAATAAAAGCAGAATCTCAGAAAAGTTGAGAATTTTGCTCAAGAGGGTGGAATACAATGACCGTTTTACAGCTTAAAGAAATTCTTTCGGCGGAGCTGCTCTGCGGCGGCGATCATCTGGACAGAGAGGTGCAGACCGCCTGCGGCAGCGACATGATGAGCGATGTGCTCGCATTTGTCAAAGAACAGGCAGTTTTGCTCACCGGGCTCGTCAATCCCCAGGTCGTGCGGACTGCCGAGATGATGGATATGAAGGTCATCGTGTTCGTGCGCGGCAAGGTGCCGGGCGATGCGATACTCGACCTTGCGCGCGAGCTGGATATCGTCGTGCTCAAAACCGAGCTCGAGATGTTCACCTCCTGCGGAAAGCTCTATCAGGCGGGCCTGAGAGGGGGCAGGGCTGTCAATGGATAACATGAAGCTCCATTTTGACATTGACGGGGAGGATTTTACCCGCGCGGGCGAGGCGTCGGGCGAGACAAAGCGCGTGCTCAAGGGTCTCGGCTTCGACGCCAACGTGATAAGAAACGTCTCGATAGCCATGTACGAGGGCGAAATAAATATGGTCATCCATGCGGGCGGCGGCGAGATAGATGTCGAGATATCGCCCGAGTGCATATCCATGGTGCTCGCCGATCACGGACCCGGTATAGAAAATGTCGAGCTCGCCATGCAGGAGGGATATTCGACCGCGCCCGATAAGGTGCGCGCCCTCGGCTTCGGCGCGGGCATGGGTCTGCCCAATATAAAGAAGTATACGGATGAGATGAAGATAGACACCGAAAAGGATGTCGGAACAACGATAAGCCTCAAAGTATATACCGCTCACTGACTGAGCGCCCGCGTCTGCGGGAGCCGGGAGGACTTTTTACATGAACACGTATTTCCATTCGGTGCGGCTCGATGAAGAGAAGTGCATGGGCTGCACCAACTGCATAAAGCGATGTCCCACGCAGGCTATACGCGTGCGCAGCGGCAAGGCGCATATTATCTCGGAACGCTGCATCGACTGCGGCGAGTGCATCCGCGTCTGCCCGCACCATGCAAAATATTCCCACCGCGACTCGATGAACAGGATAATCGAGTTCAAATACAGAGTCGCCCTGCCCGCGCCATCGCTCTACGGGCAGTTCAACAATCTTGATGATATCGGATATGTCATAACCGCGCTCAAAATGCTCGGCTTTGACGAGGTGTTCGAGGTCGCGAGAGGCGCCGAGCTCGTCAGTGATGCGACGCGAAAATACATCGCCGAGCACGATATGCCCCGGCCGGTAATATCCTCGGCGTGCCCTGCGGTCTGCCGGCTGATAAGAGTCTGCTTCCCGCACCTTGTCCCGCATGTCTTGCCGCTCAATTCTCCCATGGAGACTGCGGCTCTGATAGCGCGCAGCGAGGCGCAGGCAAAAACGGGACTCGACTCTTCGGATATCGGAATATTTTTTATCACGCCGTGCCCCGCGAAGATAACCGCCGTCAAGCAGCCCATCTGCCTGCCGGAGTCGAATGTTGACGCCGTGATAGCGATGAAGGATATATATCCCGTGCTTTTGAAACAGATGAACCACCTCGGCGCGCCCGAGGACGCCTGCAAGTCGGGACTCATGGGAGTCAACTGGGCGTCGAGCGGCGGCGAGTCGGCGGCTTTGCTCAAGGATAAATATCTTGCCGCAGACGGCATTGAAAATGTCATAAAAGTGCTCGAAGAGATAGAGGACGAAAAGCTTGACAGGCTCGATTTTGTCGAGCTCAACGCCTGCTCGGGCGGCTGCGTCGGCGGCTCGCTGACTGCGGAAAACCCGTATGTCGCAAAGGCGCGGATCCAGCAGCTCAGAAGATATCTGCCCGTTGCGGCGAATCATCTGGCGGGCGACGAAGTGCCCGAGACTATGAGCTGGCAGCGGCCGCTCGAGGGCTCGTCGGTTCTCAAGCTCGCCGACAATGTCTCCGACGCTATGGCGATGATGTCGAAGATGACCGAGATAATCGCACGCTTGCCGGGGCTCGACTGCGGCACCTGCGGCGCGCCCACCTGCCGCGCATTTGCGGAGGATGTGGTCCGCGGATCTGCGAAAGAAAATGAGTGCATCTTTATCCTGCGCGAGGAAATTAAACAGGTCGCCCAAGCGCTCTCCTCTATGGGAGGTTTTGTGCCAGGGCATCATAAGGA
>OLRA01001840.1_pt1 | contig 23269 bp, 17 predicted proteins | sample 1673011 | NCBI WGS metagenome assembly OLRA01 (sample SAMEA3136746, study PRJEB25190) | human gut metagenome | reverse complement strand
TTTGGTCTGAGCCATAGGGCCATCGGTAGCAGCGATAACCAGGATAGCGCCGTCCATCTGAGCAGCACCGGTGATCATGTTCTTGATATAGTCAGCATGGCCCGGGCAGTCAACGTGAGCGTAGTGACGCTTGTCGGTCTCGTACTCAACGTGAGCGGTGTTGATGGTGATACCACGCTCTCTCTCTTCAGGAGCCTTGTCGATGGAAGAGTAGTCGGTGTACTCAGCCTTGCCCTGGAGAGCCAGGTACTTGGTGATGGCAGCGGTCAGAGTGGTCTTGCCGTGGTCAATGTGGCCGATAGTGCCGATGTTTACATGGGGCTTAGTTCTGTTGTACATCTGTTTTGCCATTAGAATATCCTCCTAATAATTAGTGTGAATAATTTAAGCTTATTTATTGGAACCCGAGCGACTGTTCACCAGGGCATCCTGCAAACTCTTGGGCAGCTCAACAAAGTGGCTGGGCTCCATGGAATAGGTAGCTCTGCCCTGAGTCTTGCTGCGCAGATCTGTTGCGTAACCAAACATGGTTGAAAGGGGCACATTGCTCTCGATAATGGCAGTGCCGTTTCTGATGTCGGTACCTACTATCTGGCCGCGTCGTGCATTTATATCGCCCATAACATCGCCCATGTAATCATCGGGAGCGGTGACGACCACCTTCATTATAGGCTCAAGCAGCACGGGGTCGGCCTTCTGGCAGGCTTCCTTGAAGGCCATGGAACCGCAGATCTTAAAGGCCATTTCGGAGGAGTCCACCTCGTGGAAGGAGCCGTCCAGCAGAGTGGCCTTGATGTCCACAACCTGATAGCCTGCCAGGACACCGGAGAGCATGGCTCCCTGAATGCCCTGATCCACGCAGGGTATAAACTCCTTGGGGATAGCTCCGCCGGTCACCTTGTTAATGAACTCATAGCCCTTGCCGGGCTCATTGGGCTCAATGGTGAGTTTGACATGGGCAAACTGTCCCTTACCGCCGGTCTGACGGGAGTACCTGGTATCCACGGTGGCGGCCCGCCGCACAGTCTCCTTGTAGGATACCTGGGGCTTGCCCACATTGGCTTCAACCTTAAACTCGCGCAGCAGACGATCCACAATGATCTCCAGATGGAGCTCGCCCATACCGGCGATGATGGTCTGACCCGTCTCCTCGTCCGTATATGTCTTGAAGGTGGGGTCTTCCTCAGCAAGCTTGGCCAGGGCAATGGCCATCTTTTCCTGGCCGGCCTTTGTCTTTGGCTCAATGGCCACGCGAATGACCGGGTCGGGGAATTCCATGGACTCCAGAATAATCTGGTTCTTTTCGTCACAGAGGGTGTCGCCGGTGGTGGTATTTTTAAGTCCCACGGCAGCGGCAATATCGCCGGACCAGACCTGGGTCAGATCCTCTCTGTGGTTTGCGTGCATTTGCAGGATGCGTCCTACACGCTCTCTCACACCCTTGGTGGAGTTCATAACGGTCTTGCCGGTCTCAAGAGTACCGGAATAGACCCGGAAGAACGCCAGTTTCCCTACATAGGGATCGCTCATGATCTTAAAGGCCAGAGCAGAGAAGGGAGCGTCATCATCGGCGGCTCTGGTCTCCACCTCATCGGTCTTGGGATTGGTGCCCTCCACAGCGGGGACATCCAAGGGAGAAGGCATATAGTCCACAATGGCATCCAGCAGTTTCTGTACGCCCTTGTTCTTGTAGGAGGTACCGCAGACCACGGGAACCATCTTCACGGCCACAGTGGCCCTTCTGATAGCGGCTTTTATCTTGTCGACGGGGACATCCTCGCCCTCAAGGTACAGCTCCATGATCTCTTCGTCGAAGTCGGAAACAGCCTCCAGCAACTTGTCGCGGTACTCTGCAGCCAGGTCACGCATATCCTCGGGAATCTCCTCGATACGCATGTCTTTGCCAAGGTCATCATAGAATACGCGGGCATTCATCTCCACTAGGTCGACCATGCCGCGGAAGCTTTCTTCCTTGCCTATGGGCAACTGAATGGGAACGGCGTTGCACTTTAGCCTCTCATGCACCATGTTCAGCACATTGTAAAAGTCTGCCCCCATGATGTCCATTTTATTGACATATATCATACGGGGTACATGGTAGTGGTCGGCCTGTCTCCAAACCGTCTCGGACTGGGGCTCCACGCCGCCCTTTGCGCACAGCACGGTCACGCTGCCATCCAGCACACGCAGGGAGCGCTCCACCTCAACGGTGAAGTCCACATGGCCCGGGGTGTCTATGATGTTTATGCGGGTATCACGCCAGAAACAGGTGGTGGCGGCGGAGGTGATGGTAATACCTCTCTCCTGCTCCTGCTCCATCCAGTCCATGGTAGCGGTACCCTCGTGGGTCTCACCTATCTTGTAATTGACGCCGGTGTAAAACAGGATACGCTCTGTGGTGGTAGTTTTACCCGCATCAATGTGAGCCATGATACCAATATTTCTGGTTTTTTCAAGTGAATATTTTCTAGGCATCTGATACTCCTGACAGGATTACCAACGGAAGTGTGCGAAGGCCTTGTTGGCCTCGGCGTTCTTGTGCATATCCTCGCGCTTCTTGACGGCAGCGCCGAGGTTATTGCAAGCATCCATGATCTCGCCTGCAAGGCGCTCTTTCATGGTCTTTTCACTGCGCTTGCGGGAATAGTCTACCAGCCAGCGCAGAGCCAGGGTCTGGCGGCGGGCAGGCCGGACTTCGATGGGCACCTGATAGGTTGCGCCACCCACACGGCGAGCCTTTACCTCCAGAGCGGGCATGATGTTGTTCATAGCTTCGGTGAAGGCGTCAAGGGGCTCCTTGCCGGACTTCTCCTTGATGATGTCAAAGGCATCATACACCACCTTCTGAGCAACACCCTTCTTGCCGTCCAGCATAACACCGTTGATGAGCTTGGTCACCAGAACGCTGTTGTACATAGGATCAGGCAAAATTTCTCTTTTGGGAACATTACCTCTTCTGGGCACGTTCTTCCCTCCTTCATTAAAAAATGGTATCACAGGTACTCGAACGCAAATTGCATCCGCAGCGCCCCGAGGTCTATCCACACATATTATATAGATAAACGACAGGGCAGAAATTTGCCGCTGCTGTTGAAATTACTTCTTCTTTGCAGCCTTGGGTTTCTTGGCGCCGTACTTGGAACGAGCCTGCATACGACCGTTGACGCCCTGAGCATCCAGAGTACCACGGATGATGTGGTAACGGACACCAGGAAGGTCCTTGACACGGCCGCCGCGGATCATAACCACAGAGTGCTCCTGCAGGTTGTGGCCGATACCGGGGATGTAAGCAGTGACTTCGTAACCATTGGTGAGACGCACACGGGCGATCTTACGCAGAGCGGAGTTGGGCTTCTTAGGAGTAGAAGTACGAACTGCAGTGCAGACACCTCTCTTCTGAGGAGCGGACAGGTCGGTCTCCTTGTTCTTCAGGGTGTTCAGACCCTTCTGCATTGCGGGGGACGTGGACTTGTAGGTAACCTTCTCTCTGCCTTTCCTTACCAGCTGGTTAAAAGTGGGCATTGTTTTCCTCCTTTCCTGAAAGCTTATTTCCCGTAAAAGCCTGTAGAATACAAGGCTTTTCAGGGTATTTGTGCCGGCCCGGCTGCCATTGGGCGTGCTTGGCCCACACAAGGTGAAATTTTAGCATAATTAACAAAAATAGTCAAGAATTTTTGTAGGAGAAATTGAGAAATAATTTTCCCGCTCAGGAATATTTCAGGTTTAAAAAAGAATACCGCCAAGGCAGGCGGTATTCTTTTCAGCCATTGTTTTTATTAAAGAGCGTTGGACTTGCTCACCAGAGCGGACAGGTCCACATACTCCTCGGCAGACTCGGCGATGCTCTCGTCGGTGTGCTCCTCAAAGTCACGGTACATTGCAAGGCCGGTACCGGCGGGGATAAGCTTGCCTATGATGACGTTCTCCTTAAGTCCCACCAAGTGGTCCACCTTGCCCTTGATTGCGGCATCGGTAAGGACCTTGGTAGTCTCCTGGAAGGAGGCGGCGGACAGGAAGCTCTCGGTAGCCAGGGAAGCCTTGGTGATACCCATAAGCAGCTGAGTATAGGTGGCGTGGCTCAGTCCCTCTTCCCCGGCAGCTATGCGCAGGTCTATCTGGTGATTTGCTTCCTTCACGGCAGAAATGTCCACAGTGGCGCCGGAGAGCAGGTCGGTGCTTCCCGCATCTTCCACTCTCACCTTGCGCATCATCTGGCGCACGATGACCTCGATGTGCTTGTCGTTGATATCAACGCCCTGCTGGCGGTAGACCTTCTGGACCTCACTGGTAATATAGCTGCGCACGCCCTGACGTCCGAACTCATCGTCGTTCACGCCGCGGATACGCAAAACATCATGGGGATTGAGAGCACCGGAGGTGAGCTCCTGGCCCTTATCCACATGGTCTCCGTTGTGGACCAGTATGCCGGCGGAATGGGGCACGGTGTACACCACAGTCTCACCCTGCGCCTCATTGGTGACGGTGATGGAATACATGACTCCCTTCTTGGCCTCGTCGATGGTGACGGTGCCGGAGATCTCCGACAGCACAGCCATCTTCTTGGGCTTGCGGGCCTCGAACAGCTCCTCAACACGGGGAAGACCCTGAGTGATATCGTCTCCTGCTACACCGCCGGTGTGGAAGGTACGCATGGTCAGCTGAGTACCGGGCTCACCGATGGACTGGGCTGCAATGACGCCCACAGCCTCGCCGGCGTTCACCGGGCGGCCTATGGCCAGGTTGATGCCGTAGCACTTGGCGCAGACGCCGGAGCTGGCCTCGCAGGTGAGCACGCTGCGGATATACACCCGATTGATGCCGTGGGCCTCCAGGACATCAGCATCCTCAGGCATTAGCATATGGTCGGTATCAAAAAGCAGCTCCCCGGTCTTGGGGTCGGTGATGGGAGCGGCAGGGAAACGGCCATGGATGGCAGTGCCGAAGGACTCTACCAGCTGTCCTCTGTCATATACGGCGCTGGCCCACACGCCCTCGGTGGTGCCGCAGTCGTCCTCACGGATTATGACCTCCTGGCAGACATCAACCATACGGCGGGTCAGGTAACCGGAGTCTGCGGTACGCAGAGCGGTATCGGCCATACCCTTACGGGCGCCTCTGGTGGAGATGAAATACTCCAGAACGGACAGGCCCTCACGGAAGTTGGACTTAATGGGGATCTCTATAGTCTTACCGGCGGTGTTGGCCATCAGGCCGCGCATGCCGGCCAGCTGACGGATCTGGTTCATGGAACCACGGGCACCGGAGTTTGCCATCATATAGATGGGGTTGTACTCGTCCAGACAGTTCTGCAAAGCATCGGTAACGTCCTTGGTGGTCTTTTCCCACTCGGACACCACCAGGCGGTAGCGTTCATCATCGGTGATGAAGCCGCGCTTGTACTGACGCTCGATATTCACGACTTCCTGCTCGGTAGCCTTAATGAGCTCGTACTTTGCGCTGGGCACGGTCATATCCGCAACGGATATGGTGATTGCGCCCTTAGTGGAGTACTTATAGCCCAGGGCCTTGATGCTGTCCAGCACTTCGGCGGAGATGGTAAAGCCATACTTCTGGATGCAGCGGTCTATAATGTCTCCCAACTGTTTCTTGCCCACCTGGAAGCTTATCTCGTGGTCGAAGGCGTGCTCCGGGTCACTGCGATCCACATAGCCCAGATCCTGAGGAATGGGCTCGTTGAAGATTATACGGCCCACAGTAGTGGTGATTATCTTCTTTTTCTCCACACCGTCAATGGTCTTTGTAACTCTCAGGCGGATGGGAGCATGCAGGCCCACGTCGCCCTCGTTATAAGCCATGATGGCCTCATTGGAATCCCTATACATAAGTGTGGGCTTGTAGGTGGCGGGGCGGCTGCCCTCCTGCTTTGCCTTCTGGTTTGCGTTATACAGCTCGTCGCCGTCCACAATGGAGCCGGCCTCGAAACCGGTATCGCCGGGATCGTCCACCACCAGTCGTTCTGCGCCCTTCTCGGCAGAGCCAATGCGTATCATAGTCAGGTAATAGGAGCCAAGTATCATGTCCTGAGTAGGTACAGTTACAGGGTGGCCATCCTGGGGACGCAGCAGGTTATTGGCGGAGAGCATCAGGATGCGGGCCTCGGCCTGGGCCTCGGCGGACAGAGGCACATGAATTGCCATCTGGTCGCCGTCAAAGTCTGCATTGTAGGCGGTGCAGACCAGGGGGTGCAGGCGCAGGGCGCGGCCTTCCACCAGGATAGGCTCGAAAGCCTGGATGCCCAGACGGTGCAGCGTAGGTGCACGGTTCAGAAGCACGGGGTGCTCCTTGATAACGTCCTCCAGGGCGTCCCACACCTCGGTACGCTGCTTATCCACCATCTTCTTGGCGGATTTGATATTGTTGGCCACGCCGTCCTCAACCAGCTTCTTCATTACGAAGGGGCGGAACAGCTCTATAGCCATCTCCTTAGGCACACCGCACTGATATATCTTCAGGTCGGGGCCGACAACGATAACGCTACGTCCGGAGTAGTCAACACGCTTGCCAAGCAGGTTCTGGCGGAAACGGCCCTGCTTGCCCTTGAGCATGTCGCTGAGGGATTTGAGGGCACGGGAGTTGGCGCCGGTGACGGCACGGCCGCGGCGGCCGTTGTCGATAAGGGCGTCTACTGCCTCCTGGAGCATGCGCTTCTCATTACGCACTATGATGTCCGGGGCGTTGAGCTGCTGAAGTCTCTTGAGACGATTGTTGCGGTTGATAACACGGCGGTACAGATCATTCAGGTCGGAGGTAGCAAAACGGCCGCCGTCCAGCTGTACCATGGGACGTATCTCAGGGGGGATCACAGGGAGGATGTCGATTATCATCCACTCGGGGCGGTTGCCACTCTGGCGGAAGGCTTCCACCACTTCCAGACGCTTGACTATCTTGGCCTTCTTCTGGCCGCTGGCAGTCTTCAGCTCCTCACGGAGCTCTGCTGCCAGCTTGTCGCAGTCGATCTGCTGGAGCAGCTCCTTGATAGCCTCGGCACCGATGCCGGCCTTGAAGTCGTCCTCATACTTCTCCCGCATATCCCGGTACTCACGCTCAGTGAGTATCTGGCACTTCTCCAGAGGAGTGAAGCCGGGGTCGATAACTATATAATTAGCAAAATACAGTACCTTCTCCAGCATTCTGGGGGTGAGGTCCAGCATCAATCCCATGCGGCTGGGAATACCCTTGAAATACCAGATGTGGGACACAGGGGCTGCCAGTTCGATATGGCCCATACGCTCACGGCGCACCTTGCTCTTGGTGACTTCCACGCCGCAGCGGTCACATATCTTTCCCTTGTAGCGGATCTTCTTGTACTTGCCGCAGTGGCACTCCCAGTCCTTGGTAGGTCCAAAAATTCTTTCGCAAAACAGACCGTCCCGCTCAGGCTTAAGGGTACGGTAGTTTATGGTCTCCGGCTTTTTTACTTCGCCGTGGGACCAGCTGAGTATCATTTCAGGTGAGGCGATACCTATCTGAATAGCGTCAAAGGGTGTATAGCTCATCACATATCCTCCTCATCGTCGTCGGTATAATCATCATTGCCACCGAAGTCGGCGTCAAAATCGTCCTCAGGGATATCCTCAATTGAGTAACCCTCGGCCTCTATCTCGCCGTCGTCGGACTGGTAAAACTCATCCTTCATATCGGGGATAAAGTCGTCATCGTCATCATCCTTCAGCTCTATCTCCTGGCCGTTGGCATCCAGAACACGTATATCCAGGCACAAGGACTGGAGCTCTTTGACCAGGACCTTAAAGGATTCAGGTACTCCGGGCTGAGGAATATTGTTGCCCTTGACGATGGCCTCATAGGTCTTGACACGACCGGTGACATCGTCGGACTTGACGGTGAGGATCTCCTGCAGGGTGTAGGCTGCGCCGTAGGCCTCCAGGGCCCAGACTTCCATTTCTCCGAAACGCTGGCCGCCGAACTGGGCCTTGCCGCCCAGAGGCTGCTGAGTGACCAAGCTGTAGGGGCCGGTGGAACGGGCATGGATCTTATCGTCTACCAGGTGGTGGAGTTTGAGGAAGTAGACCCAGCCAACGGTTACGTCGTTGTCAAATTTCTCGCCGGTGCGGCCGTCGTACATGACGCTCTTGCCGTCCTCCCTCAGGCCTGCCTGGCGGAGAGTCTCACGGATAGTGGACTCATTGGCGCCGTTAAAGACGGGGGTAGCCACCTTCCAGCCCAGAGCCTCGGCGGCATAGCCAAGGTGGACTTCCAGAACCTGCCCGATATTCATACGGGAAGGCACGCCCAGGGGGTTCAGGACTATATCCAGAGGTGTACCATCGGGCATATAGGGCATATCCTCACGGGGCAGGACGCGGGATACAACGCCCTTGTTGCCGTGGCGGCCGGCCATCTTGTCTCCCACAGAGATCTTACGTTTCTGGGCGATATAGACACGTACTACCTGGTTTACGCCGGGGTTCATCTCGTCACCGTTTTCACGGGTGAATACTTTAACATCCACGATGATTCCGCTCTCGCCGTGGGGCACCTTCAGCGAAGTGTCGCGGACTTCTCTGGCCTTCTCACCGAATATGGCCCGGAGCAGACGCTCCTCGGCAGTGAGGTCGGTCTCGCCCTTGGGAGTGACCTTGCCCACCAGGATATCACCGGCAGTGACCTCTGCACCCACCATGATTATGCCCCGCTCGTCCAGATACTTCAGGGCATCGTCGCCCACACCGGGGATGTCACGGGTTATCTCCTCAGGTCCCAGCTTGGTGTCGCGGGCGTCGCACTCATACTCCTCCACGTGGAGGGAGGTGAACACATCCTCCATGACCAGTCGTTCATTGAGGAGGATAGCGTCTTCGTAGTTGTAGCCTTCCCAGTTCATGTAGCCAACAAGGATGTTCTTGCCCAGGGCAATCTCGCCGTTGGAAGTGCTGGGGCCGTCGGCCAGGACGTCGCCCTTGCAGACTCTGTCACCGGCATTGACTATAGGACGCTGGTTAATGCAGGTGCCCTGGTTGGACCGGGCAAACTTAATGAGCTTATATTCCTTGGTCTCACCGGCATCGTATCTCACGGTGATGTACTGGGCATCCACTTTGGTGACCACACCGTCGCCCTCGGCCAGCACGCACACGCCGGAGTCAACGGCACACTTGTGCTCAATACCGGTAGCCACGATGGGAGCCTGGGTGGTCAAAAGGGGAACGGCCTGGCGCTGCATGTTTGCGCCCATCAGGGCACGGTTGGCGTCGTCGTTCTCCAGGAATGGTATCATGGCGGTGGCTATGGACACCATCATCTTGGGGCTTATATCTATATAGTCAACGTCTTCCCTGTTGACTTCAATGGTATCGTTGCGGTGACGGCAGGTGACACGCCTGTTGATGAGAACACCGTTCTCGTCCACAGGCTCGGAGGCCTGGGCAACGATGTACTGGTCCTCCATATCGGCGGTCATGTAATCCACCTGGTCGGTGAGGCGGCAGGTGCCCTTCTCCACCTTCCGGTAGGGAGCCACCAGGAAACCGTACTCATTGGCTCTGGCGTAAGAGGCCAGGTAGTTTATAAGGCCGATGTTGGGGCCTTCAGGGGTCTCTATCGGGCAGAGACGGCCGTAATGACTGTAGTGAACGTCACGAACATCGAAGCTGGCACGCTCACGGGACAGGCCGCCGGGGCCCAGGGCAGACATACGCCGCTTGTGGGTCAGCTCAGCCAGGGGGTTTGTCTGGTCCATGAACTGGCTCAGGGGTGAGGATCCGAAGAACTCCTTGATGGCGGCGGTAACCGGCCGGATGTTTATAAGGCTCTGGGGAGTGACAATGTCCAGATCCTGGAGAGTCATACGCTCACGGATGACGCGCTCCATGCGGCTGAAGCCGATACGGAACTGGTTTTGCAGCAGCTCGCCCACGCAGCGGACACGGCGGTTGCCCAGATGGTCGATATCGTCCGGCTCGCCTATGCCGTGAGCCAGGCAGTTGAGGTAGTTGACGGAGGAGAAGATGTCGTCCACCACGATGTGCTTTGGAATGAGCACGTCGATGTTGTCCTTTATGGCAGCCTTCAGGGCATCTCCCTGGTACTGCTGGCACAGCTGCTTCATGACTATGCCACGGACTTTCTCCTTGATGCCCAGCTCCGCCGGGTCGAAATCCACATAGCGGGAGATATCCACCATGCCGTTGGAGAAGACCCGTACGGTCTTGCCGTCTGCCTTCAGAACCACATCGATCACGCCGGCGTCGGCAATCTCTCTGGCCTTGTCCCGGGAGATTATCTCACCGGCATCGGCCAGAAGCTCCCCGGTAAAGGGGTCGGCCACAGGTGCAGCCAGCTCAAATCCGGCTATGCGGGGGAAGAGAGAGAGCTTCTTGTTGAACTTATAGCGGCCCACATTGGATATCTCGTAGCGGCGGCGGTCAAAGAACAGCCCGTCCAGCAGAGTCTCGGCGGACTCCACGGTGGGAGGATCGCCGGGGCGCAGCTTACGGTATATCTCCAGCAGGCATTCGTCCCGGCTGGTAGTGGTATCCTTGTCTATGGTGGCAACCATGCGCTCGTCCTCACCGAAGATCTCTTTCAGACGTTCGTTGGTGGTTGCGCCCACATAGGGGTCGGCGACGCAGCTGAGCCAGGTGGCGGGGCGGTTCTCGTCATAGGCGCCCATAGCCTTGAGGAACCAGGTGATAGGCAGCTTGCGGTTCTTGTCTATACGCACGGAAAAGACATCGTTGGCGTCGGTCTCATATTCCAGCCAGGCACCATGGTAGGGGATAATGGTGGAGGCATAGGTGTTTATCATGGCCTTGTCGGTGGTCTTGTCAAAGTACACGCCGGGAGAACGGACAATCTGGGAGACGATGGCACGCTCTGCGCCGTTAATGACGAAGGTTCCTCCATCGGTCATCAGGGGGAAATCCCCCATGAATATCTCCTGCTCCTTGATTTCCTCGGTCTCCTTGTTGCGCAGACGCACCCGCACCTTAAGGGGAGCGGCGTATGTGGCGTCCCTGGCCTTGCACTCTTCCTCGGAATACTTGGGCTTCTCATTCATAGAGTAATCTATGAAACTCAGCTCCAGATTGCCGGAGTAGTCGGTTACGGAGTCAACATCCCTGAACACCTCACGCAGTCCGGTTTCAAGAAACCATTTGTATGAGCTCTTCTGGATTTCCAAGAGATTGGGCATGTCCATAATCTCTTGGGTGCGGGCAAAGCTTTTTCTCAAAGTCTTGCCATAGAGGACATCTTTTGGCATTGGCGCACTCTCCTTAAATGAAATTGCAAACACCCGGGTACGTTGTCAAACTCTGTACAGTCGGTGTTGATTTTACAAAGGGATAATGCTATACTGTCCACAGTGAAAGTGGGTAATGATGCCCCTTCCCTGGACACATAGCAATCCATTTTAACATCGTGTTCCTTATAAAGTCAAGGACTTTTTTGTAAATTGATGAAAATTTTGGCTGGAGTTTTCCTCCGGCCTGTTTTTTTATCATTCTGCTCTTTCTCAGAGGTACTTCTTATGGATACTTTGGTGACTATTCTTTTCTGCCTTGAGGCTGTGTTTGCCTATTGGCTTTTATACCGCAGCAGAGTTTTGAACAGGAGCTTTTCCATATATCTCTCCGCCGTCCTTCTGGCTCTGGCTTTTTCCCTGCGGGCCTTCTGCCTGAATTATGAAACTCTGGACTATCAGGATTTTCTCAGACTATGGGTAGAATTTTTCCGTCAGAACGGCGGCTTTGCCGCTCTGAGTCAGCCGGTAGGCAATTACAACATCCCCTATCTGTACTTTCTGGCTTTGTTCTCCTATATCCCCGTAGACGACCTTTACCTTATAAAGCTGCTGAGCATCTTCTTTGATGTGCTGCTGGCCTGGGCCGCCATGGGCATTGTGGAAAAGCTGGGCGGCACTGTGGGGCAGCGCCTGGGGGCCTTCTTCACCGTGCTGCTTTTGCCAACGGTCATATTGAACGGAGCCTTATGGGGCCAGTGCGACAGCATATATGTGGCCCTGGCTTTAATGAGCATATACTGGGCTCTGGATGACAGACCCGTGCTGTCTATGATTGCCATGACCCTCTCCTTTGGCTTTAAGCTTCAGGCCGTGTTTATAATGCCGGTACTGGCTGTGCTCTGGATGCAGGGCAAACTCAAGCTGCGTCATTTTCTCATCTTTCCCCTGGCTTATGTGATTCTGGTTCTCCCTGCCGTGCTTCTGGGCCGTCCTTTTCTGGACACCGTCACCCTGTACTTCAGCCAGACCGGCAGCATAGGCAGCGGCCTGAATTACAATTCCCCCTCAATCTTCGGCATCTTCTGGAACGTGCAGAACGAGGCTCTGGCCTCCAAGCTGGCCATCGTCTCCGCTTTTGTTTTTATGCTTCTTGTTTTGCTTGTGTGTTATGTAAACCGAAAGAATCTCTCAAACAAAGCCATGCTGGCAGCTGCGGTGCTGTTGGCAGCGGGTATCCCCTTTCTGCTGCCCCATATGCATGACCGGTATTTCTTTGCCGCGGACATACTCACGGTGGTTCTGGCCTATGTATGCTGGAAGTATTTCGTTGTTGCACCGTTTACTCAGTTTGCCTCTCTCCTGGGCTATCACGCCTATCTGAAGATGCGCTACCTGCTGCCCATGAGTTACGGCTCCTGGGCTCTGATCTTGGTGCTTATTCTGACCGGGGCCTTACTGTTTCGAGAGCTGGAAAAAGGCCAAGATAAAAAATTTGAAATTGCTTCTTGACAAATCCTGATTATCTGCTATAATTCCTTATGCCTTAAATGTGGCGCGCCGGGTTGCGTATTCAGCTTTAAATGGAGCTGGTGCGCCGGCAAATATGCGAGAGTGCTGGAACAGGTAGACAGGCACGTTTGAGGGGCGTGTGTCAACCGACGTGGGAGTTCAAGTCTCCTCTCTCGCACCAGCGTCGGAGCAAAGTCCGCTTTGCTCCGACGCTTTCTATTTCACAGGGAATAGAAAGCGTCATCCGCCCGCTCCCTTGCTCCTCCTTTCCAAATCGAACCCGTGCTATGCACTGGGCTTCGATTTGGGTTTTTGTGTCCAAAATTAAAGAGTATGCTCCTGTTATTTGAGCAAGCTTCATATCGCTTGCTCCGACTTTTTATGCCTGTGGCAAAAAAGTCGGAGTGCGCTCATTCCGCTGCTCCTCCTCCCAAACCCGGACCCGCTGACGCTGGGCTTTGATTTGGCTTTTATTTATGAAAATTTATGAAAACCGCAGGTTCTGAATCGCCACTCACACCAAAACGAGGATGAAATTTTCATCCTCGTCTTTCTTTGCCTTAAAGCCATTGTAAAATCAATGTTATTCCCGGTTATCCCTGCTGAAGCTCAAAATAAATTTCATCACGAAATTACTCAGGCCGCAATTAACAATATATTGGAGGCCGTGAACTTATCATAAAAAAGAGGGGGCAAAAAGAGGGGGCTTCTGCCCCCTCTTTTCTGTAATGCACAATGCAGCTTGCTGCATCTCTCTTGTCTATGGCTTCAGAATTGGTATTCCAGCCTCTTCACCGTTCCCCGGGGCCAAACCATAATTTCACCTTTTTCCCCTGAGAGTATCTGCACTTTGACTCCGTAGACTTCCTGTATGTTCTCCCGGGTGATCACCTCTGTCGGTGCGCCGGTTTTAAAAACCTCTCCGTCCTTCAGCAATACTATTCTGTCGGCATATCTGGCCGCCATGTTGAGATCATGGAGCGTAATGATAGTGGCGGTCTTTCTATGGCAGGTATAGGCTCTTACAAGTTCCATGACCTGCAATTCATTTACCATATCCAGATTTGCCGTAGGCTCGTCCATGACCAGCACCCCAGGTTCACGCATCAGTGTCTGTGCCACATCCACCAGACGGCGCTGGCCGCCGCTGAGGGAGCAGAAGGGCCGCTGGGCAAGCTGCTCCAGATGCAGCACATTCAGGATTTCCGAAGCTTTTTCTATATCCTCCGGGTCTACGCGCAGCCCCAGCGTCCCCAATTTTCCCAGCAGCACCACATTAAGCACGCACAGGGAGGACGGCAGTGCTCCTTCCTGAGTCATGTATCCCAGTCCGGCGGGCAGGCTTCCTCCTGCTTTTGCCGGGAGCGGGCAGTTGTCCGCCAGCACCTCGCCCTCCCTTTCAAGCAGTCCCAGGACGGCTTTGAACAGAGTGGATTTTCCCACGCCGTTAGGGCCAATTATTACGGTAATCTCTCCCCGGCGTGCTTCAAAACTGATGTTCTTAAGCACCGGCTTCCCGGCTCTTGGATAGGTATAAGAGAGATTTTTTACCCATATTCCCATTTCTAGCCCCTCCTCCCCGCTTTGAATACTACAGCAAAAAAGAAGGGCACACCGATAATTGATGTAACTATGCCTATGGGGAAAATCAGTCCCGGCTGTATCAGCTTGCTGACTATGGAGGCCACAGACAGCAGCGCAGAGCCACACAGGGCGGAAACCGGAATATAAAAGCGCTGGTCTTCCCCCACCAGCATTCTGGAGATATGGGGGCCCGCCAGGCCGATGAAGCCTATGCTTCCCGTAAAACAGACCGCAGCGGAGGCTTCCAGAGAGATAAGCAGAAAGGCTTTCATTTTGAGCCGTGATACGCCCACGCCCAGGCTCTCCGCTTTTTGATCCCCCATAGTCAGAGCGGTATATCTCCATGCATCCATAAGCAGCAGCGGATTGACTGCGGCGCACAAGGATGCGGAAATAGCCAGCTTGCTCCAGTTTGTTTTTTGCAGGGAGCCGAAAGACCAGAAAACTATGCTTTGGTTCTGTGTCTCGGAAGCGCCATATTGCAGCAGAGCCTGGAGAGCCTGGAAAAGGAACAGGCAGGCAATACCTGACAGCAGCAGCGTCCCTCCGGAAGCGTTCCTTATGTTCAGGAAGTAGATCATCATTGATATCAGCATGGCAAATAAAAACGCCAGGAAGGAAGTGCCCACTGCGCCAAGCCCCAGCACTATCGCCAGAGAAGCCCCAAATCCGGCAGCAGTGCCCACCCCCAGGGTATAGGGGCTGGCAAGAGGATTGTGAAGTATGGTCTGCATTACGGCTCCGGAAGAGCCCAGGGCAAACCCCGCTGCCACAGCCATAAGAGCGGTGGGCAGCCTCAGATACAGGACTATTATCCTTGTGTTCATACTTGCCCCGGCAGGAAAAAGGATGCAGCTCAATGTCTCCCCTGCCGGCAGCTTTGCCGCCCCTGTCAGGATATCCCCGACGCAGCTTAAAACGCAGACCAGAGTCAGAACCGCCAGAGCAATGATATTTCTGCGGTTCAGCCGGGAATATGATTTCAGGCCGGATTCCTTTCCGTTTATCCGTGTCATTTGAGACAGACAGTCCAGGCCCCCTTCAGCTCCGTAGGCATATACAGCTCAAAAAAACTCGGCCAGGTTCTCTTCCGGTTCCAGATCTGCAAAAAGCTCCGGATGTATCATCTTTGCCATAAACTGTGCTCCGGCAAAGTCAAATATGTGCCGGGAGAGATCGTGGTACAGTGCGCCCATGCGCCCGTCCTTGACCGCAGTCAGTCCGGCCCAGCCCTCTCTCTTCATATACAGGGAAAGGCGCTCTGCGGCCAGGCCGCCGTCTGCACCGTAGCCCAGCACAATATTGCTGTCAATGTCGGTCTGGGGGCTTGCTGCAAATATTATCACCTCCGGGTCGGCTGCAATTATCTTTTCAGGCGCTATCTCAACACTGTTGCCCTCCATACCGGCAGCTATGTTCTCGCCGCCGCAAGTGCGTATCATCGCTCCCCACATTTTTTCCGACCAGGTGTTGCCGAAATTATCGGCTCCCCGGCTGAACTCCATATACACTCTGGGTCTGTAGTCATCCTGATTGAGAGTGGCTATCCTGTCCGTGACCTGTGCCATCTGCCTTGAATAAAACTCTGAAATCTCCGCCGCCCGTTCCTCCCGGTTCATTACCTCTCCTATTACCATATTGCTGGCAGTATGCATCTCCAGGGCCTGGCTGTGATAGTCCACAAAAACCACCTTTATTCCCGATTCCTCCATAAGTTCCAGATAAGGCTCAATATAGGAATAATTCACCGGGGAAGACATGATAACCACGTCCGGAGTCAGAGAAATGATGGTCTCAGGGCTGATTGTATCATTATAGCCAACGTCCTCTATCTCCCTGAGCTGCGGCAGAGCCTCTGTAAAAGCCTCCCAGGCATCCTCACGGCGGCCCTCCCAGTACCCGTGGCTGAAACCCACCAGCTTGTCTGCGGCACCCTCGCCCCCTACTGCCAGATACTCCTCTATGTTGAAGGTCACAACTACCCTTTCCACGTCCAGCGGTATGCTCACCGTCCTGCCCAGTACGTCGGTGACGTCTTTCACTTACGGTTCAGACTCCACGCCCGTATCTGCCGCAGCCAGATCCCCTCCCTTTTCATAAGGCTCCGCCGGCAGCATCTTCACGCAGCCGGCAAGCAAAAACAGCAGCATTGATATGCTGAGGCCCAAAGCAATAAGTTTCTTCATACTTGTCTGCATCTCCTTTGCTTTCTAATTTTTTCAGGCTGGATTCATGATAGCAAAAGGAGTTTTCCATTTTAAGCCCCCCTGGGGGATGTACCGGCGTCAAAAGCAGCAGTCTTAAGAATTTTCCATATTTGAGGCAAAAATATCCTCCCAGGGAGGATGGTTATTTTGAGCATTATGTACAAGCTTCTTCCCCAATTCAGGGCAATTATTTAGCACAATTTAAGATTTGTCTTTGTATTTCCCCGGTTTTTATAATTATGTAAACCAAGTCGGGAGGTCAGGCTCCCGACTTGGTTTACATAATTCAAAGGATCAATTATTCTTATTCGCTTTCCCTGAGTCCTACCACTGAAGATATGGGCAGGGAGAAGCAGATTGCACCCGCCTTGGTGCCCGGCCCGGCCTTTTCGTTTATAGAGCGCATTATGGCCGCCTTTTCCTCTGCCTTTGCCACAATATACACCATGTCCTTTTCCTCGGCGATGGAGACGCTAAGGAACTTCCCCGTCTCCTTGCTGCCGGTACCTTTGGCATGGAGCACCGTGCCGCCGGTGGCCCCAGCCTCTCTGGCAGCCTTCATCACGCTGTCAGACTGGCCCTCGTTCAATATGGCAATTATAAGTTCGTGCTTAAATTCCATCTTAGGTTTCCCCCCAATGTCTTTTCCGGCGCTGAGATAGGCCAGGTTTTTACCTCCGGCCACGCTTTTTATCGGAATGGCTAACATGACTCCGTTGCCGGGTATGTCGATGTAGAGCCGCTCCTTTGCTGCTTTTATAAGCTTTGCAGTGTCCTCGTCGTTGGCAATGCTGCCGGTTATGGCCTTTTCCGTGGAGTCAAGGCCGTATAGAGCCAGGTGCTCGCTGCGGGCAGTCCCCCGCCCCAGATTTGTAAGGATGGGCTGCAGCCCCAGCTGAGAATACAGACCTGTCATCTTCTCATGTTTATCTCTGTCAGTCACCGCGATAACATAATTAAGGGCCATCAGCACACCTCCCACAGTTCAATAATATCATTGTCCCCAAACTCCGGTACAGCAGGAACGGCCTTTCGCCGGGTACGAAGGGTATATATCCCGCCCATAGCCTGGACACTGATAAGTGGCATAAGAGCCACCAGAGCCACCAGTCCAAAAGCATCAGTCATCACGTTGCCCCCCAGAGCCTGGCAGGCACCCATGGCAAAGGGCAGCATGAAAGTTGCAGTCAAGGGGCCGGAGGCCACGCCGCCGGAGTCAAAGGCTATGGCGGTAAAGCTCCTGGGCACAAGGAAGCTCAGGCCCAATGCCAGCAGATAGCCCGGCACCAGAAAGTACATTATGGGTATACCCCATATGACCCGGAGCATGGCTATGCCGTAGGCCAGGGATATGGCCACGGACAGGCACAGTCCCATGGCCCGCTGGGAGATAGCTCCTGCACTCAGCTCCTCCACCTGCTTGTTGAGAATATGAACGGCGGGCTCGGCGCTGATAATGTACCAGCCCATGAGCATGGCTATGGGAGGCAGCAGGTATTTGAACCATCCGCTGCTCAGGTGCTCGCCCAGAGCGTAGCCCAGAGGGGAAAAGCCTGCGTTCACGCCGGTCATGAAAAGCACCAGGCCCAGATATGTATAGCCGAAGCCTATGATTATTCGCAGAAGCGGCCTGCGCTGCAGCTTCAGAGAAAAGAGCTGGAAGAGGAGGAATATCACAGCTATGGGAAGCAGGGCCTGGGCCACCTCCAGAAGTTGGTGAGGTATGGTTCCCAGATAGTCCCGGCCTATGTCCACGGTGGTTGCCATGCTGCCGGAGGCGGTAATGGTGCCCTCCCCTTCCCCGGCACTGTATATGAAGCTTAGCACCATTACGGCCAGAATAGGTCCGATGGAGCACAGAGCTACCAGTCCGAAGCTGTCCTCTCTGGCGTTTTCATCGCTGCGTATGGAAGCAACGCCCACGCCCAATGCCATAATGAAAGGCACCGTCATAGGGCCGGTGGTCACGCCCCCGGAGTCGAAGGCTATGGAAAGCAGCCCCGGCTCTGTAAAACTGGCCAGCACAAAGGTCAGAGCATAAAACAATATGAGCATCAGACGCAGGGATATGGAAAAGAGTATTCTCAGCATACACAGAGCCAGGAAAGCTCCCACGCCAACAGATACGGCAGCCACCAGCGCGCCCTTGTCTATCCCCGGCACGTAGGTGGCCAGAACCTGGAGATCAGGCTCCGCCACGGTCACTGCGGCCCCCAGAGCCAGGCTGAGTACGATGATAAGCCCCAACCTGCGTGATTTTGTCATACTTGCGCCTATCAGGTTTCCTATGCGGCTCATGGACATCTCGGCCCCCAGAGTGAAAAAGCCCATGCCCAGCACCAGCAGACCTGCCCCCACCAGAAAGGACAGCATCAGTCCGCTGTCCATGGGTATCAGCGCAAAACACAGCAGCGCCACTATCACCGTTATTGGCAGCACCGAGGCCATGGCCTCTCTGAGTTTTTCTTTAATGATATTCCTGTTATACAATTCTAGGCTCCTTTACAGGCATTTGCCTCTATTTTGTGATTATCTTAAATCTTATTATACAGGATAAACCCCGCAGGGTAAATATATATTCCGGTTAAGATTTCGTAAACGTCCGGCCAACAAAAAGGTGAAAGACAAAAATAGTAAAAAATAGTATTGACTTTTACACCAAAAAGCGTTAAAGTGTTCTCAACAATCAGGGAGGCACATTATGTCTGAATTCGTCTTTGCAGCTGCATACGGCTTTTACTATTACTTTATATTTGAAAAGTAATGGTCGTCTGTGCTGCAAAAAATGTTTTTCCATTATGTGTTTTTACAGCAGCTGCACAGATGACCTCTGTGCAGCTCTTTTTATCTCTGATGTAAAATTCAGTCAAACAGTAAGGAGAAAATGGAAATGAAGAAACTACTTGCTCTGCTGTGTGTTGCAGCAATGATCTTCGCTCTGGCTGCCTGCGGCAGCTCTGAGCCTGCCGCCACCGAGGCTCCTGCCGAAGAAGCCGCAGAAGCTCCCGCCGAAGAAGCCCCTGCCGAAGAGGTACAGTCCTTTAATATCGGTATTTGTCAGCTGGTCCAGCACCCTGCCCTTGACCAGGCTACCGAGGGCTTCAAGCAGGCTCTGGTGGATGCCCTGGGTGACAGCGTCACCTTCAACGAGCAGAACGCCTCCGGCGACCCTGCCACCTGCTCCGTCATTTGCAGTCAGTTCGTCAGCGATGAGGTGGACCTGATTCTGGCCAACGCCACCGCTTCTATTCAGGCCGCAGCTTCCGCCACCAACGAGATCCCCATCCTGGGTACCTCTATCACCGACTACGGTACCGCTCTCGGTGTTGAAGACTGGACCGGCAGCTCCGGCACCAACATCTCCGGCACCTCCGACCTGGCTCCTCTGGACGGTCAGGCCGCTATGCTTCAGGAGCTCTTCCCCGACGCCCAGAACGTGGGTATACTCTACTGCTCCGGCGAGCCCAACTCCAAGTACCAGGCCGACACCATCACTCCCATGCTTGAGGAACTTGGCTACACCGTAACTGAGTACACCTTTGCCGACTCCAACGACGTGGCCAATGTCACTGCCACTGCCTGCTCCGAGTGCGACGTTATCTACATTCCCACCGACAACACCGCCGCCTCCTGCACAGAGGCAATCAACAACGTGGCCCTGGTCGAGGGCGTGCCCATCATCGCCGGTGAGGAAGGTATCTGCAAGGGCTGCGGCGTAGCCACCCTGTCCATCTCCTACTACGATCTGGGCTATGAGACCGGCAAGATGGCCCTTGAGATTCTCACCGAGGGCGCCGATATCTCTACCATGGAGATCCGCTACGCTCCCCAGTTTACCAAAATGTATAACGCCTCCATCTGCGAGACCCTTGGCATCACTGTCCCTGAAGACTACGTGGCAGTGTCCGAAGAGTGATTTTTCCGGCCTTTTACTTTAGGCATAAACACTAGATTAAAGGAGAATCCAAGTGAGTATAGCGGTATATTTCTCTTCCCTGAGCTTTATAAAGCTGCTTAAAAACATGCCCGGCGGTGTGGCTCAGGGGCTGATTTGGGGCCTGATGGCTCTAGGAGTTTACATAACTTTCAGGCTTTTGGATGTGGCGGACCTTACGGTGGACGGTTCCTTTACCACCGGCGGCGCCTGCACGGTAATGCTCATTCTGGCTGGTTGGCCTGCCTGGGCGGCGTTGCTGGTGGCGGTTATTGCCGGAGTGGCTGCGGGCTTTTGCACCGGCATGCTCCACACCAAGCTGGGCATACCTGCCATTCTCGCCGGTATACTCACCCAGTTCTCCCTCTATTCCATTAATCTGCACATCATGGGTATGGCGGCAAACAAGGCGGTGAGCGTGGATAAGTACGACCTTATCCTCTCCTCCCGCACCGTGCCCTCCGCCATTCTCACCGGCTTCATAATTGCCCTGGCTCTGGTGAGCTTTTTCTACTGGTACTTTGGTACCGAGCAGGGCTCTGCTCTCCGGGCCACCGGCAGCAACGCCGCCATGAGCCGGGCTCAGGGCATAGACGTGAACTCCATGAAGGTTCTGGGCTTGTCCATCTCCAACGGCATTGTGGCTCTCTCCGGCGGGCTTATGGCCCAGTACCAGGGCTTTGCCGACATCAACATGGGCAGAGGCGCCATAGTAATCGGCCTTGCCGCCGTCATTATTGGCGAGGTAGTTGGCCGTGCTCTGCTTGGCAAGCACATGAATTTCTACGGCACCCTCAGCTTCACCGTTGTGGGAGGCATCCTCTACTACGCAGTGGTGGTCATTGTTCTGTGGCTGAAGCTCAACTCCAACGACCTGAAGCTTTTTACCGCCATTATTGTGGCCGTATTTCTCTCCGTTCCCTATCTCCGGGAACAGTCAAAATCCTCCTTTGCCCGCCTGAAAAAGAAAGGGGGCAACACCAATGCTTAAGCTGGAACATCTTTACAAGACCTTTAACCCCGGCACCATAAACGAGAAGATCGCCCTATCCGATCTGTCCCTGCACCTCAAGCCCGGCGACTTTGTCACCGTCATCGGCGGCAACGGGGCCGGTAAGTCCACCATGCTAAACGCAATTGCAGGCGTATGGGCCGTGGACAGCGGCCGGATAATTCTGGACGGGGAGGACATTACTGCCCTGCCGGAGCACAAGCGGGCAAAACTTATTGGCCGTGTCTTTCAGGATCCCATGATGGGCACCGCCCCCAATATGCAGTTGGAGGAAAATCTTGCTCTGGCCATGCGCCGCGGACAGCGCCGTGGTCTCAGCTGGGGCGTAACAAGAGCCGAACGGGAAATATACCGTGAAAAGCTCAGGAGCCTCAATCTGGGTCTTGAAGACAGAATGACCGTCAAGGTAGGCCTGCTTTCCGGAGGACAGCGCCAGGCTCTTACCCTGCTTATGGCCTCCCTGCAAAAACCCAAGCTCCTGCTGCTGGATGAGCACACCGCAGCTCTGGACCCCTCCACCGCCGCCAAGGTTCTGGAACTGTCCGACAAGATAGTCCAGGAAAATCAGCTCACCGCCATGATGATAACCCACAATATGTCCGATGCCATACGCCACGGCAACAGGCTCATCATGATGAATGAGGGCAGCATTATTCTGGATATCAGCGGTGATGAAAAAAAGAAGCTCACAAAGCAGATGCTCATGGAGAAGTTTGCCCAAATTGCGGGCGCTCAGGTTGATTCCGACCAGGTACTGCTTACAAAATAACATTTAGTACACAAAAAATACACAGCAGAACGTTGAATTGTTTTCTCATCTGTGACATAATATGTAGAGGTGATAAAAATGTTTTACGTTCTGCTGTTTATTTTGCTCATTTTGCTTTTTATGCTGCTATGCTTCAGGAAGGCCTACTACTCTTCCCCAAGGCGCAAGGAAGACCCAAGACATGTCTCTTCCAATGAACAGTACCAGCAATTTAAGGATCAGATACTGGCTTTGGTTGATAATATCTCCTCTTATCCCTATGAGCAGGTTTACATAAAATCAGACGACGGTTTGGAACTTGCCGGCAAATACTATCAAATACGTAAGGGCGCACCGGTCATCATAATGTTCCACGGATACCGCAGCACCGCTTACCGGGATAGTTCAGGCGTGTTTAAGCTGGCCATGGAGCTGGGCTACAATATGCTGATACCGGATATGCGTGCTCACGGCCTCAGCCAGGGCAGAGTAATCACTTTAGGAATAAAGGAGCGCTATGACTGTCTTCGCTGGGTAGAGTATATATCCCATCGTCTGGGCGAGGATACGCCCATTCTTTTGGCTGGATGTTCCATGGGGGCAGCTACTATAATGATGAGTGCAGATCTGGTCCCCGCCCAGGTCAAGGGCCTTATTTGCGACTGCGGTTACAGCTCGGTCAAGGGAATAATGGAGAGCGTCTCCTCAAGGCTGCACTTGCTGCCCGGGCTCACTTATTTCTTTCTCAGGCTTTCGGCCATTCTTTTCGGCCATTTTGACCCTGAAAGCTGCTCCTCTGTCTCATCACTTTCCAAGAGCAGCTTGCCCATACTTATCGTTCACGGAGAGGACGACAATTTTGTCCCCTGTTCCATGGCATACGAAAATTATGAGGCTTCCGCTGCCGAAATTAAAATGCTGCTGACAGTACCCGGAGCGGGTCATGGTCTGAGCATCCTGGTAGACGAAGAAAAGTATCGTGCAACGCTCCATTCTTTTCTTGAGAAAATTGGGCTCATGTGAGTCCGGTAATCAGTATTTATCTTCGGCT
>OLRA01001837.1_pt1 | contig 23295 bp, 19 predicted proteins | sample 1673011 | NCBI WGS metagenome assembly OLRA01 (sample SAMEA3136746, study PRJEB25190) | human gut metagenome | reverse complement strand
AATCAGCAGCTGTTCAATTTCTGACTGTTTCATCCTGTGGTTTCCTGCGAACTTGCCTGCATCGATCCACTCAGCTACATCCTTCGTCTCATTTAAAAGAGATGGGGATGCCAGATGGTCATAGACAATCACATCGGCTTCTTTCAGTGCTTCTATACCTTTCATAGTGATCAGCCCTGTATCCCCCGGTCCGGCTCCGATCAGATAGACCTTGCCGCTCTGAAGCTTTTGAGCTGCCCGACATCCCAGATCAACCGCCATTTGCCGGTCTTTCATCCTGTCGCCGTATCGTGTCCCTGATACAGATATTTCCTTCATATGTGCTCCGTCTGCTGCATACCGTGCCCTCACCGTCATCTTCTCTTCATCCACAGCCGTATCTACAGCTGCTGCCTCATTGCAGCCGCCGCCAATGGCTTTCAGGAAGGCTCGCTCTGCTAGAAACATCTGCCATGTCTGTTCATCATGAATGGCCTGCATGCAGTCCTCACAGTCATGCTGCCTTGTTTCAACAGCAATAATACCTTGCCCCGCTGCCGGAAAGAATTGTTCCTTAGGAAGAATTTCATAAAAGAATGTCTGTCCTTCCGCCTCAAAACAACCTGTCTCATCACAGGCATCCGACAGGTATCCCAGCCGTTTTAAACCGGCTGCAGCCAGAATAATCCCATCAAACAGCTCCTCTGACAGCTTTTTCAGCCTGGTGGGCACATTGCCCCGGATGTCTCTGATCTCTACGCCGTTACACATTTGACGGATCTGAAGTGCCCGTCTGAGACTGCCGGTTCCCACAATCACTTTTCCCCGACATGCCTCAATTTCAGAAAATTCCTTTCGGAGACTGACCCATACATCACGGCTGTCACCTCTTTGAAGGACAGCCCCCACTGTCAGTCCTTCCGGCAATTCGACAGGAAGATCCTTGGCACTATGAACGGCCAGATCGATCCGGCCATCCATCATAGCCCCTTCAAGCTCCTTTGTAAAAGCTCCTTTGCTGCCGAAAGCTGACAGGGATTTATCCAGATGCAGATCACCCTTTGTCTCAAATCCGGCAATCTCTATCTCTATGGATGGAAAAACCTTCTTAATGGCCTCCGCCGCCATTTCCGTCTGCACCATAGCCAGACGGCTCTTCCTCGTTCCGATTTTCATATTGGCCCTTGCCCTCCTCTCTGATTTTCTCTTCTTTTGCAATCCACTGTCTCAGATATTTTTTTCTGTCTGACTGACCGAGCCCGGACATTTTCAACTCTCTGCGCTTCTGGCGAAGCTCTATTTCCAGTTCACCGTACCATTCCGGTATCAATGCTTCGATTTTCTCCCGCAAATATCTGGTCAGTGCAGGCACACCGCCGGATGTACTGATACCAATGACCACATTGCCCCGTCTGACCACCGATGGAAACACACAATCCGAGACCTCCCCCGGATTGGCACAATCCACCAGTATATGCCGCATCTGGCAATAATCCGCTGCCATCTTATTCACCGTCTCATCATTCGATGCACAGATCACAAGAAAAGCTTCATCCAACTCAGACAGGTGCTTTTCCGTCAGATTTTCTTTCTGCCATTCAAGCCTGCCCGCCTCAGCCAGCATCTTTAATTCATCCCGTACTTCTCCCGAAATAATCCTGATATCTGCACCGTAATCCGTTAAAATCCGTATCTTCCGAAGCGCCACCGAACCGCCGCCGATAACGATAACATTTCGCCCCTCCATGTTAATAAACAACGGAAAATCAGCCATTTTCCCGCGCCTCCTCAGATTGTCTCAACACTTCAAAAAACATCTCAAGCTGCTCCGTATCTGCCGCCTCTCTGGCTCGATAAAAGAACTTGTTCAGCCCTTTCTCCGGATTCACTGCCATATCTGCCAGAAGATGCTCCCTGAAGGTATCCATCAGCGGTCTGTTCTGTTGAAACAAAGCCCAACGCCTGAAATCATCAATATCCTCCTCCAACATCTCCCGGGCCCTGTCAGCCGCTTCAAAACGCAGATGCTGATTCTTCTCAGACAGACTTGTCAGCTCATCCAGATGACAAAGGCTGTTCTCCTCGTCTTCAATGCCCGCCTCAATATCCATAGGAACTGCCATGTCAATGAGGATTCTTCTGCGCTTTTGGATAACGCCAGACTGCCATCCCTCTTTCGTCAATGTGTAATGCGGACTGGCTGTGGCACTGATAATCACATCCATCTCGTTGGCCAGTCGATAACGGTCTGCATAGGCAATCTGCACATATTCTTCTGTCTGCTGATGTCTCGTTCCATGGCCATCCGACAGAGTATCCGTTCCCAGAACCGCTTTTTCTCCCGATTTCAGCTGTCTGGAAGCAGCATATAGCTGTACATGATGATCCGCAGCAATATTTTTCATCATAATCTGTCCGATTTTACCAGTGGCACCAATAACCAGTATCTTTCTATTCTCCAGGCTTCCAAAATACATTTCCGCCGCTTTCACCGCCAATGTAGCCGTTGAAACAGAAATGCCTGAAAGCTTCGTCTCTGTCTTGACTTTCTTGGCCGCTGTCACTGCCATCCGAAAAAGGCTGTTGCACCATGTTCCGCTGAAACCATCCTCCATAGCTGTCCTGTGGGCTTCTTTCACCTGACCGAGGATCTGATCCTCACCCAAAACCATTGAATCCAGCCCCGCCGCCACATAAAACAAATGGCGCACCGCCTGTGTTCCCTGATAAAACCGCAAATGCCCCGACACCTCGCCTGCATCACCGATTCCGGCCATATCAAGCATGATCCGCTGCATTGCAGTCATCACGCTGCGCACAGAAATATTTTCTTCGCTGACGGTATACAACTCTGTCCGGTTGCAGGTTGAGAGCAGTACACATTCCCGAATTTCCTTCTGCGTACAGATACGCGTCATCAGTTCTTTTTTATTTTCATCTGTAAACGCAAACAGAGCCCGTATCTGTACAGGCGCTGTTTTGTGGCTAATGCCTATTAATTGTATATTCATTAATTTATCTCTCTGTAACAAAGCTGCCCGGCATGCCGCAAATAAAAATAATTCGCTGCCTGTTATACCAGTATCTGCACTTCGTACAGAGAATGCCTCCAGTTATAAAAATCTTTGTGCTTTAAAACAGCCAGGATGATCCTTGGACGCATGTCCTTTTCCACAAAATACCGTGAAAGGGCGCGAATCCACTTATCCTCCCTGAAAATGGCCGTAGTCATACAGATATAATTGCCCTTCGGCAGGATAGACTGGTTCTTCTCAGCAGAAACACAATCTCCGCCTGAGATAAAGCTGCCTTCAATGGACAGCTTTTTTCCCTCCATAAATGCAGTTTCTTCCAATAAATAACCGCGCATTTTCTGAAAATCTGCCATTTCCTCAGCCATCAGCACACCTGTCTGCCGATAGAAATCCTCTACCTCACATGGCTTCGCCGTTTCTGTCATCCAAACTCTTCGAGAATCCATCTGCTTCTGATGAATCCTGTAGCTCTCGTGCCCCGCCTCCGGTGCAGGGTTCTGGCTTGTCAACCACTCCATCATAGACATTCGTTCTTTCAGACGCTTCATTTGCTTTTGCGTCTGTTCCATTCGCTCCGACATTAGCAACCGTCGTTCTTCCTCCGAAGCAGCCTCCATCACAACCGTGATCTCCGCCAGGGAAAATCCCGCCTTCTTGAGATATCCGACGGTTTTGAGTCTCTGGATATCATCAAAATCATAATAGCGGTACCCCGTCTGTCTATCGATCCTGACAGGACAGACAACCTTCATATCGGCATAATAGCGCAGTGCCGATACTGAAAGCCCCGTCATCTCATGAACGTCACCAATTGAATAAAGCCGGGTCATCACATCAACCTCTGTATCTTAAAACAACCACGTACTGCGTTTTTTTGCCGGAAAGTGCCCACTCTTTCTCTTCTTTGAGATATCCCGACTTTGCTGCCAGGGATAAAAGCCATTCTTTCTCCGTTGTGACAACGATAACATATCCCCCCGGTGTCATCCATGTGTTCAGCTTTCTGACAAAGTTCTTATATAATGTAAAGAGAACATCCGGCGTCATCTTGTCACTTCCCGCCGGCAGTTCTGTCAATACCTCATCAAAAGTATAACTATGGGAAAACTCCACAAAATCCTTGTTAATAAAGTAAGACGGTACATTCGCCAGACTTGCATTTTCTCTGGCTCCGTCAATCGCCTCTCCAAAAATATCCACACCATAGAGATGTGCAGCCTTCCTCTTACGATACCGCTCGATCAAAAGCGTCGCCGTACCACAGAATGGATCCAACACATCCGCATCATCCGCCAGATATTCAGAGGCAATTGAAACAACTTCCGCTGCTTTCACCGGGTGCATCGATGTGGCAATAGCATTGCGGCGATAGCTGAACCGACTGTCTGCTATCGTATGTAAAATCAAATAAACACTGTACTGTCCCTGCTTATTCTCTGTGATCCGCAGCTCACATTCATAATTGGACGCGGAATTCTGCAGATGATGTCCGGACAAGCGTTCCAGTTCTGCCCCCAGACGCTTCACATACTGACTCTTTTCATTCAAAACCAGCTTCGTCCGCAGATCAATTCTGAAATAAAAGGGTCCGTCACCTTCATGGCGCTTCTTCAGATAGTCCGCCAGTCCGGCATCATGAATTGCCGCCGCAACAGCCTGATAGTCTGTTGCCTTCAACGGATTGGCACAGAAGCGGAACATAAAGCCCTTCACTGTACGGATACCGAAAAGTTCTCCCGGACGTTCTGCCAGAATACGCACACCGCCTCTCATTGCCTTGGCCGCATCTCTCACATTTCTCGGCATCACATCAATGGTCAGCTGCTCCATCCCGGGACTGGTCAGCAAAATCATCTCTGAAGGCACCGAATAGCCTGTAAATGTATGCTTCACCGGCTTCTCCACAATCAACAGCATATCCCTTAAAAGCTTCAATTCCTCATTCAGATGCTTCTGATTCTCCGGCGTCATCTCCATCTGCATCAGTTCTTCCATCCGCTCCCTGAAAGCGTTTAAATACGTCCTGTAATCCAACTGACTCATGGCTGTCAGATAAGCACTCTTTACAAAAAGCTTCTCCTCACATTCATAAGCATAAAACAGGGCATCCAATGCATCCTGACATCCCATCTCGCCAAGAATCAATGCCGCATTCTTCCTGACTTTGGCATCTTCATGCTTCAAAAGCTTCAGCATCAGAGACAGACATCTCTGACGATCACGCTGCCAGGCTGCACTGCCGGGTTCTGTTTTTAAAAGTTTGCGCAGCTCGATCAGATTCTTACGCACATCCTCATCACGTTCTATTTTATCAAGATAATTTCTAAACATTTAATCCTCTCTTTTTCATCTTAAAATATCGCTTAAATTCCTCTTATCATCATATATGGAGTTTCAAAAAAAGTCAATACAGAATGGATGCACCCCTGCGCTGCACAAACGTTTTCGCCCATCTCAGCGAATCTGCCTGTGCATCATTGCAAAAAGGGCTATCCAACCGGATAGCCCTCTCTGATAATCGCTCTAAACAACTGCTTATTCTAACATTTAAAATAAAAAATACAAACTTCGTAATCAATATAATATATCTTAGAAAAGGCACACTGCATGAAGGATTATAACTTAACGACATTCACTGCCTGTGGTCCCTTCTGGCCTTCGATGACTTCGAATTCTACTTCCTGACCTTCTTCCAGTGACTTAAAGCCATTGGACTGGATGCCTGAATAATGTACGAATACATCATTGCCCTGCTCATCGGAAATAAAACCGAATCCCTTCTGATTGTTGAACCACTTTACTGTACCTTTGTTCATTCCAAAGTCCTCCAAAAATTAAAAATGGGTCTTACTGCAGGTTATTCTTGCAGCATGTTCAGCATACCATACTTAACCTCAAAAGTCAAAGGAATTCCTATATTCTTGAATACCAAAAGGCTTAAAAATATCGCAGAAATGCCCTTTTTTCGCCATTTTCTTCAATGGTCCGACACATTCCCAAAACAGCATTCCGGTCGGTCTACTCACAATATGCAACCACCGTATAGACACTGTTTTCATACTTGACTTCCTTGACTGTGGCATGCAGGCTTGTCAGTCTCCGAAGTGCCGGAATATTGTCGCTCATGGCCAGTGCCGGTTCAATTGTATAATAATACATGGTGCCTGCCAGAGTGTTCAACTTGGATTCGCTCATCTCCACTTCATCACCGGCCTTCAGAAGATCCGGTCTTTCCATTCGAAATGAAACTTCCTGTTTCAACTTATTCACCAGCCTTAAAAGATGCGTAGCGCTTCAAAACGCCGAGGATCAGATCAACAGACAGATCCATGCCCTCTGCTGTGATATGCTCATAAGGACCATGATAAGCATAACCACCTGTACCGATATCCGGACAAGGCAGTCCCCTGAAACTGAGCTGTGCACCGTCTGTACCGCCTCTGACAGGCACGATCAGCGGTTTCAGGCCAATTTCCTCAGCAGCTGCTTTCGCATTCTCGATCAGATGAAAATGTGGCAGAATCTTCTCGGACATATTGCGGTACTGCTCTGTAATGGTCAGTTCCACAGTGCCTTCACCATAACGGCCATTTAAGACAGCCTGGATATGCTGCAGTTCTTTTTTGCGCAGTTCAAAGGCCGCCAGATCATGATCTCTGACAATATACTGCATCTCGGCCTTTTCTACATTACCGCTCATATCTGTCAGATGATAGAAGCCTTCATAGTCTTCCGTATGTTCCGGTCTGTCCGCTGCCGGCAGCATCTGATGCAGCTCCCATGCCACGTTCAGTGCATTGATCATCGTATCTTTGGCACTTCCCGGATGGACATTGAAACCGTTGATCACAAATTTGGCTGCACAGGCATTGAAATTCTCATAGGTGATTTCGCCTTCTTCGCCGCCGTCGATGGTATAGGCATAATCCGCACCAAACGCATCCAGATCAAGGGCTGAGGCACCGCTTCCCACTTCTTCATCCGGTGTAAATGCAATACAGATCTTGCCGTGCGGAATGTTTTCTTTGATCAGATGTTCAACAACTGTCATGATCTCCGCAATACCGGCTTTGTCATCCGCACCAAGCACTGTTGTACCATCTGTTACAATCAGTGTTCTGCCCTTTAAAGACGGCAGATGTGGAAATTGTGCCGGGCTCAGTGTTCTTCCGCTGTCTCCCAGTACGACGTCCCCACCGTCATAATTCTCAATAATTCTCGGCTTCACATGCTCACCACAGAAATCCGGCACTGTATCCAGATGGGCAATCAGACCGATGGCCGGCGCATCCTCATATCCCAGTGTTGCCGGCAGTGTGCCGTACACACAGCATAAATCACTGACACGTGCATCTTCAATGCCAAGTGCCTTCATTTCAGGAACCAGCATGTTCGCCAGATCAAACTGACGCTGGGTGGTTGGTGTTGTCTCACTGAATTCATCACTGGCTGTGTGGACAACGACATAATTTAATAAACGTTCATAAGCTCTCATTCTCTATTTCCCCGCTTCCTTTTTATTTCACGCAGTAAACGTAATTCTCTTTTCTAGGCATGGCTTTTGGCTCTTCTCCATCTGTATATCCCAGCACACAGTGGCCAATACCTTCATAATCGCCTTCAATACCAAGTGACTTTAAGAAGGCCTTGCCTTCTGCGGATTCAAATTCCTCTTTGGCTCTGTGAATCCAGCAGCTGCCAATGCCTTCTGCATGAGCAGCAAGCATGAGATTGCCCATCACCAGACTGCCGTCATAAACATAGGTTGGTCTTGCTTTATCTGCCAGAACAATCAGCACAACCGGTGCACCATAAAATGGATCAGAATCCACACCCATGATCTCTGCATTCATCTTCGAAAACTTGTCACGGATTTCTTTATTCGTCACCGCAATAATGATGGGTGACTGCTTGCCCATACCCGTTGCTGCATAGGTGCCCGCTTCGATAATCCGATTGAGCACATCCTCCGGAATCATATCCGGTTTATACTTTCTGATACTTCTTCTTGTCTTCATATTATTGATAACTTCGCTCATTTGATAGAACCTCCATGATAATTCAAGATTTACCCGCGCATTTTCATATGAAACCCGGGTCTGCTCCGCAGACATAGTGTTCATCCAAATCTCCGGACCGCTGTTATTAAGTATACACCAAAAAACAAAAAAAAGCGATACCGTTCAAATGAACGATACCGCTTTTATGTTGTCTACATAGATTCTATGTAGTGATGATTCATAATTAGTTAAGAATACCGATAAATACTGAAGAGAATACTAATGCAACGATTGTCATCAGTTTGATCAGGATGTTGATAGCAGGGCCTGATGTATCCTTGAATGGGTCGCCGACTGTATCACCAACAACTGCAGCTTTATGAGCTTCAGAACCCTTGCCGCCGTGATTGCCGTTCTCAATGTATTTCTTAGCATTATCCCAAGCACCACCTGCGTTGGACATGAAGATCGCCATCATAACACCTGTTACAAGGGAACCTGCAAGCATACCGCCTACAGCTTCTGTACCAAGAAGGAAACCAATGATGATTGGAGCAACAACTGCCATAACGCCAGGAATAATCATTTCACGAAGAGCAGCCTTTGTAGAAATATCTACACACTTTGTATAATCAGGTTTGCTCTTACCTTCCATGATACCAGGAATCTCTCTGAACTGTCTACGAACTTCCTCGATCATAGAATATGCAGCCTTAGATACAGATTCCATTGTGAAAGCTGAGAAAAGGAATGGCAGCATACCACCGATCAGAAGACCGATAATTGTTGTATAAGAAAGAATGTTGATTGCTGAAAGGTTAACCTGCTGAGCGTAGGACATGAAAAGTGCCATAGCCGTCAGTGCAGCAGAACCGATAGCGAAACCTTTACCCATAGCAGCTGTTGTGTTACCTACAGCATCAAGGGAGTCTGTGATTTCACGAACGGACTCATCAAGGTAAGACATTTCTGCGATACCACCGGCATTATCAGCGATAGGACCATAAGCATCAACAGCAACTGTGATACCTGTTGTAGAAAGCATACCTACTGCTGCAAGTGCGATACCGTAAAGGCCGCAGCACTTGTAAGCAACAAAGATACCTACACAGATCAGTACAAGCGGAATAGCTGTGGACTGCATACCTACAGCAAGACCGGAAATAATTGTTGTAGCAGCACCAGTTTCAGACTGTTCAGCAATCTTCTTAACTGAGCCGTAATCACCGGATGTATAAACCTCTGTGATAATACCGATGATCAGACCAACGATCAGACCAGCGATGATAGCAACAGCAGGCATGATAGAACCAAGATAATATACAGACAATGCAATGGCACCGATAACAACAATGGCATCAGCTGTATATTCACCTCTGTTGAGGGCTTTCTGTGGGTTACCGCCTTCTTTGCCCTGTACCATGAATGTACCGATAACAGAAGCAACGATACCCAGAGCAGATAAGATTGCAGGGAAGATTGCAGCTTTCGCTGTATCCAGTGTGATCGCACCGAAAGAACCTGCAAGACCAAGAGTGATAGCAGAAATAAGAGAACCTGCATAAGACTCGAAAAGGTCAGCTCCCATACCTGCAACGTCACCTACGTTATCACCTACGTTATCGGCGATTGTAGCAGGGTTACGCGGATCATCCTCAGGGATACCAGCTTCTACCTTACCTACAAGGTCAGCACCAACGTCAGCAGCTTTTGTATAGATACCACCACCAACACGAGCAAAAAGAGCGATAGAAGATGCACCAAGGGAGAAACCGAAAAGAACATCTGCATCACCTGTGATTACATACAGACCAGCTACACCAAGAAGACCAAGGCCTGCAACACACATACCCATAACGGCACCACCGGAGAATGCAACATTAAGTGCTTTGTTCATACCATTTGTTCTTGCTGCATTGGCTGTTCTGACATTCGCCTTAGTAGCTACTGTCATACCACAATAACCAGCGATGATAGAAAGAACAGCACCGCAAAGGAAGCAAACTGCTGTAAGTGGATTTCTTAAGAAACAAAGAACAACGAAGAGCACTACGATAAAGATTGCAAGAATTCTGTATTCAGCAAAAAGGAATGCTCTTGCACCTTCTGCGATAGCAGAAGCGATTTCTTTCATACGGTCTGTACCGGCATCTACAGAATTAACTCTCTTTGTCAAAACAAAGGCGAATACCAGACCGATGATTGCGCAGATAACTGCGACATACATGAGATTCATAATTAAACTCCTTTCTCTTTCTTAAACATTTAATTTTGAGCATAAATTATGCAGATGTAATCATACAATCTGCATACTAGTCATGCCTTAAATATTATCCGATTTTTTTTGGAAAGTCAACCATTACCATTAAATTATTATAAAAAAGTATTAAAAATTTGCAAATATCGTTGTTTTTTTAACATGGAAATATCAAGATTCGTTTTACTTTAATTCCAGACGCATGTCAATCAATTCCTGATATTCCCCTGTTCTCAGACGAAAAGCCTTCGGATTTCTTCCATATTCAATGAAGCCTGCTCTCTTATACATTTCGACTGCTCTCTCATTCTCAGCAACAACTTCCAGTTCCAGCTGAAGATACCCGGCTTCTCTGGCACACTCAATGCAGGCCTCCATCAGATACTTTCCGATGCCGAGTCCCCAGAATTTCTTTGTAATGGCAATGCCAAAAACCGCACGATGCTTGATTTTATCCCGCATTCCCAAAGCATCAATCCCTGCAGTCCCAGCAACAACACCATCCACAACCGCAATAATCTCAACGGTATTCGTGCTATCCGTTTTCCTCTGCAGAAAATCTGCTTCCTGAGAAGCCGTAAAACAATTCTCATCCGAATAAGTCAGCAGATAATCCGTCTCCTCATGAGTCCGATTAAAAACATCCAGAACTGCCTTCCCATCACTGGTAACGCCATTCCTCAAAAGGCAGTTTCTGCCATCCTTCAATGTAACTGTTTTTTCAAAAGTCATGCCTATACTCCTATCTTCTCTCCAACTTCCTCAAAATATCTGTACTATCAATTATTCTACCATACCTCTTATCCAAAAGCCATCCCTGTCCACATATATAAAAATATGCCATCATTAAATAAAAACAGCCCTACACCTCAAAATAAATCATACGAACCATTTGATTTTAGTCAAAACTTTTTTGTCGGCCAATAAAACAGGCGTGCATCAAAAAACAACAAAATGGAACCTAAACGGGCACATTCATGTACAGGTGCTTCTGACGTGGCCGGTACTTAGATGCTGTCCTTTAGCATCTTATGTACCGCTGCCAACGGTGCTGAAAGTCCAGTGGACTTTCGTTAGCACCGACCGAAGTAGCACGTAGACCAGGCAACGCGAGTATGCCTGTACATGAATGTGCCCGTTTAGGGTTCCTCTATTATGCATCTGATTGCACGCCGTCAATCTTTCGTCAATCTACGTATCGACTAATCAAGGTTTGTATACCCCATCAGATTAATGTCCACACATTTTGCAGCCTCTCTACCTTCTCTGATCGCCCATACAACCAGTGACTGTCCTCTATGCATATCTCCGGCCACATAGACTTTCTCTTCGCTTGTATGATAATGGCCCGGTTCTGTTTTGACATTGGTTCTGCCGTCCACCTCTACACCAAAAGCATCTGTGACATAACTCTGACTGCCAAGGAAACCTGCTGCAATAAGCACCAGATCGACTGGAATAATCTCATTGCTGCCTTCGATTTCATGCATCACCATACATCCTGACTCAGGGTCTTTCTGCCATGACAGTTTCACTAATTCTGCAGCGCAGACTTCACCATTATCATTAGCGACAAAGGATTTCACCGTTGTCTCATAAATTCGAGGATCATGACCATATAATGCAATGGCTTCCTCCTGGCCGTAATCTGTCTTGCAGATTTTCGGCCATTCCGGCCATGGATTGCTCTCTGAACGCTGATCCGGCGCTTTCGGCATCATTTCCAGCTGAATGACATTCTGAGCCCCCAGACGGATAGATGTGCCGACACAGTCATTGCCTGTATCACCGCCGCCGATAACAAGCACATTTTTACCTTTGGCAGAAATGAAATTGCCGTCCTCAAAATTTGAATCCAAAAGACTCTTTGTTGTCTTCTTCAGGAAGTCAACGGCAAAATAGATACCTTTTGCTTCACGCCCCGGCGCATTGATATCTCTCGGATTCGATGCACCACAGGCCAGGATCACGCTGTCATATTCTTTGAGCAGTCTGGAAGCCTTATAATTATTGCCGATATCCGCACCTGTTACGAATTCAATGCCTTCTTCTTTCATAATATTAATACGGCGTTCGATGACCGCTTTGTCCAGTTTCATATTCGGAATACCGTACATCAAAAGTCCGCCCACACGGTCACTTCTCTCGAAAACTGTCACCTGATGGCCACGTTTGTTCAGCTGATCTGCGGCTGCCAGTCCGGAAGGGCCGGAACCCACAACTGCGATTCGCTTGCCGGTTCTTACCTTCGGTGGATCTGCCTTCATCAAGCCATGTTCATAACCGTATTCAATAATACCATGTTCATTTTCCTTAACAGAAACCGGGGCTCCGTTTAAATTGCAAGTACACGCTGCCTCGCACAAAGCCGGGCAGACACGTGATGTGAATTCAGGAAAGCTGTTTGTCTTCATCAGACGACGCCATGCCTGTTCCCAGTTGCCGTTATAAATCAGATCATTCCATTCCGGTACAAGGTTATTCAGCGGACAGCCCGATACCATACCGCCGATCATCATACCTGACTGACAAAACGGTACACCGCAGTCCATACATCTTGCGCCCTGCTTCTGCTGCATTTCACTGCTCAGAGGGATATGGAATTCGTTAAAATTCTGAATACGTTCCTCAGGTGAAATGACACACCCTGTTTCTCTCTCATATTCTAAAAATCCGGTTGGTTTTCCCATTGTTATCCCCTCCTATCCTCTCTTACTTGCGTAAAATGCTTCAATCTGTGCCTGGTCAAATGTCAGACCTTTTTCTTCCATATGGACAATGGCTGTCTGCATATGACTGTAATCATGCGGTATGATCTTCTTGAACTTCGGCAGATATTCAGAGAAGTTGTCAAGAATCTCTTTGCCAATGGCAGAGCCTGTATTATCCACATGCGCCTGGATCATATCTCTCAGCTCCATAACATCATATTTGGATGTCACCGTATCAATGGAAACTAATTCTTTATTGACACGTTTATATAAATCTCTGTTTTCATCCAGAACATAGGCAATACCGCCGCTCATACCGGCTGCAAAATTCTTGCCTGTGCGTCCGAGAACAACCACACGGCCGCCTGTCATATATTCACAACCATGATCGCCGACGCCTTCAACAACTGCTGTTGCACCTGAATTACGAACGCAGAAACGTTCACCTGCCACACCGCTGATATAAGCCTTGCCGCTTGTGGCACCGTAAAGGGCAACATTACCGACGATGATATTTTCATTGGACTCAAACTTAATATTCTTTGGTGGATAAAGCACCAGTTTGCCCCCTGAAAGACCTTTGCCGAAATAATCATTGCTGTCGCCGCACAGTTCCAGTGTCAGTCCCTTAGGAATGAAGGCACCAAAGCTCTGTCCGCCGCTGCCGTTGCACTTCACCGTGTACTGATCTTCCGGCAATGTATCGCCATACTTCTTGGTGATCTCGGACCCGAAAATTGTACCCAGTGTACGATCTGTATTGCGTACATTAATCTCAATCTTCTTTTTCTTCTTGCCTGCCAGTGCAGACTTGAATTCTTTCAGGAAGACTTTCTCATCAATGGTCTTCTGAAGGCCAAAATCATAGACATCCTCCGGCATAAACAGATGTTTTTCTTCATGCAGATACGGATTCTCAACAATGGCTGAAAGATCCAGTTTACCATAAATCTGAGGATCCACATCGTCTCTGACTTTGATCAAATCAGAACGTCCCACTAATTCATCCAGGTTATGCACACCCAGTTTTGCCATGATCTCACGCAGTTCCTGGGCAACAAATTTCATAAAGTTAACCACATATTCCGGTTTACCCCTGAAACGTTTGCGCAGTTCAGGGTTCTGTGTAGCAATACCCACCGGACATGTATCCAGATTACATACACGCATCATGACGCATCCCATTGTCACAAGGGGCGCTGTAGCAAAACCAAATTCCTCTGCACCAAGGATCGCTGCCATTGCTACATCACGGCCTGTCATCAGCTTACCATCCGTTTCAAGACGGACTCTTGAACGAAGACCGTTCATGATCAGTGTCTGATGTGTTTCTGCCAGGCCAATCTCCCAAGGAAGACCTGCATTGTGGATAGATGTTCGAGGTGCTGCACCTGTGCCGCCGTCATAACCGGAGATCAGGATAACCTGTGCACCTGCTTTGGCAACACCGGCTGCAACAGTACCAACACCAGCCTCAGATACCAGTTTGACAGAAATTCTTGCCGAACGATTCGCATTCTTTAAATCATAGATCAACTGTGCCAGATCCTCGATGGAATAAATATCATGATGAGGCGGTGGTGAGATCAATGCCACACCCGGTGTGGAAAGTCTTGTCTTTGCAATCCACGGATAAACTTTTCCGCCCGGAAGATGACCGCCTTCACCCGGTTTTGCACCCTGAGCCATTTTAATCTGGATCTCGTTGGCACTGACAAGGTATCTGGAAGTCACACCAAAACGACCCGAAGCTACCTGTTTGATAGCAGAACACCGGTTAAGTCCATCCGGTCCGATGGTAAGACGTTCAAGACTCTCACCACCTTCACCGGAATTGGATTTGCCGTGGATCATATTCATGGCAATAGCCAGTGTCTCATGAGCTTCCTGAGAAATGGAGCCATAGGACATGGCACCTGTCTTGAAGCGCTTCACAATCTCATCCACACTCTCTACTTCTTCAATCGGAATACCGCCTTCTTCATCAAACTTGAACTCCAGAAGACCTCTCAGGTTCATCAGGCGTGTTTCTTCATTAATATTATGAGAATACTCTTTAAACATCTCATAATCTCCGCGTTTTGTGGATTCCTGAAGCAGATGAATGGTTCTTGCATTATAAAGATGTTCCTCTTTGCCGCTTCGCATCTTATGACCACCGATGCTGTCCAGAGACAGATCCACATCCAACCCCAGCGGATCAAATGCACGCATATGCCATGTATTCATATCGCGCTCAATGTCTTTTAATGTTATGCCGCCGATACGGCTGACTGTATTCGTAAAATATGTATCAATGACTTCTTTGCTGATGCCAATGGCTTCAAAGATCTGAGAGCCCTGATAAGACTGGATCGTTGAAATACCCATTTTGGAAGCAATCTTGACAATACCGTGAAGAACCGCTGAATTGTAATCACTGACAGCTGCATAATAATCCTTGTCAAGCATATGCAGATCGATCAGTTCTTTGATGGATTCCTGAGCCAGATATGGGTTGATGGCGCAGGCACCATAACCCAGCAGCGTTGCAAAATGATGCACTTCTCTTGGCTCTGCACTCTCAAGGATCACAGCAACCGCTGTTCTCTTCTTTGTTCTGACAAGATAATGCTCAAGGGCAGATACAGCCAGCAGGGAAGGAATCGCTACATGGTTCTCATCGATGCCTCTGTCGGAAAGGATCAGAATATTCACACCGTCTCTGTAAGCTCTGTCTACTTCCACAAACAGATGATCCAATGCACGTTCAAGGGGTGTATTGACATAGTAAGTGATCGGAATTGTCGCTACTTTGAATCCTTCTATATTCATGGATTTGATCTTCAGCAGATCTGTGTTCGTCAGAATCGGATTGTGGATCTGTACCATCTTGCAGTTTTCTGCTTCTTCTTCCAGAAGATTGCCGTCCGGTCCGATATAAACCGTTGTAGATGTCACAATTTCCTCACGGATAGCATCGATCGGCGGATTGGTTACCTGTGCAAACATCTGTTTAAAATAAGAAAACAGTGGCTTCGGCTGATTGCTCAGAACAGAAAGCGGTGTATCCACACCCATGGCAGCAATTGGCTCTGCACCATTCTTGGCCATCGGAAGGATGGTATCCTTTAACTCTTCATATGTATAGCCGAATGCCTTCTGCAGTCTGATACGCTCATCCCTTGTATATTCCGGCACACGTTCATTTGGGATCTTCAGATCTTCAAGCTTAACAAGGTTGGCATCCACCCATTCACCATAAGGCTGGCTCTGGGCATATGTCTCCTTCAGCTCATCATCAGAGATCAAACGGCCCTGAACAGTGTCTACCAGCAGCATCTTTCCCGGACGCAGACGATCCTTTAAAACAATATGTTCTTCCGGTACAGGCAGTGCACCAACTTCTGAAGACAGAATCATATAATCATCATCTGTCACATAATATCTGGACGGACGCAGACCGTTGCGGTCAAGCACCGCACCAAGAAGATCACCATCTGAAAAGACAATGGAAGCCGGGCCATCCCATGGCTCCATCATCGTTGCATAGTACTGATAGAAATCTCTCTTTGTCTGGCTCATACTCTTGTCATTCTCCCATGGTTCAGGGATTGTGATCATAACAGCCTTCGGCAGCGGCATACCGCTCATCATCAGAAATTCCAATGTATTGTCCAGCATCGCGGAATCAGAACCTGAAGAATTGATCACCGGCAGTACCTTATGCATCTCACCCTTCAGTGTACCGGAAGACATCGTTTCCTCACGGGCCAACATGGTATCTGCATTGCCGCGGATTGTATTGATTTCGCCGTTATGAACGATCAAACGGTTTGGATGCGCACGCATCCAGCTTGGATTCGTATTCGTACTGAAACGTGAATGTACCGTTGCAATGGCTGATTCATAATCCTCATCCTGAAGATCATCAAAGAACTTTCTCAGCTCGCCTACCAGGAACATACCTTTATAGACAATAGTACGGCTGGATAAAGAACAAACATAGGTATTATCATTACTCTGTTCAAAAACACGTCTTGCAATGTACAGCTTGCGGTCAAAATCAATGCCCTTGGCCACATCTGCAGGTTTCTTCACAAAGCCTTGCATAATGTATGGCATCTTGTCCAGTGCTTTCTGTCCCAGTACGGATGGATTCGTCGGTACTGTACGCCATCCGAGAAATTCAAGACCTTCCTTGGCCACAATAATCTCAAACATCTTCTTGGCCTGATTCTTTCTCAGCTCATCATGTGGAAAGAAAAACATACCAACACCGTATTCCCGTTCTTCACCAATATCAAAACCCAGTTCCTCAGTCACTTTCTTAAAAAATCTGTGAGAAATCTGAAGCATAATACCAACACCATCACCGGTCTTGCCCTCGGCATCCTTACCTGCACGATGTTCCAGTGTTTCTACAATGGTCAGTGCATCCTCAACAGTCTTATGTGTCTTGATACCCTTAATATTCACAACTGCACCGATACCACATGCATCATGTTCAAAAGACGGATCATATAAAGCCGGTTTCTTCTGCTGTTCCATTATCACTCACTACCTTTCTTCTATGTATAAAATTATCATTTCCAAAATATGGTAACAAAAAAAGGACAAACCACGCCTCTAGTAGACGCCTTTGTCCTTTGCTATGAAAAAAAGATAGCATATTTTATAGGCAATATCAAGCTTTTTCAATAAACTCTCAAGTAATTTTTATTCAGTCGAGAGTTTATGATGATACATTCATGCCGCTTAAAAATACCCACATCATATTAAAAAGTGTTTCTGAACTGTTGCAAAAAAATTGTTGTTGTCCAAAATTTTTTTGTCTTTTTCCTTGCAATTTTTTACAAAAATTGATATATTATTATAATATTACTGTGCATTGTAATCATATTTGCAGGAAGGAGACACAATTTTATGACACTCAATCTGCCATTTTTCAGGCAATTAGCGAAAGCGCTTGCCAAACAGTTTGGTGATAACTGCGAAGTCGTTCTCCACGACCTGACATCTACGGATATTGAACATTCCGTTGTTCTTGTTGAAAACGGACATGTAACGCATCGTGCAGTCGGAGACGGTCCTTCACACGTTGTTCTTGAAGCCATGAAGGCAATGGGAGCTCGGGGTTCTGCTCCAACAGATCACCTGGCATACCTGACCAAAACAGGCGATGGACGTATTTTGAAGTCCAGTACAATCTATATTCATGATGACACAGAGCAGAAGATTACCGGTATTCTGTCTATCAATTACGATATTACAAGCATGCTGCTGGCTGAACAGGCGCTGAAATCCCTGGTTGCCAATGAGGATGATAAGAAGGAACCTGAAAGTATCCCTCAGAATGTGAATGATCTGCTGGAAGATCTGATTCGCCAGTCTGTTACCCTGGTCGGCAAACCGGTGGCCATGATGACCAAGGATGATAAAGTGCGCGCCATTCAATTTCTGAATGATGCCGGTGCATTTCTCATTACAAAATCCGGAGACAAAATTTCAAACTTTTTCGGCATCTCCAAATATACACTTTACAGCTATATTGATGTCAACAAATAAAAGGACGGCTTCCACCGTCCTTTTATTACACCGTCATTTACCCTAAAACTTATGTACTTCCATCTCAGAATGAAACCCCTGTCCTTTCACCACTGTACAGTTTGCCGCAATTTCTTCCGCTTTCCGAAAGAATTCCGCTCCATCTCTCAGATGCATCAGTACATCGATTTCCTGTCGGTCCTCCTCTGAAAGGATCCAGCTGATATAATGCCAGAATTCCTTCATCAAAAAAACAACTTTCTTATTTCCCTGAAGGCGTACTTCATATTCATCCCGCATTGTATGATAATAATCCGCCAGTTCTTCCCGGGACGCACAATCCCCGCCTCGAATTTCACGACACAATGCCGGATTAGACAAAAGCCCCCGGCCTATCATCCAATGACGGATATCTGAATATTTTTGACTGACACGTCCATAAGCTGCTGCTGTAAATATATCCCCATTATAGCAAACAGGAAAAGGCATCCTGGCACTCGCTTTCTCAAAGGCTTCCATATCCGGCTTACCGCTGTAATAGTCCATTCTGATTCTCGGATGCACGATCAGCATTTCCACCGGAAAGGCTTGATAAATGTCAAGGATGTCATCAAACTCATCCGCACGGTTCAGCCCGATCCTTGTCTTCAAAGAAATCTTCATATCTGTTTTGTCAAAAATATCTGCCAGGAAAGCTTTCAGCGCCTCCTTTTCTCCAAGGAATCCAGATCCGCGTCCCTTTGATGCCACTGTACTCGATGGACACCCCAGATTCAGGTTCACCTCATCATACCCCAGCCCTTTTAATGTATGGGCTGTGGCTATAAAATCCTCTGCACAGTTTGACAAAAGCTGTGGAACAACCCAACATCCCTCATTGTACTCCGGCGCGATTTCCAATAAATCCTTTTTGCTGATTTTTCCTTTTGGATTGGTAAATATAAACGGTGCATAATATCTGTCCACACCGCCGAATATCCGATGATGGGCTCTTCGGTAAATGCTGCCTGTAATTCCCTCCATGGGTGCAAAATATAATTGGTTCTCACTCATTGCCTTTTTCCTCTATTCACGAAATTTCTTTTCTGATTATAGCAATGGCACAGGCTAAAATCAAGGAAATTATGTTCTCTGCAACTTTGCCTGTGCCGCTTGTCCCCCGACGCCCGTCTTATTGTTCCAACTGTCGCCCGAGAAAACTGGCAGCTGAAGCAGCCAGTTTCATTTCCATCTCACCCATCCGTACTTTTTCATCCTTTGTCGTCAGAATAACGGTGCCGATGGCATCTCCCTCTGCGATAATCGGATAGATGACCTGTGCTGTATAATTTTCTCCGCCATCCTCCGTAATCGAAATAAATTTTCGTTCCCCTTTCACAGCCAGAAGATTCTCTCTTTGGTTCATTAGATTGTCCAGCTGACGGCTGATCTCTTTCTGCATCAACTCTTTTTTCCCCGAACCGGCCGCAGCAATATGCCGGTCTCGGTCTGTAATACTGACAATATAGCCGGTATTCTGTGCCAGGGCCTCCGCATATTGTTTTGAAAACTGGCTTAATTCACCAATCGGTGAATATTTTCTAAGAATAATACCGCCTTCTCTGTCTGTATATATTTCCAACGGATCACCCTCCCGGATTCTCAGCGTTCTTCTGATTTCTTTCGGCACAACCACCCGCCCCAGATCATCGATACGTCTTACAATTCCTGTCGCCTTCATAATGCCATTCCTCCTGTTTACTGTCTATTTTCATCCGCGACCCGCCCATGGGTCCCGATACGGAATTCCGGTCTGCTGCACAGACATCAATTTTCATCTGAATTCCCACACATCTTATACAGGTAGTATGTGGCAGTGTCAATAAATTTATTCATAAGACAGGTGATCTGAAACGCGAACGCAAAAATAACCGGACAGATTGATGATCCACCCTGTCCGGTTATTGCTGTTTCCGACACACTTCGTATGCGCTGTCTTTCTTTTATTTCTATTATGCTGCTGTTTCAGATTCTGTATCTGAAGATGTCTCATTCTGAAGATCATTCAGATAATCTGTCACATCGATTGCAGAATCAACGACATCCTGAGGAACCGTGATGGCTTCTACAGTATCATAATTCGTATACTCCATCTTCATGTTGAACTTGCTGAATGTCACCTGTTCATCACCCTCACCGGCACCCAGACCACTAAATACCATATCCATATATAATGGCATCTTATCCGCCTTGCTGACAGCATAGGTAAAGTCCACGGTGATATCATCCAGATTCATCTCTGTATCACCAGTCAGACCGCCAAGTGTACTCTCCATGGAACTCAGCAGATTCTTCACATCTGCACCGGAAATACTGCCGGAAATCATATAGGCTTCCGTGCCATCCACATCCTGTGTCTCGTCTGCTAACTTCAGAGAATCCTTGCTCTTAAGCAGATCTTCTGCTGCAGCATTGATTCTCTCTACAGAATCCTTGTCATAGGCCATCTTAGACACCATCCATTGGCCCGCTATACCGGTATAAGAAAGAATCTGGTCATCCTGGACCACTGTGTAATTCTCCATATCCATTGCTGTACCCAGCCCCGGAATATTGATATTGCCCTTCAGGTAGTTAGCAACCGGTTCTATGGTTGTCTGCATGGTCATATCCATAGTCATATCCATGGTTCCGCCAAGAGCATCTGACTCAAGTGTGATCTCCGCTGTTGTGTGTGTCTCCAAAGACTTCATTGCATCACATTTACTCTGGACTTCCTGCAATAAAGATTCTGCGGTTACCTTTGATGCGGATGCTCCGCAGCCCGCCAGCATAACTGTTGCCAAAATCCCTGCCGTCACCATGCCCAAAAATCGCTTCTTCATACTTTCCCTTTTCCTTTCTCCCTGTGCCTCAAAGCCCAGTCCTTGTCCCCATTTTCATGCATCTTATATTCAGATTATAACATACCTGCTGCATGAAAACAATGAAAGAAGCCTTACGATTCTCTGACAATCACCTGCCATGCCTCTGTCAGTCTCTCCATATTCCAGGCCGCATTGGCCGGACTGGTGGAAGGCAGACACACCGGCATCACTCCGGTTTCCGGAAGAACATATTTCTTATAGAGTTTAAACGCTGTCTGACCATTGACAAATATCTGCCGGATAGATGCTTCCGAGAGAACCCTGCCGATATCATTCGCCACAACATTCTTAATACTGCTGTCGCTGGAGCCGATAATATCACAGCTGGCGATCACATCCCACAGGGCAATCTGATGCTCCAGCAGAAATTGTTTCTTTTCTTCCACATTTTCTAAAGGTGCATGGTCTGTCACCGCTGCCAGCACCTTCCAGAAACGATTCTGCGGATGATTATAAAAAAACTGCCCCCGGGATTTCACCGAAGGCAGCGATCCAAGTATCAATATCCGCGAATGCTCATCATAAACGGGTGTCAGATCATGTACCACATGAGTATATGTACGCATTTCTAATATTCCGTCTTCTTTGTCACTGTTACAGCCAGCGCGCCCGGTCCGATATGACAAGATATACTTAATGAAAGCGGATCTACTATAATCTCCTTGTCCGGGAATTCCCTGCGGATTTCTTCAAGCCACTGTTCAACACCTTCCCCCGGTGTATAAGCAGCTGCAATGTGGAGATTATCCATATTCACCTCGCCGCCCATACGGGTTTCGATATCCTTATGAATCGCATCAAGCATAATTCTCTTTGCCTGCTTCACGGTTCTGGCCTTTGCAAAAGCATCCAGCTTCTCGCCCTGGATCTGCAGAACCGGCTTCAATCTGAGCAATGTACCAAGGGCTGCTGCTGCCGGTGTAATACGTCCGCCTTTCTTCAGATACTTCAATGTATCTACCATAATATAAATGCTGGAATTAAACTTCTGCTCCTCCAGTATCCGTTTGATCTCTGCTGCTGAAAGACCGTCTTCTGCCATCTTCATGGCATCCAGTACAGAAAGCTTCATGGTCACGGAAATTCTCTGGTTGTCCACAACCGTCATAGTCCTGAGCCAGCATCATGGCTGTAGCACAGGAACTGCTGAGCCCGCTTGACATCGGAATGTGGACGATCTCATCATACCCTTTATTCTTCAAAAGGTCATCCCACAGAGACATGACTGCATCCGGTGAAGGCTGTGATGTGGATACATCTGCATCTCCCGTCAGCTTCTCATAAAACTGTTCCTGCGTCAGGTTAATATCCTCAAAATACGGCTGTCCATCTATATCAAAAGGCATCGGTAATACATAAACGCCAAGCTTCTTTCCTTCTGCCTGGGTGATGCCGCTGTTACTGTCTGTCACAATAGCGATTTTTGCCATCGGCCAATCCTCCTTATATTCAAAAAAATTCTATACCTGTCTAATATACCGTAAAAATCGCTATTTTGCAAGGATATCCGCCTTTTTCTTGACAAGGAGGCCCTGTTCACGCTAAAATATCAGAGATTGAATGGAGGATTTAAAATGGCTGATTTTAAAAAGGAAATAGAAAGACGCCGTACATTTGCAATTATTTCCCATCCCGATGCCGGTAAGACGACATTGACAGAGAAGTTTTTGCTCTATGGCGGTGCCATCAATCTGGCCGGCTCCGTAAAGGGAAAGAAAACAGCAAAGCATGCTGTCTCCGACTGGATGGAAATTGAGAAGGAAAGAGGTATTTCGGTTACTTCTTCCGTTATGCAGTTTAACTATAAAGATTATTGTATCAATATTCTGGATACACCGGGACATCAGGATTTCTCTGAAGATACTTACCGTACACTGATGG
>OLRA01001813.1_pt1 | contig 23577 bp, 18 predicted proteins | sample 1673011 | NCBI WGS metagenome assembly OLRA01 (sample SAMEA3136746, study PRJEB25190) | human gut metagenome | reverse complement strand
CCGCACTTTCGTGCGGTGTTTTCGGTGCTGCATCTTTCATCAACACATTCTGGAGCTTGTGGCCGGACTCGAACCGGCGACCTGCGCATTACGAATGCGCTGCTCTACCAACTGAGCCACACAAGCAACTATTTGCTGCCGGAACGAGTCTTTTCTCGTTCACAGTGTTCTCAGTATATCATGCTTTTGAAAGTTCGTCAATATTTTTTTGAAATTTTTCTTGACATTCTCCGTGTATCCGTTATAATGGTATAGTATCCTTGCTCACATCAAAGGATGTGGGCCAAAAGTCCAAAAGGAGGTGCTAAGAATATGGCAAAGATTTCTGGCAAGTACGAGACTATCTTCATCGTTAACCCCAAGCTGGAAGAGGCAGCGGCTACCGCTGTTGTGGACAAGTTCAAGTCTCTCGTTGAGGCGAACGGCACGAACGTAGAGGTCGAGGACTGGGGCAAGCGCCGTCTGGCGTACCCGATCGAGGATCAGACGGAGGGCGTTTACACGCTGGTTCGTTTTGAGTCCAAGCCCGATTTCCCGGCTGAGCTGGACCGTATCTACAAGATCACGGACGGCATCATGCGTTCCATCATCGTCTGCCTGGACGACTAAGGCGGTGAACACCAATGCTCAATAAGGCGATTCTGATGGGTCGTTTGACCCGCGATCCCGAATTGCGCCATACCCAGTCCAACATGGCTGTGTGCTCGTTCTCGCTTGCGATCGACCGTGGTCGCAAGGATCAGAACGGCGAACGCCAGACCGACTTCATCGACTGTGTCGCATGGGGCCGTCAGGCAGAGTTCGTTGCACAGTGGTTCACGAAGGGTTCTATGGCAATCGTAGTCGGCCGTATCCAGTCCCGCCGCTGGCAGGATCAGAACGGCAACAACCGCACTGCAATCGAAGTAAATTGCGACGAGGTTTCCTTCGGTGAAACGAAGAAATCCCGCGATGCCTACAATGCAGGCAATCAGGGCGGTTTTGGCGGCTATGACAACGGATCGCAGATGCGGCCCGAGCCTGCCGCGTCCCAGGTTGCTCCGGCTTTCGATCTCCCCGCAGGAGATTCGGATTTTCAGGAGCTTGCTGATGACGACGGCGATGTCCCATTCTAAACTGAAGGAGGTTACGTGATCATGGAAGAAACCAAGAAGGAATTTACTCCCCGTCCGGAGCGTGCAGAGCGCCCGCAGCGCGGCCGTCGCCGTCGCAAGGTATGCGCATTCTGCGTAGATAAGGTTGCACACGTTGACTATAAAGATGCCGGCAAGCTGAAGAAGTACATGTCCGAGCGCGGCAAGATCCTGCCCCGCCGCATGACCGGTACCTGCGCTGCTCATCAGCGTCAGCTGACCGAGGCTATCAAGCGTGCACGTCACATTGCTCTTCTGCCGTACACCGCAGAGTAAGCAATTCGTTTTTTATAATCAAGGATACGCAAAGCGTCGTTTTCGCAAGAAAGCGGCGCTTTTTTGCACCCTTGTTTCTCGTTTGCGGCAAACAAAAAGGACGCCTGATGCGTCCTTTTTCGTTATTCCTGTGTTCAGTTCATCAGATCGAGCAGCTTATAGCAGTGTGTTTTGGTGTAGCTCTGCTTAAAGCTGTAGGATGCAAGCTGCTTTGCGGTGTCATCCTCGGTCTCCTTTGCGGCATTTTCCGCACCGGAATCCCGCTCCTGCACCCACTGCTTGTAGCTTGCCTCCTCGGAAGCGTACTGATCGGCGTTGAGCACGGTCGCAAGGTAGTCGTACATCTCACTCAGCAGGTTATCCCATTGCTCGAACGAGCTTGCGGTCATGGCCAGCTCATCCTCCTGATTCTCTGCCGACGAAATTTTCAGATCGTCACTTTCCAGCTCATCCATCTTTTTGCTGAACGCATCGCGCTGCTCGGCCTTTTTCTGGCTGCTCTCTTCCTGCTGCTTTTCCTGCTGCTGTGCATCGGAAAGCTGCTTCTGCAGCTCCTTGACCTGCTTTTTCTGGTCATCGGTCAGCGAATCATCATTTGCCAGAGAATCCAGCTTGCCGCTGGCGGCATCGTACTTTTTATCGTCCAGATAGCTCTGTGCCTCGTCCAGATCGGAGTTGAACTGATCGTCCGACTGGGCAGACTGCGCCTTATCGAGCAAATCCTCGATGGCCTTGTACATCGCGGAATCCGGGTCGGTGACACGGTTCTGCAGCTGCTTGAGCGCCGCAATGGCCTCGGTGTACTGGCCGTTATTGACGTAATCCTCGGCAGACTGATAGTCCTTGATCAGCTGAATGGTCGCATCCAGAGCCGCCGGATCCTTGGCTTCCGCCTGCGCCTTCTGGTAATACTCGAGCGCCTTGTCGAAGTCACCGCGATCCATATACTTTTCGGCCATGACGAGGTTTTCATCGGTCTTGTGTGAATTTGTAAAATACCACACACCGCCGCCAATCAAAGCCGCCACGATGATGACCACCAGCGCAATGATCAGGCCGCGTTTTCCCTTGGACGGCTTTTTGTAAACGCGGTCCTTCGGATCGGCCTCACCGTTGTAGTAGGTCGTGCGGCGCTCGGGCGTGCCCGCAGTACGGCGGACCGGCGGCGTGTCGATCGGACGCATGGCAGCCTGCGTGGGAATGTTCGGATTCAGAATATTGGGATTGGTGTCTGCCAGCGGATCGGCAGCCGTGTCGTCCACCGGAAGCTGCTGCTTTTCGTTCCGCATAGCCGCGTCAAACGCGCTGGTGTCAATCGGACCGGTCTCAACAGGGTCCTTCATATCATCCGGCAGGGTGGTAAATACAGCTGTTTCGTCGTTGACACCGGTCTGCTCGACAGCTGCGCCGCAGAAGGGGCAGAATTTTCCGGCGATCGGCAGCTCCTTGCCGCAGTTTTTGCAAAGCATGGGTGATTTCCTCCTTTGAAAAAGGGTCGTTTTTATGCTTATTTTATAGTATAACATGCTATATTCAGATTGTAAAGCGTGGATGGCTGTTCCCCGTATTGGGATTCGCCGCCTGCGGACGGCGGGAACGTCGCCGCGCCCCGCGGCGGGGCAAGAGGGTAGACACCAATGGTTTCTACCCTCTTAACGCCCACTTCCTTTTGTTTCTTAGTCTGGCGCAGACCAGAGACCGGCGACCGCTGCAAAATGGGGAACGGCAGTCGGGTTACCGCAGCGTGTCTTTCTCCGCCTTTTCGCATTTCACAGACAGCTTACTGCTACACATATGGTTAAATCTACGCAGGGTGCGGCACAAGGTGAATTGCCCAAAGGGTAAGAGAGAGTCCCCTGGGGGATGACAGTACCGCACAAGTCTTTAACGCGTTATATTGTAGGACGGGGTGACCTCACCCCGCCGTTTTTTACGATTTGCTGCCATTTACATACGGCGGGATGAGGTCATCCCGCCTTACAAGATAGATTCTGCAACGGATGAAATCCGCAGGTGCCATGCACAACAACGTGCAAACGAGTTGCGCAACACTGTTATGTTGCGCCTGCGGAAATTGAACCGCCTGTGTAGCAGTACGAATACAGCTTGAGCGATGAAGGTGGAGAAATGGGCGGACACATTGGTCCGCCCCTACGGAAGCTGAGCAGTACAGCCGTTCCCCCTGGCGAGTCTCAGTTCTCCGATTTTCGCCGTGCTCTCCCAAGGGAAACGGGAGTCAAGAGGGTAGAAACCGCAGGTGTCTCCCCTCTTGCCCTCTCGGCGTGGGTACGCCGTCCCCAGCGGACAGCGAAATGTTTCGGAACTGAAACCTTACTCGTCTTGACAAGCTATGGTCAGGAACGTAAAATATAGGTAATGATAATAAGGTAAGGCAGAATGTCCGCATTCTGCAACTGTCAAAAAGGGGATAGTATTTTGAAGTTGACAAAACGCATTTTCAGCGGTCTGCTGGCCGCCATGATGCTGTTCACCACTGCTTTTGCCGTAAATGATTCGGCGACCACCAAGGCTGCAAACGCGCTGACGTTTGCGTTCAAGCCGATCACCGGCAGCGAGTACGACAGCACCGCTCTCCAGACCGATCTGGCAGCAGCGCAGAAGATCATCTCGCAGCGCATGCAGCTTGAGGGTCTGACCGGCGCGTCTGCCGCCGTTTCCGGCGATGTGATCACCGTTTCCATTCCGAAAACAGCTACCGGCAACACTGCCGCTTACTGGGCCGCTCGTCTGGGCGACCGCCGTCTATGCAGTGTGACCGACTTTCTGAACGAGGAGTGGCAGTTCGACCGTGCAGATTTTGCCTCTGCCAAGGCAACCACCGAGAACGGCACAGAAGCCGTTGAGATCGACCTGACCGACTCCGGCAAGACCAAGCTGACCGAGGCCCACAACAAGGTAAAGGCATACCTTGCGGACAGCAAGAACGACGCTGACAAGGCGCAGTGGCTCACCTTCCACTGGGGCACCACCACCTTCCGCATGCTGGTGGACAACAGCTTCTCTGACAGCAAGCTGGTGATCGGCGGCGATTCCGATCCGCTGCGTGCCGGTGCGTCCAAGTACATGCCGCAGTATCTGATGCTCGATCCGCTCCCGTTTGCACTGGAGCAGACCGCCGTTCCGACGACCACCGAACCGACGACTCCGACCACTCCCACCGAACCCACGACTCCGACTGACCCGACCACACCTTCCGAGCCGACGACCACGGATTTCCCGGACATTGACGGTCACTGGGCTGCCGCTTCGCTGCGCAAGGGTGTTGAGCTGGGTCTTCTGAAGGGCATCAACGGCAAAATTATGCCGAACAACTCGGTCAAGCGTTCCGAGGCTATCGTTATCCTCAACCGTGCGCTTGGCGCAACGCAGGCCGACAGTGTATCCGGTCTGGCTGCCAGCCAGCAGTCCGCATGGTACAGCGGGGATCTGGGCAAGGCCATCCACCTCGGTCTGATTACCGCAAACGACAACCGCAGCTTTGACACTGCAGCTACCCGTGCCGAGGCTTTCGTGCTGATGGCTCGTGCGTTCGCGTACGACCGTGCAGAGACCGCTACCGATGAGCTGAGCAGCTTCACCGATACCTCCTCCATGACCACCGAGCAGAAGCAGGCTGCTGCCGCTCTGATCAGCCAGGGCGTTGTAAACGGTACTTCTGCTGCCAAGCTGTCTCCGTCGAACAAGCTGACCCGTGCACAGTTCGTCACCATGATCGTGCGCATTGCAGCTGCCACCAACGCAGACAGCTCACCGACCGAGCTGGCCGGCGGCACCGTACTCACCAATCCGAGCATCGCTCTGACCGGTGCTGTCGCAGACGGCGACTGGATCTTTGCCGCTCCCACGAATGAAATTTCGCTCGATTCCGTCAGCAGCTCGCACCGCATCGTCCTCAAGGGCGAGGAGCGTGCTGTACTGAACGGCACCAAGCAGACCAGCATTTCCACGCTTGCTGTTGACCCGGCAGGCACGGCGGATGTTAAGATGGACAACACTTCGTCCGTAAACACGCTCGTTATCGCGGGCAAGGGCGGCTCCGTTGGCTACAGCGGCGCAGTCTCCAACATCGAGATCACCGCTTCCGGCCGCACCATCGTGCTCGAAGGCATGACCTCGGATGCCATCACCATTACCGGCAGCAACAACACCATCCTGCTCAAGGGCGACGCGGATACCGTTTCCGTACTGCGCGGCTCCGGCAACCGCATCACGCTGTCCGGCACGGTCGGCACGATGGTTCTGGCCGGCAAGAACACCACGGTTGACGGCACCGGCAAGATCGGCACCGTAGACACCCGCATGGTCGGCTGCACGGTAACGGCTAAGGCCGACCACACGATCGACAACATCGATCCCGGTCTGGATGGCGTTCAAATCACGATGACCGTTCCGGATAAGGTTAAGGCCGGCGGCTCGCTGACTGCCAAGGTCAGCTTCTCCGGCGTAAAGGAAGGCGTTACCTGCACTGCAATCTGGTATCAGGACGGCTCCGCGATCAAGGGCTGCACGAACAACAGCTTCGAGCTGACCAACGACAAGACCTCCAGCCACACCAGCACCTTCACCTTCACCAAGAATATGAAGACCAGCACGGCGATTGGCTTCAAGCTGCTCTACAACAACCCGTCCACCGGCGAAACCGAGCAGGTTTACGCCCAGAAGACCGTTCCGATCGAGAATTACTCTGCCGAGTGGTATGCACAGCGCGATGCTGCCGCTATCCTCAAGCAGGTATCCTCGGTTTACCGCGGCAACTACACCACATCCTACGCGGCCAACAACGATTACTCCAAGACCACCAAGGAGGTCTGGATCAACGCCAAGGGCTACTCCAGCAACACCAATTATCTGGTCTGGATCAACCGCGCCTATCAGCATGTAAACGTATTCACCGGCTCCAAGGGCAACTGGAAGCTGACCAAGAGCTTTATCGTCGGCACCGGCGCTGCCTCTACCCCGACTCCGGTCGGCGTGACCACCGTCAGCTACAAGCTGAAGGCAGGCTGGACCACCGGTACTTACACGGTTCGTCCGGTTGTAGGCTTCTACCCGGGCACCGGCTACGCGTTCCACTCCCGCCTGTGCTATCCCGGCACCGACACCGAATATGACTTCAGCAGCGGCTATCCGGTTTCGCACGGCTGTGTACGCATGAAGCACAATGACATCAACTGGATTTACAACAACGTACCGATCGGCTCGACTGTCGTAATCTACTAAACCGCAGCTGCAAACACCGATATTCTCCGTTTTTCCGGAGAGTATCGGTGTTTTTTTGCTGTAAAACAGTGTGTACATCATCAACATCCCGTCTTGCACCGCAACGATAAATTCTCACCGCGAGAATGCAATTCGTCATTTTATACGCATTTTTCGCAAATGCAATTGGTTATCGTTGTGACATTTTAATGTTGACACCGACAACATCAAGGACTATAATAAACCCATCACAACAAACAACGAGGTGAGGAAATGGCCGATCAGTATCATCACGGAAATCTGAAAAGCAAGCTGCTGGAGGAAGCGGTCACGCTGATCTCGCAGGACGGCCTCGAAAATCTTTCTCTCCGGCGACTGGCAACGCAGTGCGGCGTGAGTCACAACGCCATCTACCGCCATTTTGACAGCAAGGAGCGCCTGATCGACGCCTGCCGTGCCTATGTCATGCAGGAGCTGACGCGCACACTCGAGCTGACGCTCAGCGGTCTGGACGAAAGCCTGCCGCAGACCATGGAGCAGCTCGGCACCGCCTATCTGGATTTTTACATGCGCAACCCGACGTATTTCAGCGCGTATTTCCGCAATGCGTCCCAGAAACTGACGTTCTCGCTTGAGCCAATCGAGGGCAACTACCCGCCGTTTTCCGTTTTCCGCCGTGTGGCTGTTGCTATCGCAGAAAAGCAAGGCATTCCGCTGGATGAGACACGATGGCGGCTTCTGCGCTACTGGACGATGCTCAACGGCATGTTCGCCATGTGGATCTCCTCCAACGTGGAACTGCCCGAAAACTGGAAAACCTGTCTAAAAAACGAATTTCAAGGAGCGTTTACGATATGAAACAGATCATTCTTACGGGCGACCGCCCGACCGGCAACCTGCATGTCGGCCACTACGTCGGCTCACTGGCCGAGCGCGTGAAGCTGCAGAATTCCGGAAAATATGACGAAATTTACATCATGATTGCGGACGCGCAGGCGCTGACCGACAACGCCGAGCATCCGGAGCGCGTGCGCCAGAATATTATGAAGGTCGCGCTGGACTATCTTGCGGTCGGCATTGACCCGGAAAAGGCGAATATCTTCATCCAGTCCATGGTGCCGCAGCTGACCGAGCTGACGTTCTACTACATGAACCTTGTCACCGTGTCCCGTGTACAGCGCAACCCTACCGTTAAGGCAGAGATTCAGATGCGCAACTTTGAAGCCAGCATTCCGGTCGGTTTTTTCTGCTATCCGATCAGTCAGGCGGCGGACATCACCGCATTCAACGCTACGGCTGTTCCGGTCGGCGAGGACCAGGAGCCGATGCTCGAGCAGTGCCGCGAAATCGTGCACAAGTTCAACACGGTTTACGGCGAAACGCTGACGATGCCGCAGATTGTTCTTCCGTCCAACAACGCCTGCATGCGTCTGCCCGGCACAGACGGCAAGTCGAAGATGAGCAAGTCGCTCGGCAACTGCATCTACCTTGCGGATCCGGAGGAGGTCGTTCGTGAGAAGATCATGTCCATGTACACCGATCCGAACCATATCCGCGTGCAGGATCCCGGCAAGCTGGAGGGCAATACCGTGTTCACCTATCTGGATGCGTTCTGCCAGCCGGAGCACTTCGCAGAATTCCTGCCGGACTACCAGAACCTTGACGAGCTGAAAGCGCACTACCAGCGCGGCGGACTCGGCGATGTGAAGGTAAAGAAGTTCCTGAACAACGTCATGCAGTCTCTGCTGTCGCCCATGCGCGAGCGCCGTGCACAGTGGGAGGGTCGCCTGCCCGAAGTCTACGAGATTCTCAAGAAGGGCAGCGAAATCGCCGCTGAGACCGCTCAGGGTACGCTCGATCGAGTCCGTCACGCGATGAAGATCGACTATTTCACCGATAACGGCCTGCTCAAGTAAAAACAGCAAAATAAAGGACGAACCGCTTGGTTCGTCCTTTCTGTTAGATTTTCGGGATTTGCTGGGTCACACAGTGAATATTGCCGCCGCCGATCAGAATATCGCGGGCAGCAATCGCAACTACCTTGCGGGTCGGGAAAAGCTCCTGCAGGATAGCCTGCGCCTTTTCATCCATCGGGTCACCGAAGGCGGGCATGACAACAGCCTCGTTCGCAATGTAGAAGTTGACGTAGCTTGCCGCCAGACGCTCTCCCGGGGTACGGGTCGGCTCGCCGTCGCACAGGTCAAGGCCGTCGCACTCCTCCGCGGTGATAGTCACCGGCTTGGGCAGCGGCAGCTTGTGCACCTTGATCCTGCGGCCCTTGGCATCGGTCGCAGCTTCCAGTGCATCCAGACTGGCCTTGGAGAGCGCATACTGCGGGTCGGTCTCGTCATCCGTCCACGCGAGAACCACCTCCCCCGGAGCCGTGAAAGCGCATACGTTGTCAACGTGCTCGTTGGTCTCGTCGTTGTAAATACCGCGCGGCAGCCAGATCACCTTGGAAACGCCCAGATAATCGCACAAAACCTGCTCAATTTCGGCCTTTGTGAGATCGGGATTGCGTCCCGCGCTCAGCAGGCAGGCTTCGGTGACGAGTGCGGTGCCCTCGCCGTCCGAGTGGATGGAGCCACCCTCGCAAATGAAATCGCGTTTATCGTATACGTCGTTGCTGACCAGGTCGCAGAACTTGCGCGCCACGCGGTTGTCCTTCTCCCACGAGGGATACAGGCCGTCCACATCGCCGCCCCACGCGTTGAAACCCCAGTCGATGCCGCGGCGCTCTCCCCTGCCGTTGATAACAAAGGTCGGGCCAACGTCACGCGCCCACGCATCGTCAGTCTCCATCACGACCAGACGAACGCGGTCGGGCAGCTGCGCACGCGCGTTGTCATACTGCCCTTCCGAGCAGAGCACGGTCATGCTTTCGCTTTCGGAAATCGTCTCGATCACACGCAAAAAGGCTTTCCGGGCCGCATAGGCGCCGTACTGCCAGCTGTCGGCGCGTTCCGGCCAGATCATCAGGCAGCCCTCATGCGGTGCAAACTCCGCAGGCATATAAAACCCGTCCTGCGCGGGTGTAGTGTGCAAAATTTTCATGGTATCTCTCCTGTTCGGTGGTACATCAAGAGTACAACATTTTGATGGAATTTGCAATGGTCGTAGGCGGTTTGAAATGAAAAATTGAGAATAGAGAATGCTATACTATCGCAGCGGAACAATCGGCGGTTGAGGTGAAAAACCATGAACCTTTTGGGGCAAAATGGTCTATGTTCTGCCGCCTGAAAGTCCGCAGCTATGTATTGGCTGCGAATGTTGCAGGTACGTTAAAAGTTGCGCCGCTTCAAATTCTCAAGTTTCCGGTCGTCCTTCCACATAAGTTTTTGGATGCCGAGAAGTTCAATCTGCGGTTTTCGGACGCATCCGAGATCACGGAAATTGCGGACAAACTGCGGTGGTATCGTTATCAAAAAGGACTTCGCCAGCGTGACGCGGCGGACTATACGGGTATTGACCGCAGTACCTACATCCATTACGAATAGGCAGGGCGGGACTTTTATCCGAAGGAGCATATGGAGAAGCTGGCGGAGCTGTTTGAGGTACCGCTTGAGAATTTGCTGGATGACTATAAAGCGGCTTTATGGTGGCTGCTGCCAGTTGTGTGGGGAGAACGCTTTTCGTGAATTTAATGCAGATATTTCCGAAGCGCATCATATTGCTTATTTTTCGGATTCCAAAATAACGATTCTTCAAATATAATCATTCTTTGCCCCAACCATCATCGGCTGATACATAAATTAAATCCGAAGTTTGATTATAACAGAGGTTGCTTTGTATTCTCAGAAAATTCCGAACTAAGAATTGAGCTTGATTTTCACCTGATGAAATGACATCGGAATAAAAATGGCATCCGCTGAACGATCTTTAATATTGAGAACTGGTCTTTTGATTGAGCTTACAAAACCTCTTGGGGGTGTCAATTAAGTCGCGCCCCATTATACCCTTGATTTCAAGGGTATAATGGGGTATAATTCTACATAGAATAGTATCTCACAGGAGGTGCGCTATGGACTTATCTGAGATGCAAACCCGCGTGGCGGAGTTGGAACAGCAGATTTCTGCTTTGCCCGCTGGCTCTGTCACGAAGAAAACCATCAATGGTAAGGAGTACTTTTACCACCGTTGGACAGAGAACAAGAAGCGGCGGGAGAAGTATATTCCTGCTGACGAATTGGAGAATTTCCGTGCTCAGATCGAGCGGCGGAAGGCGCTAGAACAGGAGCTGAAAGCGCTGAAAAAGCAGCTGCCCAAGGCGAAATCTACGAACCCTGCTGCGTTTACTACCAATGTCCGCACCGGCGAGACGCTGCGTTCCTTTGCGGCATCTGTTCGCGGCTATCGCAGGCGCGAGTGCTTCTGCCAACTGCATGACTACATTTACGGCGAGCCGCAGGACAAGGTATTCATCCTCTACGGCCTGCGCCGGACGGGGAAAACCACTATGATCCGCCAGATTTTCGCGGAGATGAGCGACACAGAGCTTTCGAAAGCAGCGTTCATTCAGATCACCGCAAAAGACACGCTGGCAGACGTGAACCGCGACCTCAAGGCATTGGAAACGCAGGGCTTCCGCTATGTGTTCCTCGATGAAGTGACGCTGATGGAGGATTTCATCGAGGGCGCGGCGCTGTTTTCTGACGTGTTTGCAGCCTGCGGCATGAAGATCGTGCTCTCCGGCACGGACTCGCTGGGCTTCCTCTTTACCGAGGATGAGCAGCTTTACGACCGCTGCATCCTGCTGCACACCACATTCATCCCTTACCGTGAGTTTGAATCTGTCCTCGGCGTTCACGGCATCGACGAGTATATCCGCTACGGCGGCACCATGAGTCTCGGCGGTGTTCACTACAACGAGACCTCCACGTTTGCCAGCAAGGAAAGTACCGACGAATACGTGGACACCGCCATTGCCCGCAACATCCAACACTCTCTGCGCTGCTATCAGTATGAGGGGCATTTCCGTCATTTGCGGGATTTGTACGACAAGAATGAGCTGACCAGCGCCATCAACCGGGTGGTGGAGGACATCAACCACCGCTTCACGCTGGAGGTGCTGGCGCAGGATTGGAAGTCCCACGACCTCGGCATTTCCGCCAGCAACCTGCGCCGGGATCGGAAGAACCCGACGGACATCCTCGACCGCATCGACCTTGCGCTTGTCACCGACAGTCTGCGGAAGCTGCTGGAAATCCGCAACAGGGCAGAGCAGACCGTGGCGCTGGACGATGTTCACGCGGCGGAGATCAAGGAGTATCTGGACTTGCTGGACTTAACGCGGGAGATCGACGTGCTGCACCTGCCGGATGTCAGCACGAAATCCAGCCGCACGGTGATCGCGCAGCCGGGTCTCCGCTATGCGCAGGCGGACGCGCTGATCCGCAGTCTGCTGCTGGATGAGACGTTCAGCGCGCTGTCTCTGGCAGAGCGCACCGCTGTGCAGCAGCGCATCCTGACCGAGATCAAAGGGCGGATGCTGGAGGACATCGTCCTGCTGGAAACCAAGCTGGCAAACCCCAAGAAGCAGGTATTTGTCCTGCAATTCCCTGTGGGCGAATTTGACATGGTGGTGTTTGACCCGGAGGTAGGCTCCTGCCGGATTTTCGAGATCAAGCACAGCAAGGAAGCTGTCCCGCAGCAGTATCGCCATTTGATCGACAAGCAAAAATGCGCCCAGACCGAGCACCGCTACGGCCCGATCACCGGGAAGTTTGTCCTCTATCGCGGGGGAAGCCAAGAGATAGACGGTATTCAGTATCAGAACGTGGAAGAATATCTGCGAAGCCTTGCATAACAAAACCGCCGTCCCGATTTTTCGTTCGGGGCGGCGGTTTTTATGATGCAGCTTGTCATATGACAAGCTGTGACGCAAAACAAACTTGACGTATGACAAGTAGCAATGCGCAAAAATCGTGCGGCGAGACTGCAAGAATGCAGTCGATGACGAAAACAATAATGTTCTAAATAGCGCGCATCGCTCATTTCATCAATCATTTTCTCGATACACATGAGCGATGCGCTCCGAACTGGCACGATCATCGCGCGAAAACCCCTGCCTCCCGCAGAAATTTTCAGATTCTTCCCTTGGGTACCTTTTCAAACGGATTCCAATCCGTTATAATATATCTACCAACCTAACGAATAACGCGAGGTGCCGCCATGAAAACGAAAGATACGCCGAAGCAATATGTCATCTACTCCCGCAAGTCCAAATTCACCGGCAAGGGCGAGAGCATCGAGAACCAGATTGAGCTGTGCCGCCAGTACATCGCCATGCACTTTGGCGAGGAAGCGGCGGAAAACGTGCTGGTCTACGAGGACGAGGGCTTTTCCGGCGGCAATCTGGAGCGCCCGCAGTTCAAGAAAATGATGAAGGACTCCCAGAAGATCGCCTTTGCCGCCATCGTGGTCTACCGCCTCGACCGCATCAGCCGCAACATCGGTGACTTTGCGAAGCTCATCGAGGATTTGGGCGACCGGCACATCGACTTCATCTCCATCCGCGAGCAGTTCGACACGTCCTCCCCCATGGGCCGGGCGATGATGTATATTGCGTCGGTGTTCTCTCAGCTGGAGCGGGAGACCATCGCCGAGCGCATCCGTGACAACATGCACGAGCTGTCCAAGACCGGACGCTGGCTGGGCGGCACAACGCCTACGGGCTACGCCTCAGAAAGCCTGTCCAGCGTGACGGTGGACGGCAAGGTAAAGAAAGCCTGCAAGCTCAAACCCATCCCGGAGGAAATCCAGCTGGTCAAGACGATCTTCGAGGTGTTCATGGAGACCGGCTCTCTCAACAAGACCGACCAGTATCTTTGGGAGCATCGCTGCGTCACGAAGCGCGGCAAGCAGTTCACCCGCTTTGCCATCCGGGGCATTCTCACGAACCCGGTTTACATGATTGCCGACGAGACGGCGTATCAGTATCTGAAAGAAAACAATGTTGACCTGTTTGCCGAACGCTCGGAGTTCGATGGCGAGCACGGCATCATGGCCTATAACCGCACCCTCCAGCGCCCCGGCAAGGCAAACCAGATCCGTCCCATGGAGGAATGGATCATGGCGGTGGGCAAGCATCCCGGCATCATCGCGGGCAGCGATTGGGTGCGGGTGCAGGCCATGCTGGATGTCAACAAATCCAAGAGCTACCGCAGACCCCGCAGCAACGTGGCGCTGCTGTCCGGGCTTCTGCGCTGCGGCGAATGCGGCGACTATATGCGCCCGAAGCTGACCAACCGCAAGAATGCGGACGACGAGCTGATCTACACCTACATGTGCTCCACCAAGGAGCGCAGCCACGGCAAGGTCTGCTCTATGAAAAACTGCAACGGCAACACGCTGGACGCCAAAATCATCGAGGAGATCCGCAAGCTGTCCGCCGACAAGGAGACCCTTACCCGGCTGCTGGCGCAGACCAAGAAGGTCATCAGCGGCAGCAAGGAGGGCTACGACGCAGAGCTGGCGCTGCTCCGGGAAAAGCACACCGAAACGGAAGAGCGCATCAAACGGTTAGTGGAATCCCTGTCCGTTGCCAGCGACACCTCCGCGAAGTACGTCATGGAGCAGATCGACGCGCTCCATCAGGAGAGCGAGACACAGCAGCTGCGCCTTGCCGAACTGGAAGCCCTCACCGAACAGAGCCGGATGCTGCATCAGGAGTTCGCCTTCCATCAGGAAATGATCGAGTCGTTCGCCAGCGCGGTGGATTCTGCCACGCTGGAGGAAAAACGCCGCCTGCTGCGCACCTTCGTCAAAAAGGTGGTCTGGGACGGCAAAAATGCCTATGTTTACCTCTTTGCGGAGGATGGAGAGGCGGATTTGCCGCCCGTAGAACAACCTATGTATCCGTTGGAAGAGGATAGCGAATGGAAAATGAACGTAATATTTAACGGTATGCGGGCGGTCACTGACCGGTCCCTGCGATTCCACGATTGCCGCCGTTTCTTAATGATAACGCCATTCTCACCTGATAAATACACCGATTTTCCCCTCACCTGCATTCTCCATTCTCCATTTCCCATTCTCAATTATCCAACTTTCCCTTTATCAACCCCGCAGAATATGGTACACTAAAAATGTATCAACTCATTTCCAAAGGAGAGGTGCATACCATGAATTACGCTTACACCTATACATACACACCGCTTTTCTCAATGATTTTGCCGATTCTGGCACTTTTACTGATTCTTGCGGGCGGCATCGCGCTGTACACGCTGTTTGTCCGCCAACCGAATCACTACCACGGTGCAGCGGCAAAGCTGCATGATTTTCTCAATTTCCGGCACGCATACACCGAGGGTCTGCTGAAAATCCTGTACTGCATGACGGTCGCTGCGCTGGCTGTTTACAGCGTTATTCTGCTGTTTTTCCACTTTTTCTGGGCGATCCTGCTGTTTATCGTCGGAAATATTGCTGCACGGCTCGGCTATGAATTTATTATGATGCTGTTCAGCATGCACCGCACCCTGCGCAGCATTGACCGCAAAATGCCCGAGCCGCAGCCGTTCGAGCAGCCGGCTCCCGCAGCGCAGACCGAGCCGCAGAATACACCGGAAAATCCGCTCCCGCCCGATCAGCCGTAACACAGACCGCTGTTTCCGCTTGAAATTTGTTCAACGCAGATTGCAAAAACACGCAAGTCATGATAAAATAGATATACTATTACAGAATTTCGCGGCAGGACCAACCCATGTGCTGCCCTACAGAAAAGAGTATCTTAAAAAAGGAGGTCCGTGCATTGAAAATTCAGGAAAGCGCGGAAAACTACCTGGAAGCCATCCTGGTTCTGACGCAGAAAAATGGACAGGTGCGCTCGATCGACGTTGCGCACTACACCGGCTTTTCCAAGCCGAGCATCAGCCGTGCCGTTGGCCTGCTGCGCGATAACGGTTACGTTTCCATCGACCAGAACGGTCTGCTGGGACTGACCGAATCCGGCATGCAGATTGCCACCAGCATTTACGAGCGCCACACCGTGCTCACCGCGTTCCTCACCGCTCTCGGCGTAGACGCTGAGACCGCCGCTGAGGATGCGTGTCGCATCGAGCATGTGCTGAGCGAGGAAACCTTCGACAAGCTCAAGCAGCATGCGAAGGCGTATATCGACGCACAGGGTAAATAAGACCCGTTGAAAATCCTGCCTTTTCAGGCAGGATTTTTTATATCAAATTTTATCGAACAAATTTTCGATAAAATCATTGCATTCAAATCGGCACCCTGTTATAATGGGTGTATCGAATCCGAATACACCGCCGCTCTGCGGCTTGCATATTTGTAACTTTTTCAGGAGGAAATGCTATCATGGCTACCAAAAAGCAGTTGGAACCGGTCGCTCCTGCGGCTGATAAGAAGAAAGCACTTGCCGCTGCGCTCGGTCAGATCGAAAAGCAGTTCGGCAAAGGCTCGGTTATGCGTCTGGGCGAAAACACCGGCATGAATATCGAACACATCCCGACCGGCTCGATCGGTCTGGATCTCGCGCTCGGCATCGGCGGTCTGCCGCGCGGCCGAATCATTGAGATCTACGGACCGGAATCCTCCGGTAAGACCACGGTTGCGCTGCACAGCGTTGCAGAGGCGCAGAAGCTGGGCGGCACGGCTGCGTTTATCGACGCCGAGCACGCGCTCGACCCGGTTTACGCCAAGGCACTCGGCGTTGACATTGACAGCCTGCTGGTCTCCCAGCCGGACACCGGCGAGCAGGGTCTGGACATTGCAGAAGCGCTTGTGCGCTCGGGCGCGATCGACATCGTGGTTATCGACTCGGTTGCCGCGCTGACGCCGCGCGCCGAAATCGAAGGCGAAATGGGCGATTCCTTTGTCGGTCTGCATGCCCGCATGATGAGTCAGGCGATGCGCAAGCTGGCCGGCTCGATCGCCAAGAGCCAGTGCGTAGCCATCTTTATCAACCAGCTGCGTGAGAAGGTCGGCGTCATTTACGGCAATCCGGAGGTCACCACCGGCGGCCGTGCGCTCAAGTTCTATGCGTCTGTCCGCATGGAGGTCCGCCGCGTGGAGCATCTGAAAAACGGCACCGAGCTGATCGGCAGCCACACCCGCGTAAAGGTTGTAAAAAACAAGGTCGCTCCCCCGTTCAAGCAGGCTGAGTTCGATATTATGTACGGCGAAGGCATTTCCCGCACGAGCGAGCTGGTCGATCTCGGCGTGGAATTCGGCATCCTCAACAAATCCGGCGCGTGGTTCTCCATGGGTGATACCCGTCTGGGTCAGGGCCGCGATGCTGCCAAGCAGTATTTCAAGGATCATCCGGACATCGCGGATGACGTACAGAAGCAGATCATGGAAAAGGTTGCCGAGGAGCGCAGCAAGCTGGCGCAGAGCCATGCGGCACGTCCTTCCGCTGCTGTGCCGACCGAGAAGGCCGAAAAACCTGCGGATAAGGCACCGCGTCCGTCGTCCTCCAAGGCGGTCTCCATCGACGCGGACGATTTTGACGACCTCGACGAAGAATAATGAGCGAGGATAAATACCGCGCAGCCCTCGATATGGCGGCAAAACAGCTGTCTTACCGGGCGCTGAGTGCGAAAATGCTGCGCGACAAGCTGCTTGCCAAGGGGCACGATGAGGAAGCCGCCGATTACGCGCTTGCGTGGCTGACCGAACGCAGTCTGCTGAACGATATGCTGTTCGCGGAAAGCGTTGTGCGCAGCTACACGCGCAAGGGCTACGGCGCGGCACGCATCCGACAGGAGCTGACCCGCCGCGGCATAGACCGCGACACCGCAGAAGCGGCTATGCAGACCTTCTCTCCGGATGAGGCGCAAATGCTGGCTCTGCTCGAAAAACGCCTGCGCGGTGACGTTTCCGATCGAAAAGAGGTCGAAAAAGCCGTTGCGGCACTCCAGCGTCGCGGTTTTGCATGGAATGATATCAAGCGTGCACTCGAAACCTACGGCAATTCGCTGCCGGAGGAAGAATAACAAACATCCCGCTTTTTTGCAAGGAAAGCGGGATGTTTGATTTTATCGCGGTAAATCGCTTGCATGAATCCCGCGGTTGGAGTATCATAATAAGAGGAGAAAACTCTACCGGAAAGGAAGTATTTCCATGGAAACCAATAAAATTCCCGCCCGCGCAGATGTGCCCGAAAAGGACAAATGGGCGATTCAGGATCTGTTTGCGACCGACGATGACTGGCGTGCCGCGTTAGCGAAGGCCAAAGAGTTCCTTCCGCGCATCACCGCATTCCGCGGCAGACTGGCCGAAAGCGGTGCTGCTCTGCTGTCTTTTTTCCGTCTGGATGATGAAATCAGCCTTGCATTTGACGCGCTCGTACACTACGCGCAGCGCCGCAGCGATGAGGACACCCGCGTCGCCGCGTATCAGGAGATGGTCAGCCAGGCGACGCGCTTCGCGGTCGAAATTCAGTCTGCCGCTGCGTTTGAGACCCCTGAGCTGCTCGCCATCAGCGATGAGGACATGAACCGTCTGTACGCCGAAGCACCCGAGCTGGAGCTGTACCGCCTGAATATCGACCGCATTCGCCGCCGCCGAGAGCATGTGCTGTCCGACAAGGAGGAGGCAATCCTCGCCGCTGCAGGCGAAATGGCCGCCAGCCCGGATGACATTTACTCCATGCTCAACGACGCTGACCTCAAATTCCCGGATGCGGTGGACAAGGACGGCAATAAGCACCCCGTCACGCACGGCACGTTCATCCCGCTGATGCAGTCCTACGACCGCGTGCTCCGCAAGTCCGCGTTCGATTCGCTGTACTCGGTTTACGGCCAGTTCCGCAACACCTCGGCGGCAACGCTGTCCGCTCAGCTCAAGCAGCTGCTGTTCTTTGCGAATGTCCGCAAGTACCCCTCGACGCTGGATGCCGCCCTTGACGGCAATGAAGTGCCGACCGAGATTTACCGCAACCTGATCGACGCGGTGCACCGCTCGTTTGCGCCCATGTACCGCTATGTTGCGCTGAGAAAGAAGCTGCTCGGCGTGGACGAACTGCACATGTACGACCTGTATGTGCCGGTCGTGGACGGCGTGGAAATGAAATTCACATTCGAGGAGGCCAAGGAGATCGCACTGAAGGCGCTCGCGCCGCTCGGCGAGGACTACCTGAATCTGCTCCGCGAAGGCTTTGCAAACGGCTGGATCGACGTGTACGAGAACGAGGGCAAGCGCTCGGGCGCGTACTCGGCAGGTGCGCGCGTACACCCGTATGTGCTGCTCAACTTCAAGGGCACGCTCGACGATGTGTTCACGCTCGTGCATGAGATGGGCCACTCCATCCACTCGTACCTGTCCAACAAGACCCAACCGACCGCGTATCAGGATTACGTTATCTTTGTTGCTGAGGTTGCATCCACCTGCAACGAAGCGCTGCTGATGGAGTACCTGCTGTCCGTCACGACCGATAAGAAGGAGCGCGCGTACCTCATCAACCACTTCCTCGAGCAGTTCCGCGGCACGCTGTACCGCCAGACCATGTTCGCCGAGTTCGAGCTGACCGCCAACGAGATGACGCAGCGCGGCGAGGGCACGACCGCCGAAGCGCTCTGCGCGATGTACAAAAAGCTGAACGAGCAGTATTTCGGACCGGAAATGAACGTAGACGAGGAGATCTCGCTTGAATGGGCGCGTATTCCGCACTTCTACTACGATTACTACGTTTACCAGTACGCGACCGGCTATGCCGCCGCAATCGCACTGTCGCGCCGCATCCTGCGCGAGGGTGAACCGGCGGTGAAGGATTACCTCGGCTTCCTGTCCGGCGGCTGCTCTGCCGACCCGATTACGCTGCTGCGCGGCGCAGGCGTCGATATGGCAAGCCCGAAGCCGATCGAGGACGCAACAAAGCTGTTTGATGAAATGATCTCGGAGATGGAAAAGATTCTGAATTGAGAATTGAGGATGAAAAATGGAGAATGACGTTTCTTTTTGCATTTTTCATTGTCTGTAACACTCGATTAGAGCAAAGAAAAGGCACAGCTGATTGAAGTGACCCCAAAAAGTTAGACAAAAATTGTTCAAGCAGCCGAAAGGGCTTGCTTCCTGTGAATTGCAGGCGGCAGGCCCTTTAGTTTAGCCTTAATCCTGCGGTTGTTGTAGTAGTCCAAGCTCTACCTTGACAAAGGCAGAGCCGTGAGCGTATAATAAACATAGAAATGGTGGACACTGTTCCACGATCAATCACCTTTTAGATCATCATTAAGTCGATGACCGTTCGGGTCCCATCCGAGCGGTCATCGCGCATTTATAAGGGAAATGTGCAGTACGATGACCACACAAATAAAAAGACGAAATGCTTTTTCCTTCATAACGCATTCACCTTCTCCCGCCCACAAACTGTAGGAGCAGAAGGGATTGACCGCTGTAAGCAAACCAAGTAATCTGCCTCAAGAACAGTGGCCGCTTATGGATAGCAAATAAATGCGTATATGTTTATATGCTTTCAATCGTTTGGTGTACATACCATCAAAATTGGGAATATGTATATCAATATAATCATATCCCTCATCAAAAACCCCGGTCTGCAAACAAGTGCAGACCGGGGTTTTAACAGATGAAGTATTGCCGTAAAGACGGCGAACTGTAAAATTACTGGCTGATGGTCTGACGCAGTGCGTCGATCGAGGTGTTGACACCTGCATCAACGGTCATGGTCAGGTCCTCCATCTCGAGCGAAACGTCGCCGTCGTAGCCCATCATGTGGCATACAGAGAAGAATTCCTTCCACCACTGCAGATCCTTGCCGCAGCCGACTGCAACGTAGTTCCATACGCGGCCAGCGGACTCGGTAACAGGACGAGGCTCGAGCAGACCGTCGGTGTCAGCCAGACCGCGCTCGATACGGGCATCCTTGCCGTGAACGTGGAAGATGCAGCCCTTCAGAGCACGAGCAGCCGCGATCGGGTCAGCGCCGAGGACCATCATGTGGGACGGGTCGAGGTTGATGCCGAGCATCGGGTCGGTAGCCTCACGCAGCTTGAGCAGGGTCGAAGCAGACCAAACCATGGTGCCCGGGAACTCCTCGATAGCGATGTGCTCGATGCCGCACTTCTTGCAGTGTGCGATGAACTCATTCCAGAACTCGATGGTTACCTTCCACTGGTACTCGTAAGCCGGAGCCATAAAGTCCGGCCAGGAAACGGTAGAGGTGATCCAGTTCGGGGTGGTGTCGGTCTCGTTGCCGGCCGGCAGACCAGCCATGGCAACGATCTTCTTGACGCCCAGCAGACCTGCCAGCGTAGCACAGTCGTACATGGACTTCTTGTACTCCTCGCCGGTCTTGGACGGCCAAAGCGGATTGCAGGACGTGTTCAGAGCAGAAATACGCATGCTGCGCTTCTCGAGCTCGCCCATGAATTCCTTGCGCTTGCCTTCGTCAGCAAGAAGCTCCGCGGTGTTGCAGTGCTTGCGGGCGCCCCAGCCGCCTGCGGTCATCTCAACCGCGTCGATACCGAGAGACTTAACCTTATCGAGCATGTCCGTGTAGGACAGGTCAGCAAAAACATCCGTGCAGATTGCGAGTTTCATATAAAGATTACCTCCTGAAAATAGGCAGCGGATGCGCGGATCGCCGCACACCCGCCGAAGAAAAAAGAGAGAAGTTAGGGTCTAAGTGAAAATGCTAAAGTGATATAAAATAATTGAATTACTTCTTGTAGAAATCCGGCATCTCGTCGTATACGACCGGCTGGATGGTCTGGGTTTCGCGTGCCTTGGAAGCTGCAGCCGCAGCAACCTGGCAGCAGTAGCCATCCCATGCGGTCGGGCCGTCCACGTAGCCTGCCTTGGAAGCGTTGATCCAGGTCTGGATCTCTGCGTTATATGCATCTGCAAAGCGCTGGAAGCAATCCGTGTACATTGCCTGACCGGTGGTTGCATTTGCGTTTACCGAGATGTAATTCGGCTTCGGCATGTTGAGCACCGCGCCGTCACATACGATCTCGCACTTGATGTCGTAGTCATTCTTGTTATTTACGAAGGATTCAACGTCGATGCGGACGCCGGACTTGGTGGTCAAGATCATGATCTGCGGGTCGTGCAGGTCCTTCGGACCGTTGTTGGTGGACTTGCCGTAGCGAACCTCAGCGGTAGCGTAATCCTCGCCGAGCAGCCAGCGCAGAACGTCGATTTCGTGAACCATGGAGTTTTCAACTGCCATGGAGTTGTCCCAGTCATCCGGAACAGACGGGTTGCGGTGTGCGCAGTGCAGCAGCAGGGCTTCGCCGTACTTGCCGCTGTCAACCGCTGCCTTCAGCTGCTTGTAGCCTTCGTCATAGCGGCGCATGAAGCCAACCTGAACCAGCTTCTTGCCGGCCTTCATCTCCGCCTCAACGATGCGCTTGCACGCATCGGCCTTGGGAGCGAGCGGCTTCTCGCAGAACACATACTTGCCTGCTGCGATGGAAGCCAGAACATATTCCTCGTGATACGGATCAGCGGTGGTGCACATGACTGCATCGATCTCGGAATCGTTGATCATATCGATCGGGTTCTCAAAGCCCTTGATGCCGTACTTCTCGGCAACCGACAGGCCGAATGCGCCAGCCGGATCTGCACAAGCAACAACTTTGCCGCCCTGCAGGGTGTTGTTAATGCGCTCGATATGGGTACGGCCGATGCCGCCGGTGCCTACAAGACCAATTCTCAAAGTTTCCATGGTATATTCTCCTTTTGGCTGCTTGTTCTCCTCCCTGCGGGGCTGCCCCGCAGGGGGAAAAGTGATATGCATTAGATGTGGTCGAAATGAAGTGATGCTTACTTCAGATACTCGTCAACATTGTCCTTGGTGATGGACTGGAACGGAACGATAACTTCCTTGTCCGGAGTCTCGCCGTTCTTCAGCTTCTCGAGAACCTCGTGGGCAGCCTTAGCCTGACCTGCTGCATCCTGCAGAACGGTCTGGCACATATAGCCGTCCTTAACAGCCTTCAGACCGTCGTCGGAGCCGTCAACACCGGTAATGAGGATCTCACCGGCATTGGTCAGCAGACCTGCACCCTTCAGGGATTCCACAGCACCCAGAGCCATCTGGTCGTTTGCACATACAACTGCGTCGAAATCGGCCTTGCCGCCCGAAGCGTAAGTCTGAATCCAAGCGTCGCAGATACGCATTGCTTCGTCCTTAACGTAATCGCCGTCCTGGTCAGCCAGAATGGTGATGTCATCGCGGCCTGCTTCGCTCAGAGCATCCTTGAAGCCCTAACGGCGGTCAGCGGAGTGCTGCAGACCAGCGGTGCCTGCCAGATACAGAACCTTAGCGCCCTGCGGCAGGTTTTCTGCCATGTACTCGCCCTGCATGTGGCCGGAGTCGTAGTTCTCGGAGCCTACGAAGGTGAAGTCACCGGAGTTTGCCTTGATGCCGAGGCAGATAACCGGAGTGCCCTTGCTGTTTGCAGCGGAGATAGCCGGAGCGATTGCATCCGAGTCAGCTGGTACGAGGATGAGCGCGTCAACACCCTTTGCGAGGAATGCGTTGGTCTGGTCGATCTGCTTCTGGTTGTCGTTGTTGCCGTCAGAGAACGATACGGAGTAACCGGTACCATCAAGCTCTGTGGTCAACGCGCTCTCACGAGCCATGCAGAATACGTCGGTATCGGCAAGGTTTACATAGCCGATATTCCAGCCGTCGCTGCCTGCGGAATCACCGCCGCTGCTGCTGCCGCTACTGCCGGTACCGTTAAGATCGGTATGTCCGGCCCTCTGACCGGCGGCGCCTCCGCTTACGGTCTGGCCGTGAAGGCCGGCATGGAAGTGGCAGTTGAGGAGATCAACGCCAAGGGCGGCCTGCAGATCGAGTTCAACGCCCAGGACGACGAGGCCGACGGCGAGAAGGCCGTGTCCGCTTACAACGTCCTGAAGGACTGGGGTATGCAGGTCATGGCCGGCCAGGTTACCACCGGTTCCGCTCTGGCCGTAGCTCCCGAGTCCACTGCCGACAACATGTTCAACCTGACCCCCTCCG
>OLRA01001811.1_pt1 | contig 23600 bp, 21 predicted proteins | sample 1673011 | NCBI WGS metagenome assembly OLRA01 (sample SAMEA3136746, study PRJEB25190) | human gut metagenome | reverse complement strand
GGGCAAGCTGCTGGATTCTCTGGAAGATAACGATGACGTCCAGAACGTCTGGCACTCTCTCGAGAACGAAGAGGACCTGCCGGAATAAGCTTCCGCAAGGTTCTTTGCTCCTGAAATAAGACGATAAAAAGCCGCTTTTTGTGCTGCAAGGCACGAAAGGCGGCTTTTGTTTTGTTAGGCAGGAAAGTGTAAAAACGTTGTTTTGCTGTGACATACGGGCACTTTTGGATTGTGACATACTGACCGGTTTTGGAGGGCTGAAAAATGAAGTTGTACGTCACAGTAGAGGAGTTTTTGTATGCCAAGAAGATTGAAAATCAGACGGAGCGAACACTCAGAGGGTATAAAAATGCTCTGAATCTGTTTGCTAACTGGCTTCAAAGGGAATGGACGATTGATGAGTTGGAGAAGATTCGGGTCGTCCACCTGAAACAGTATGTGGCTTATCACCTGAAAATGGGACACAAGGCAACCTATGTGAACGGTATCATCAAGATACTGCGGGCATTCTTCAAATATACGAATGGAGAGGATTACACCGATATTGCCTATGAGAAGGTAGCATGGGTCAGGGAAGAAAAGCCTGTAATCAAGGCGTTCTCTGCACAGGATGCACGGCAACTGCTGGAGTACTACGATAATAAAAGCTACCTATCTTGCCGGAATCGCACTATTATCACAATGTTTCTGGAGACGGGCATCCGGTGCAAAGAATTGATCGATATGCAGCCGGAGGACATCAAGGAAAACTATATTCTTATCCACGGTAAGAATCACAAGGAGCGGCTGGTTCCTATCACACCGTATCTGGGCAAGCAACTGGCAAAGTATCGGGTGCGGATAGAGCGCCAATTTGAACTGAAGTCACCAGATAGCAATTTCTTTTTGAGCGTGAAAGGGAAAAAGCTGACCAACAGCGCAATCGAACGATTGATAAAGATTGCAGGGAAGGGGATACAGGATGCACGAGTATCTCCACACACATTTCGGCACTTCTATGCGCAGACCCAGTTGAAGAACGGCATGGATATCTACACATTGTCCAGATTGCTAGGGCATGAGAAAGTGAGTATCACTCAAATCTATTTACAGAATATGCAGGATGTGCAAATTGTGGAGAATGCAGTCAATAGAAGTGTGATTGCTAGCTTGAAAAAATCATAGTACTCCCGGCGGGTTTTACATCAGTGTGCTCAAGATTCGACCATATTAGACCATTAGACCGCAACACATAGCCCAAGCACAACACATCCTTCACTTCCCATCTGCGGCTTTGCTGGTTGCCGGTAGCCCCAAGCGAACGGCAAAACAGCAAGGAGCCGCCAAGTGAGTGAGTAAGCGAGGGAACGGAGAAAAAAGACAAACTAGGATATAACAACGGCATATTTACAACTTATTAAATATTACTATACTTGTATTATATCCTAGTTTGTGCTATAATATAAAAAAGAAGATGTCTGAAAAGATGCAAAACACGCTGGGGAACAAGAGGTTTTACTTACGATGCGAAAAAAATATGATGTAACAGAGGATATGCTAAAGAAGCTCCACGAAGGACAGGAATTTAAGAACTTTACCGAACTGTCAACGTATCTGGGAGTGTTAGACGACAACGGAAAGCCCCTGACAAGTGACAGCCGTAAGCAGTTCATGGAAGAACTTGACAGATTTGTGGAGTATCGGCACGAACCACGGAAACAAAAAATCACTATTGAGAGGATTCGCCCTTCTTTGGAGATTAAATTGCCACGGCCTACTAGCGGCAGGGCTGGAAAGTATAGTCCTTTAATCCAAAAAGTGCTTGCTTTCCAGATTTTGCGGATTCTTGATGAGTGGAAATATGTTAGCGCAACTCTGATTTGCGAAGAAGATGATCTTTTCCTTGCGTGTGGGATGATAAATCAAAACTTTGCTTTTTATGAAAAGCATAGCAAAGAAAAAGATTTGCCAGACCAGTTCCGTTCTCTTTGTCGTTCTAAATTCAGGGAGCATATTTGTAGCGCACTCAATGCTATGCAGCGCAACAAAGAATTGTCGTGGAGCTTAAAGCCTTACAAGGTAGTCGGGCAGCGTCCTGATCGTAAGATTTCGGTTCTGCTCAAAAGCGAGGAAGATACTTTTCATAGATTGGAGGAAGAAGCATTTAATGAGGTTCGGAGGAACAATCAAGAAAAATATAAAAGCAGACAAGAGATGTTTTCGTCGGGTAAGGGGAAAATATATCACGACACCCTTAATGAGCTGGTTATGAAAGAGTTTGCAACGCCAGAAGAGCGTGAAAAAGATATCCATGTGAGAATTTGGAATTTTTACCGGATTAGAGTTACTCCGAAAAATGCAGAACGCTTGTATATTCGGGTGAACGCAGTTCCCGACCCAGTGCCAGAGTTTTATATTCCAGAGCCTGCACCATTCCGAGAATTTAATGAGCTGTCTAAGAAAATTTATATCTACGTCAAAACATCGACGAAGATAAAAGGAAAAAAGACGACCGCTCAAAGAAATCCGAATAAAAAACCGGCCCCGAAAGAATGGGGTGGTGGTGTAAATAAGATGCTCCCGGATTTCTATTATTTCAGGAAGAGCCTGACGCAAGAACAAATTGATAAGTTTGCGGATGCTATGATTAAGCAACCAAAGCCGGTTGTAAAGAAAGACGATGATGACGGTCTGGGTTTACCGCATTTGAATTTTGCACTTATCTATAATTTTGCGCCGGATGATGATGAAGAAGTCGTAGCAGAGGTGCAAACTATGGCTAAACCGGTAGATTCTTTGCCCAAAGAGCCAGAAAAACCAGCAGAGAGTGTCAGTGCAGTGGAGCAACCGGAAGACAATGTTGATATCAGCAGCAACGCAGACTGTCAAAAGGAGATTGATTTTTTGAAGCGGGTTGCACTGTATCATAACCACCAGAGGAATATCCAGAATAACAAGCCGAAAGATACACCGGAAGAAATCGATATTTCTTCAATTATTGACGAAATCTAACGGTAAAAATGCTCGCCAGCGTCTTGATTGATGCCCGGCGAGTATTTTTTTTTGCGCAAAAAAGTGCACTTAAAACGGCTCTTTTAAAAAAATCTGGGTAAAGCAAAAGCCCAACCGTGGGGTGGTCAGGCTTTCAGGATAACTTATATTATTAACCGGCAGTAGCCAGATTGTTTCTTGTAAGGATTCGGCGCACAGCTTCACCGACAAGCTCGGCACGATCTTCACCGTTGAGAACCCTCTCGGTAATGTCGTGGGCTTCATCCAGCCACTCCCGGCAGTCAATATCCGGTAGGGCTTTCTTCAGGGCACGGAATACAGGGCTGTACTTCGCATTATACGCCTTGGTACACCACTCCAGATTGTCCGCAGCATTATTCTTCGGATTCACATCTCGGTGGTTTACATCGGTTTTATTCAAAGGGTCGTCATTTTCCACGAACAGCGTAGCAATCAGACGATGTAGATTGATGGAATGCGTTTTACCGAAAATATCAGTCAGTCGAACAACAATGTAGTGGTTTTTCTCTCCACAGTCCCCTGGGACAAGAGGTGTCAGCTTTGGCTTTTTGGATGCTTTTTTGGTGAACACATATCCGTCAGCCGTTACAAAATATGCTCCATCATACTTAGCACCGTCAAATTCCGTCAAATCCTTTGCCTTACTAATGGTTCGGTAGATGTAGTAGGTCTTCATGGTTTCGTCTGGCATACGTTCCACGACTTCCTTACCATTCTTGTCATGGTAAATACCATCGAAATGATAGGCAATGAGCCAAACACCCCAAGCCCGGATGGGTTCCCCAGTCAGTGCATTGCTCTTTCCAATGGTAGTCATCCAATAGAGCTTGTCTGTGTCTACTACAACACTGTCACCGAAATAAAGGTGATTTTCCTTCTGGGTGACTGGCAGCGTCACATTGCGCAGCAACCATGTTCCGTCCGCTTCATCGCCATTGTAAGGAATTTCCTTGATGGAAATTTTCTTATTGTCGAAAATATCATGGAGGGTGTGCAGATCATCCTTCCCAACTCGATACTGTGCAGCTTCAGCCGCTCTCTCGAACCTCATACTACGGTCGAAAATTGCCTTGACAGCCTGTTCCATTGCAGCACCCCCAATCAGTTATCCCACGGACTAGCATCATTCTTTTTAAACACACGCTCCGATAGGGTTTCATCATAGTCCCCAATCAGGTCATGGATAGTGGTCACAACACGCTCCATGTGTTCCAGCGGTTCAAGATTGCCGGTCTGGTAGGCGGTGGCCGTACAGGAGTTAAGGTAGTCAACCAGAGCTTCCTGTGCCATCCTCTCCTCGTTCTGGTAGATGCCCAGAGCCTTGTAAGCAGCCACGGATACCATTGCAGGGGTGCGCTTCTCGCTAACACCGTCAATAACAGCAGAGATATTATGGAACAGGGCGTTGACACGCTCTCTGTCCACGCTGTCACAGTGCGGCAGGGGTGCAACGCTCAAAGCATAGCTGTGGATCGCCTGAAGCTGTGCATTGGTGGCGTAGTCCAGACACTCGGTCAGCGTCAGCATCATAGCGGCTCGTTCATCCTCGGTCAGTTCAAAGGTGTCATCTTCAAAATTTCTCATGCTCTCGTTATTCCTCTCGTTTTCGGCGGTCAACTGCATCTCGGTATCACAGCTATCGCAAATCAGTTCTGCATCATCTGTCGCACAATAGATGGTCTTGCCACACTCAGGGCAGACGTAGGTGTGCATCCCAGAAGGTGCCTCGGTCGGGGTCTTGCCAGTAATATCCATTTATAAACTCTCCTCTCATAAATGGTCGGTGGGGCACTCGCAGCTCCCCGGTAGTTGCTCATTTTGCGGTCATTTATTATAAGAGTGGCAGAGCCACCAACACGACCAGCTTGCTGCCAGTCGTTATGTCGTGTGCGTCTGGGTGCTGTCACCACCCGGCGGTGCATCGGCTGTCCGGTGCGTTGGCATGGTCATTATAATGTCGATTGTTGCAGAAGTCAATAGGAAAATACAAATTCTTTTGTTAATATTTTATGACTTGCTGTTTTTTGGCTGAGTGCCGGTTTTTATTGTACCAGTGCTGGTTTTTTCACAAATCCAGCACTCGTTTCCGGCACTCGATTTGAAAATCCACTTTTGAATTTAGCACAAACTACGATGTTTGAAATGTACTTTTGTTGCTGAACTGCTTTGCCGTTTTTTCAAACAAGGATATCATACTGGTATTAATATTTAAGCTGCCATAAATTTTCATTTTCCAGCACTCAAAAGAAAAGCTCCACCCCACATAGGATGGAGCTTTGAAACTTAAACAAGTAAAATCTTGGAGGTCTTGCCGTTAGGTTACGGCGTATTTTCAGCTTGTGCTGCCAGCTTATCCTGAACTAGCTTGACGTACTTCTTCAGCGTGTTCCGGCTGATCTTGTGCTTCTCCATTAATGTGACTTGTTTGATGGAGCGGTCTTTCAAGTAAGCCAGAATATCGATGCGCAGTTCATCGGTCATCTTGTCAAGCTGACCGGGTTTCCTTCCTTGCTTCTTACCGCTGTTCTTGATGCCGTCTGTAATGCGCTTTATAAGAATCTGGCGTTCCTGTTCTGCGCGGTCAAGCTCCACGATGAGCAACAGCTTGACGGTGCTTTCCAGACTGGTCTTTGCTACAAGATTCTGTTTTTCCGCAACATCGAGAAGTTGCTTGATGTAGGGGGTACTAACTGTTGTGTTGTCAAGGAAGATAAGCTCAACATTTTTGTTCAGCAGAGCCATATATTTTGCAAGACCGTTTTCGGCTTCTCTGGTAAATCGACTAATGTCCTTAAAGACGATGGTATCACCGGAGTGGACAGCTTTTTCTAGTTTTTTCCATTCTGGGCGGTCAAAGTTTTTTCCGCTTGCATCGTCCTTGAAATTAGCAAGATATTCTATTTCATTGTCTTTGGCATACTTTTCCAGTGCGGCAGATTGACGGTTGAACTTTTGCATACCACGTTCCTCTTTGGTGCTGATACGCATATAACTCCAATAGTTACCCATAATGAGATGCCCTCCAAAACAATCAAATAAACATATGTTATTTTTCACTTTTATTGTAGCGTCAATTTTCCCTGAAGCTGATAATATTTTGACGTTATCGCAAGAAAACTACAATTGAGTAATATTTTGACAGTTGCGATGCGGCCAACATCAAAATTTATTATTAGATGCCCATCAGAGCGGTTCTGATAACACACAAGATGGTTTTGACGTTTTCTTGTGCTCTTCTTTTTTTGCAAAAACGACTGAAATGCTTTCACAGGGCTTCATTCGCGCCTTTAATCAGTCAGACCCAACAAATAGTCAGTAGACACTTGGAACAGCACAGCTAGAGCGATGATACTACCACAGTTGGGTTGTGCTTGTCCCTGCTCCCATTTGATAATTGTCCGGCGGCTGGCGTTGATGATATCTGCAAGTTCTTGCTGGCTCATGTTAGCAGCGGTGCGCAAGTTCCACAGTCTATTAGGAAATTTTGCCATAATTAAAGCCCCTTTCTTGGAATTGAATTTGAAATTTATTTTTTAAATTTTGCCCTTTCAGGTTGGTAGTGGTTACTTCTTCCCTTGCACCACTAATCGACAGGCATTGATCTGTTACTGCATCCAGAGCTTGCACAGCGTACCATCTGGCAGATACTGCACTCGGCGGGTCTGGCCGTCCTCGGTGATTGCATCCACATCAACCGCCACGCCCATGCGTTGGGCTTTCAGTTTGGCAGTTCTCACAGCCTGATAGAGAAGCGGCGTGCTACCGCACTTTTCGCCATGCACCGAAATATTAAAAATAACAACCATCATTATAAACCTCTCTCAAAATAGTGGATACTACTCTCACTCGTACCCTCGCTCTCTGTCTGGCTGTTGCTTAATCAGCCTGTATGAAAATCTCGCCGCAGTCGGCGCACATTACCCGCACTTCCTTGGTGCTGCGGATGATGGTGTGACACTTGGGGCATACCCACCGCCGGGTGCTGCTCTTTGTCTTGGTAGGTTTGTTCTCGCCGCCCTCTTTGGGTGTTGTGGGCTTCGGTATTCCTGTTCCTGCAAAGTCTGTCCAGTCCAGCCGCTCGACCATTTGAATATCCTGCCAGCCTTGGAAGATGATGAAGTCTAGCAGTTCTTCGGTGGGGCTGGTGACTGTCCAGCCGTACTTTGGGTGATGGTCGATGTGCAAGCCGTGAGATTCGGCAGTTTCCTTAAAACGCTTGTTGTGGTACACGCCTTGATTGCTGGTGTCCTTGATACCGTGTTCTAGGTTGTACTCGTGTGCCATCTCGTGCAGGAGGGTGGCGGCGGTCTCCTCGATGGGTCTTGAAAGGGTGGCCGATGAAAGGTTAATCTCGTACTTGCTTTCTTGCCCTGCCTGCCAGACCTTGCCGACCGTGATATGGCCGTATGCTGAAGGGGTCTTCTTGAGGGAGATGATCGGCTCCGGCAACTCGCCGTTGTAGTAGTGCTTGTTAAGCTCGCGGAACATCTTTTCCAGCTGTCCGGCGGCGCGAGAGGTCTTAACGGTCTGTTTCATTTTGTGAACTCCTATTCTCTTTACAAAAAAGAGGGGAGCGGCTATAATAGTCTTGTAAGAACCGCTCCCCAGCGGTCTGGGCTCTGTACAACGTCAACTTTGGTCGGTGGTCGTTTTGTATGGAGCTCTTTTCAATTTACAGTCAAACGCTGTCCGGTAACGGTCTTGCTGTACTGCTCATACAGGTCGGGAGCAACTGCCTTGATTGCCTTGCTGTCAAGTCGTGTCTGGCTGTAGTCGGACAGCCGGACTTTGTGACAGCCAACTTCCAGATAGGTGGCGTTCCGCTCGGCAAGCGCTGCCTTGATTTCAGATTTCAGCTTTTCCTGTTCAGCCTGCGCCATCTCGATAAGTTGGGCGGCTTCCTTGTACTGCTCGACCATTTCCAGAATCTCATTTGTGGTTTTCATTGTTGATACGCTCCTTTTTGATTGATGGTGTTTCGTTCGTTTTGTGAACTGCTGTTCACTGTCTATATTATAAGTCGACTGATATCAAAACGCAAGACGTAATGTTGCACAAGAATACCAGTCGACTTATTGTACGAATTGCATAAGTCGACTGATTTGCGGATTGACAGGTGAACAGAGCATATTATATAATTACCTTATATGGCGAAAGGGAGTGTTTCAAAATGTCGAGTGATGCACAAATAAGGGCAAGTGTTGCCCATAACAAAAAGATGGGCAGTATCACAATTAGACCGCCGAAAGAAGTTGACTCCCAAATTCGAGCAGCGGCAAAACAGGCGGGGGAAAGCCTATCGGAGTATATTTTGAAAGCCGTTCAAGCCCGGATGGAACAGGAGCAACCCAACGATTAAACAGGGGGTCTATTTTCACTTTCCCTGCGGTGATCGACCGCCCAGACCGGGGCAGTACATCCCAATATTTCATCCTCACCCCAAAACTCCCTCCGAACAGGGTGGGGATGTATTCCCGCTGGCAGCGTCAATGGTTATCCTCGGATTGATAGGTGGACTGGCATTTTCATGCGCTTGGAAATGAGGTTTATTGGACAATGACTGTGTTATAATGCAGTCTATAATAAATACATCGTCAGGAGGTTTAAATTATGGGACTGTTTTTAGGCCTTGGTTTGCTTGGTGCAGCTTTTGCTATTGATGGTGCAAAGCAAGCGCCGTTTGATAGGGCACTGCGGCGTTTAGATAACGAATGGGGAACCTGCACATCGGAAGAGAGTAGGCGGTGTGATGCTCTGAAGTATGCAGTGCAGAATGGTTTGTGTTTCGAGGATGAGAAAAAGCCTGTGATTGAGTGGCAGAAACTGAGAGATATTCAATGGAAATACCAACTTTCTAAGCTCTCTTGGCCGAGAGAAGCTGCGATTCGAGACGTATGCCGTCTAGCTGCTCTTGATCGTGGTTTTGAATACAAAGGCTATCTTCGAAACACATGGACGAGTGGATATATTAGTGATCCAGAAAACATTCACAAGCTTGGGATTATCGGAAACGATAAAAATCCAAAATTTTCAGAACGTAGGGCGTTAATGACCGGACGAATATTATCATTTGAAGCAAACCATTCTGGTGAATTGAAATCTTACAGCGACCTTTTTAATTTTCTTGAAAAAGAAAAATGTACAACACAGGAGTTGTACAATACTTATGCCAGAAAATTTCCAGATACTTTTGAAAATGAGGATTTTGACGATTGTTATTATAATGGACTTCTTGCCGCATTAAATTATAAAAATTGGCTAAATCGTGGGAATGAGCCTCAGCAAATACCAGAACCTAAAAAGATATCTCTTGTCACTGACGATTGATATTTTAAAAAAAGCCCGTCCAGCATAGAACCAGACAAGCAAAAATATTTTTTCAGACCGTTACCAGCAATGGCAACGGTTTTTGTTTAACCGATTTTTTTCAAAAGCAGACCATGATATTGATAGGTGATGCTTGTTTGCAACACAGTTCTTAATTATTGTCAAGAGTGCAGACCGGCGGTGTCCAGAATTAAAAGTGAACGTTCATAAATCAAATTCGTTTCAAGTTGCGACAGGTACAGCAGCCCTCAGATTGAGGAACGAGGTCGATGCAGCACATCATCAACTGTCGTCAGATTGACGACTGTTCAACTCATGTCAAATTGACACAGGTTGCCCGGAAAATTTCACAAAATGTGAACTGGCGTTCCTTTTTATCGTACCTTTGTCGTGGTATAATCATCTCAGAAGCCCACAAGTGGGCACAGAAAGGATGTACAGCACATGGCAGATTACGGATATTTTGGCAAGGGTGCAGAGGGTTACGCCCACTATTCGCAGACCTTCAAGAGCACATTTCCCAGTTCGTCCAGCTCCGGCAGTCGTGGAAGCTATCACAGTACAGTGCATTCCAGCCCATCGACACGAGTGGACACGGCAGAAAATAATTGTGCAGAGCCACAGAACAGCACAGATCAGGACAATGTAGTTATCAATTTGCTGTTCTCGCTTGGAATGCTGGGGCTTGCATTGGTGGTTTGGGCAATGATTTATATTGTGCTGTCGTAAGGATGTGTCACAAATCGACACCCTTGTAAGGGGGGCTTCAAATGGTATCCCCGGCGGCATGGAACAGAAGTGTACCACCGTGACCTTTCGGATTTTCCAGAAGCGGAGATTGGTTTATGCCCAAAATGGCAAAAACCCACTCACCGATTATGTCACCGATTCGATGACCGAAGCGGTATTTTACCCATGTTTTGGTGTCGTTTATGGTCGGTTTCGAGTGGATTTCACCCAGAAATGGGAAAATTTTGGGTATTTTTCGGGAAAATAGAGTGTCTGGAATGGCTGGAAAGTGGGGAAACAATACATCTCCACCACAAATACGCCAGATTTTTTCACACTCGAACATTGTTAAATAAATATTCAATTAAAGACACAAAGTAAATGCCCTCACTCCGCAGATGGAGCAAGGGCATTTTTTAGTTAGGAATTTTTGCGGTATACAATATTAAGTCCGCTATCTACACTATAAGACCACGTAACCGTCACGTAATCAAATACTTCTTTCTGGCGTCCATCAACAGCACGTGTTTCGGTGATTTCCGTATAGAGCCAATCAGGGAGGTCCAAGTCAGCATTTAAATTTTCCACGAGGAACAGTGCATACATAAGATCTGTTTTATATGCTTGTGATTTTGATGAAGCGCCCCATGGATTAGAATTAATTGTAATAGACTTTCCATCCTTAGACACTGAAAGAATTAAACCATCACCCTTAAGATCAGCATACGCTTTGAAATTCGGGTTTTTCGCTGAACCTTTATTCAATGCCCAAAGGTAGCTTATTAGATTGGTTTCTTTTTCACCTTCTACAAGCGATAAAACATCCACAACGAGTGCTCCATCGCCAGCAGTAAACTGATATTTCCCCTTTAACGTAAGAGAATGATTTTGAAATGCATTTTTATAGTAGTCATACAAGCTTTCTCGTACAGCAGCATAGTATCTTTGACCGTTTTGAGTTAAAGAGAAAGCCTTATAAGTAATAGAGCCATCCTTATATGTATAATAATAGCCAAAGTCCGTTTTTCCTGAAATGATAATTTCCTGATTTTTTGTATATTGTTCAACTGATGTTTCTATGGGGTGAGATTCGGTTTGTGAAGTGGAGGAATCAACAATAGGCTTGCTACAGTCTGGGTCAGAAATTGAGTAGCCACAAGATTGATAGTCGTTTAAATCAATATCAAGAAGATAGCGATTACCAGATGCGCTATTAAAAATATAAATACCATCTCCAATTTTTTCTTTTAGATAAGTATCGGAACCAGAGGCGACATCAATTAGTGTAGCGTAAGATTTTGTTACATCGCGAGAGTAGACATCCGCGAAAAGCGAGTGACTGTATTGTCCAATCTCATATTCATCATCATCATTAGACAGTGCATTGATAAAAATGTATTCTTGCCCTTCATAAGTTAACTGCAAGAAAATAGAAACAGGAAGAGTTGACTCAGAAAAATCAGAACGTTTAGACTCAATAATATCCGATGTTGGATAATCATTGTTGGAATTCACAAAAATTCTGTCAATTTTAGAATTTTTTGTTTCTGGACGAATTTCATAAAGTTTCTTGATACTTTCATTGATGAACGGGTAATAAGCTCTTTTTCTTGATAGAACTTCGCTTTCAGAAAGAGATGCTGCGAAGCAGGGGACGGCCAGTGATAAGCACAATGCAGCCGTCAATAGGAGAGCTAGAATTTTCTTTTTCACGGTGATTCCTCCAATTTTTGTAATTGTGTGCAAAATGAGACGAATTGCTATCACAAAGCTATCACCATTTCATGTAAGTGTCAAGCCAAAGGTGACAATTTGATGAGATTTAGCAATAATATTTTAGATAGTGTGCGAAAAAGAATTGAAATTTACTTTTTAAGTCACCAGAACCGCCAGAGATGCTTTGCAACAGCCCTCATAAAATGGTGAAAAACTTTACCCTATAAATACAGAAAACCTTGCAGAGCAGCCTAGAATAACCCCAAAATAGCAGGAAACGATAAAGAAATGATACTTATTTAAAAGGGCGGTTTTATCGGTAAGAAATAAAGATGCGGATGGAAGAGCGTTTTTGACTGGAACAGTGACAGTCGGCGGAGAAATAGTAGAGGACGAAGCCTTTTTGACCTGAAAAGCTGAGATAGACGGTTACTTGAAAAGAACCAAATAGCTGAGAGATAACGAACAGAAATTGAAAGTGTACTTATAAAATAATATCGTACTTGCGATAAAATTTGAAATATGGTATACTGTAATCAGACAATCAAAAGTGGCTCGTATGGATTCAGTGCACAGCAGTCCAGAACGTCTGGCACTCTCTCGAGAACGAAGAGGACCTGCCGGAATAAGCTTCCGCAAGGTTCTTTGCTCCTGAAATAAGACGATAAAAAGCCGCTTTTTGTGCTGCAAGGCACGAAAGGCGGCTTTTGTTTTGTTAGGCAGGAAAGTGTAAAAACGTTGTTTTGCTGTGACATACGGGCACTTTTGGATTGTGACATGGCAATGCTCGTGATTGCGGCGGTGGTATTTATCGGCATTGTAGTATCGCTGTAAGGATGCCCGGCAAAATGGACAGCCTGAAGGGGGGTACCACAAATCGACTATCCCGGCGGCATGGAACAGAAGTGTACCACTGTAGTTGTTCGACTTTTCCAAGAGCATAGACCTATTGCATCACCGATTAGATGACCGAAGCGGTATTTTACTCCTGTTTTGGTGTCGTTTAGGGGCGGTTTCCCCATCAAATTGGGGAAGCTTGAATGCGTTTCAGGAAAAAAGTGTGTCTGGAACGGCTGAAAAGTGGAAAAGTATTACATCTCCACCGTAAATACACTAGAACTTTTCACGCTCGAACAATGTTAAATTATCATCAAAATATGGTAAGGGAAAAGCCCTCTCTCCGGCTGTGAAGAAAGGGCTTGAAGCGCATTTAAGAGTTTTCGTACCAAGATTCAGGGATAAGAAGATAATCGGCGAATGGTACGGATTCGCCCGTATCCTTTGAAGTGACAAATCTATGATAATATCCGGGGACTTCTTCAATTACCTTGTCAGATGTACGCTGTCCAGTACAAAATTCCATAAGGCTGTTAAAGATGCTCTTTTCGGCATCAGATGTACATTCATAGAACTTTTTTCCGAAGTCATTGTTTTGGTAGTAAAATTCAGATCGGACAGTTCCTCCATAGCTGTTTTCAGCAGCTGCATCAATACAAATCTCAATATTTTTGTTGTAATATTGTCCGACAGATTCATCCGACAGATAGATTTGATAGATGTCTAGGCTCTTAGGATTTTTTAGAGAATTTCGCAAGGTCTGAACGGCCTCGTCAACGTATTCCTGATATTTTTCCTGTACAGCAGCAATAGCAGGGTCAATGGATTTGCTGGAATCCTCGGAAGATGCAGCAGCTTCAGATAGTGCAACATCAACATAGTGATCGGCACACAGGCCATTCTTATAGACTTCCTGAGAACATCCGTCCACGGAACAGGTGTCCTTTTTAGCAGAGCATCCGCATATCAAGACAGCAACTGCAACAAGCAAGAGTGCAAGAATCCTATTTTTCACGATAATTCCTCCATTTTGTGACTTTGCGTAGGGTAGAGCAAAATACCATATTAAAACTACCACCGTTCTAAGAAGGTGTCAAGTAAAAGTGATAAATTCGTAGAAATATAGAAAGATTGTTTTGTTGATGAAGCACAAAGAGGATTGAAGTGAACTTTCGAAAATAGCACCTCCCCAGAGCCGCCAGATAAGCCCTACAACAGTCTTTGCAAAATGGTGGTAAACTACTACACCAAAAACAGAGAAAACCTTGCAGAGCAGCCTAGAATAACCCCCAAATAGCAGGAAACGATGAAGAAATGATACTTATTTAAAAGGGCGGCTTTTGTTTGTTATTGCTGTGCCAGCGCCTTACCTTTTGCGTAGTAGCGCTGCATTTCTTCCCGGGGGACCATATTCCCGCCGGTGGCCCAGACCAGATGGGTGGCGTTTGCCAGCGCACCGGCGGGCAGGACAGTTTTGGTGTAAGCGCCAAGCAGCTGCCCGGGCTGGGTGAGCACCGGGCCGTACATTCCCGCCAGAGCGCTGGGCTCAAGGTAAAGATCTTCGGCGTCTGCCAGCTGCGCCAGAAGGGTGTACATCCGCTCGTCCTGCAGGGTGTAGCAGCCGCTCATAAAGGGACGCATCAGTCCGCCCACAAAGCCGGAGGCGCGCCCTACGGCAAGGCCATCGGCGGCGGTGCGGTTGTCGATGCCAAAGTCCTGCACGCAGACGCTGCTGTTTTCGCCGGTAGCCATGCCCAGCATCATGCAGGGGGAGTGGGTGGGCTCGGCAAAGAAGCAGTGTGCGGCATCGCCGAACAGCAGCTTCAGGCCAAAGGCCACACCGCCGGGGCCGCCGCCCACGCCGCAGGGCAGATAGGCGAAGAGAGGATGCTCCGCATCCACGGTGACGCCCTGCGCGTCCAGCTGCTTTTTCAGCCGCAGTGCAGCCACAGCATAGCCCAGAAAGAGGGTCTTGGAGTTTTCGTCATCCACAAAGTGGCAGTGGGGGTCACCCGCCGCCAGCTTGCGACCCTCAGTCACGGCGATGCTGTAATCAGAGGCGTACTCCACCACCTTGACGCCCCGGCTGCGGAGCAGGTCTTTTTTCCACTGCCGCGCGTCAGCGGACATATGCACAGTGACCTGAAAGCCCAGCTTCGCGCTCATGATGCCGATGGAAAGCCCCAGATTGCCGGTGGAGCCCACCGCGATGGAATACTGCGAGAACAGCTTGCGGAAACGCTCTTCTGCCAGCACGGCGTAGTTGTCGGTAAGGTGCAGCATTCCGCTGTGCAGGGCAATATCCTCGGCGGTTTTCAGCACCTCGTAAATGCCGCCCCGCGCCTTGATGGAGCCGGAAATAGGCAGATGACTGTCCAGCTTGACCCATACCTGCCCGGCGATGGGGATACCGCTGCGCTCTTCCAGCACTTTTTGCATCCGGGGGATGGGCTGAACAGGGGACTCGATGATGCCGCCCGCCGCAGCGGTCTCGGGAAAGACGGCGGCAAGATAGGGCGCAAACCGCTCCAGCCGTGCGGCGGCGTCCTCAATGTCGGCCAAAGTCAGCGGGCAGGCGGCCACAGCCTGTGCAAAGGGCAGCTTGTCCGGGTTTACCCATGCAGTCTCCTTCAGGGCGCAGAGGTCAGAGACTACGGGATATGCCGCGATCCAATCGGCAACGGAACGCCCGGCAATGCACTTGGCAGGTGAAACCATAGCGGATCCTCCTTTATATATAAAAGTAAAAGCAGATGATGCGCCCGGCGTTTTTTGCGGAGCGCTGCGTGTCTTGAATATAAAGGTTTTTACAGGAATTGTCAACCGGCTGCTCGCCGGGCGGATCAAAGCGCCACGATCTCGGTGGTCACCAGCTGCTGCTCTGCGCCGTAGTTCAGCTTCATGGCATAGTCGGTCAGGGCGCAGAATTCTTCTGCCTCCTTCCGGGTGGCAAAATAGTTTTCGGTAAGTACCTCGGAGTTGCCGCGGGCGTGGAAGATGGTCTTTACCACAAAGTTGCTTTCGTCCATAGTATGCCTCTCTTTTCCAGTAGATGAGGGAGACGCTGCCGTCCCTCGGTGTAATTGCAGTATAACAGGGCAAATGTACCACAGAACGGACTTTTAACGGAAGCAGGACATATTTTTGCGCAAACCGGTCAAAAAGCTGCACCAGCCGGAGGAACAGGAGAAGCTTGGAAGGAGAGCAGCACACTGCCCAAAAACCTTGTTAAAAAACTGGCATTTTGCCATTTTTGTGTAAAGTATACAAGAATAAACACAAAAAAATGGCATTGTGCGTATTGCTATTTTATAACTGATATATTAGAATATAAGCAAGAAGAGCGTGCAGGCGTACTGCGCGTGCCATAAGATAAATAACGACAGGAGGAACTTCTCTATGCCTATGAAAATGGGTTGGCGCTGGTATGGCGAGGGCAACGACCCCGTCACACTGAGCGACATCAAGCAGATCCCCGGCGTGACCAGCATCGTCTGGGCACTGCACAACAAGATGCCCGGCGAGATCTGGGAAATCGACGAGATCCAGAAGGTTGCAGACCAGATCCACGCCTACGGCTTTGATATGGATGTTGTCGAGTCCGTCAACGTGCACGACGATATCAAGATCGGTCTGCCCACCCGCGACCAGTATATCGAGAACTACAAGCAGTGCATCCGCAACCTGTCCAAGTTCGGCGTCAAGGTCATCTGCTACAACTTCATGCCCATCTTCGACTGGACCCGTACCGACCTGTTCCATCCGGTAGGCGATGGCTCCACCGCACTGTTCTACGAGAAGGACAAGATCAAGGGCGATTACAAGGCGATGGCTGAGTATATCATGTCCTTCACCGAGAAGTATAACATGACCTTCCCCGGCTGGGAGCCGGAGCGCATGGCAAAGCTGGACGAGCTGTTCAAGGCCTACGCCCCTGTCACCAAGGAGAAGCTGTGGGAGAACCTGAAGTACTTCCTGGAAGCTCTGATGCCCACCTGCCACGAGTGCGACATCAAGATGGCCATCCACATGGACGATCCTCCTTGGGATATCTTCGGCCTGCCCCGCCTGCTGGTGGACGAGCCCAGCATCGACCGCTTCCTGAAGATGGTGGACGATCCGTACAACTGCCTGACCCTGTGCACCGGCAGCCTGAACGCAAACCCCAACAATAACTGTGCCGAGATCATCCGCAAGCACTGCGACCGCATTGCCTTCGGCCACGTCCGCAACATCCACCACTTCCCCAACGGCGACTTCTCTGAGGCTGCTCACCGCGACTGCTGCGGCGAGACCGGCATCATTGAGGTGATGCGCGCTTACCATGACTGCGGCTTTGAGGGATACATCCGCCCCGACCACGGCCGTCAACTGTGGGAGGAAGGCCCCGGCAACTGCCGCCCCGGCTATGGCAAGTATGACCGTGCTCTGGGCATCCAGTATATGCTGGGTATCTGGGATCTGCTGGACCGTCTGGATGAAGAAAAGAAGGGCTGATGATTATGAAGCTGTCTGATATCAAAAACGGCAATCTGTCCGCCGAGTGGGCAGAAAAGGGCTATGAGCTGCCCAAATTCGACATCGAGGCCGTCAAGGCCAAAACCCACGCCGAGCCCACTTGGGTGCACTTCGGCGCAGGCAACATCTTCCGTGCTTTCCCCGCTGCCGTGCTGAACGATGCACTGAACAGCGGCAAGTATGACCGCGGTGTCATCGTGGCTGAAAGCTTCGACTACGAGATCATCGATAAGGCTTACCAGCCCTACGATAACCTGAGCCTGCTGGTCTGCCTGAAGTCCACCGGCGAGATCGAGAAGAAGGTCATCGCTTCCGTTACCGAGAGCCTGAAGGCTGACTACTCCTTCGGTGCCGACTGGGCACGTCTGGTGGAGATCTTCCAGAACCCCAGCCTGCAGATGATCTCCTTTACCATCACCGAGAAGGGCTACGGCGTTGCTCCCGCTGATCTGGAGCGCGGCCTGACCCCTGTGCTGGCCATGGGCAAGGTCACCGCTCTGCTGTACGAGCGCTTCAAGGCCGGCAAGCTGCCCCTGACCGTGCAGAGCATGGATAACTGCTCTCACAACGGCGATAAGGTCAAGACCGCTGTCCACGCCTACGCTGCAAAGTGGGTGGAGCAGGGTCTGGTGCCCGCCGAGTTCCTGGCCTATGTGCAGGACGAGACCAAGATCACCTTCCCCTGGAGCATGATCGATAAGATCACCCCGCGCCCGGACGCAAAGGTGCAGGAAATGCTGGCAAAGGACGGCTTTGAGGACAACTACACCATCGTGACCGAGAAGCACACCTTCACCGCTCCCTTCGTCAACGCCGAGGAGACCCAGTACCTGTGCATTGAGGATCACTACACCAACGGCCGTCCTCCGCTGGAGCTGGGCGGTGTGCTGTACTGCGACCGCGAGACCGTGGACAAGATCGAGAAGATGAAGGTCTGCACCTGCCTGAACCCCCTGCACACTGCCATGTCCATCTATGGTTGCATGCTGGGCTACACCCTCATCTCTGCTGAGATGGCAGACGAGGATCTGCGCTCCTTTATCCAGAAGATCGGCTATATCGAGGCTATGCCTGTTGTGGTCGATCCCGGCGTGCTGAACCCCTACGAGTTCATCGGCGCTGTCATCAACCGCCGTCTGCCCAACCCCTTTATGCCTGATGCTCCCCAGCGTATCGCTACCGATACCTCTCAGAAGCTGGCTATCCGCTTCGGCGAGACCATCAAGGCTTACGAGGAGCGCGGTCTGGACAAGTCCAACCTTGTGTTGATCCCGCTGGTGCTGGCAGGCTATGCCCGCTACCTGAAGGGCATCGACGACAACGGCCAGCCCTTTGAGATCTCTCCCGATCCGCTGCTGGCTGAGCTGCAGGCCATCGTCAACCCCTTGGAGGTCAAGGAAGGCGAGCAGGACTTCAGCTGCCTGAAGGCTCTGTACAGCCGTGCCGACGTGTTCGGTGTGGATCTGTATGCCGTCGGTCTGGGCGAAAAGATCGAGGGCATGGTCAAGGAGCTGTACGCTGGTAACGGCGCAGTGCGCAAGACCCTGCACAAGTACACCCTCGCCCGCTAAAACTTTATAACGCTATTTCCGTGACCCACGCTGCGCTTTTGCTTTGCCGCAGCGTGGGTTTTTGTTTTGTGAAAATTGTTATGTAAAAATAGAATCCCGGAGCGTCCACAGACGCTCCGGGTTTCCGAATAAATCATAATTCTTCCGCTATTCATGCGCAGAGCAAAGCAGAGCGCATAAAAATCGTTCCAGTGGCCTTATTTCCGGCAGTCGTGCAGGCTGGCGGCGGGCAGGGCGCTGCTCAGCAGGCTCCATGCGGCATCCATGCTCTCGTTCAGCAGATAGGCCTGATTCTTCTGGACGTAGATGTACACCGCCTCTTTGGTGCGGTAGGCGCAGTACACGGTGTTCCAGGTGTAGCGGTTGGTGGGCTCGGTCTTGTTCTGCTCACCGGCCATCCAGACCGAAAGCCCGGCGGCGTCCAGTTCCAGCCGGTAGAAGGGGCGGGGCAGACCCAGCTTTTTGATCTGCTTGGAGAGGTTGGCAAAGAAGGTGCCGAAGTATACGGCGGGCAGACCGATGGCTACGATGGCCAGCACGGCGGTCAGCAGCCCGGCACCCTCCCGCTTGCCGATCTGGCTCAGGCAGATGCCGGCACACACCAGCAGTATGGCGGTGAACACCGCCGGACGCTGCCAGCCTTTGTTGTGGCGCAGCAGGTCAAAAGATGCAAAATCGTGAAAGCTTTTTTCATCCATCTGAACGGAAACGCAAACATTCTGGGTCATAAAGTTACCCTCCTTTTTGGGCATAGTACCACATTTACCGGCAAGAAGCAAGCAAAAGATGCATCGGCAGCGGTGCATCCGGCTTGCAAACCGCCCGCAAGGCGTGGTAAAATAAGATATTATCTGGGGTGTATCTGAAAAGTCGAAAATTTAGTCTATTTCTACAAGCACAGCTGGATTTTGCGTGAAACAGCCTTGAAATCCACAAAGGATTCCTGCGGCTATTTGCCTTAAATCCCGCTTGTGCTTGCGAAATATTCGTCATTTTCTTTGTTTTCAGATACACCTTAACGAAAAGGGGGAAGCCTTGCATGGAAAAGCGCAACTGGAAGCACATCGTTACGCTCAAGCAGCGCATGGTGCTGTGTCTGGCAGCATTTTTTGCGGCCTTTGCGTTGCAGCTTGCCCTGAACGGCTATCAGGCGCGGGCGGTGCAGCAGGTGCAGGACGACCAGATGGGCAACTTTAACGCCATCAGCCGCTTTCAGGGCGGTGTGGAAAGCTCCATCAGCATTCTGGAAGCGTACCGCTGGGAGAACGGCGAGACTGAGGAAATGCTGGAAAAGCTTCAGGCGGCCTGCTCCACCAGCAACGCATGGCTGTGGCGCATCCGATCCAATATGGACGGCTTGCAGAACGTCAGCGATGAGCAGTGGGTGCTGTACGGTGCGGTGGAGACCACCTACGGCAGCTACAACACCCTTTTGGAAGAGCTGGAGAGCTATCTTTCCAGTGGGCAGGAAGCAAAGGCTTCCCAGCTGTACTACAACAAGGTCTCGGTCTGCGGCGGGTATCTGAGCCAGTACACCATGCAGCTGCTGAAAGCCTCGATTCTGGATGCCCAGACTACTTACACCGAGATCTCGGAGCTGGGCGAGCGGATCGCCCTGATGCAGATCGTGGTGGTGGCACTGTGCGTGGCGCTGGGCTGCGCCTCCGGTCTGATGGTCATGCAGCTGCTGACCCCGGTGTCTCAGATGATCGAGGCCTCCCGCGCTATCAGCCGCAGCCAGTTCGATACCCCGGACATCCCGCTGCCCAAGCAGCTGGAGATCGGCCAGCTGGCGGAGTCCTTCAACCGCATGAAGCACTCTATGGCGCAGCAGGTGAGCACCTTACAGGAGAAAAACGAGATCGAGCGGGAGTTGCATCGCCAAAAGACCGAGGCGCTGGAACTGCAGAACCGCATGGAGCGCAGTCGGTTACAGCAGCTGCGCAGCCAGATCGACCCGCATTTTTTGTTCAACACCCTGAACGTCATCCAGCAGATGGCGGGCACAGAGTCCGCCTACCGCACGCAGGCGCTCATCATGGCGCTTTCCCATCTGCTGCGTTACAGCCTGATGAGCAACGATGAGCAGGTGCCCCTCTCCCGGGAGGTGCGCGTTGTGGACGAGTACTACTCCATCTACCATGTGCGTTTTGGCGACCGGGTGCAGATGGAGTGGGCGTTCTCGGATTCGCTGGATCTGACCGAGACTATGGTGCCGTCCTTTATCTTGCAGCCTATCGTGGAAAACGCTTTCAAGCACGGCATCTGCCCCAAGGAAGAGGGTGGCGTGGTGCGCATCCGCATGATCCCCCTGCGGGAAAAAGGTCTGCTGTGCATCCGGGTGCTGGACAACGGCGTGGGTATTGAGCCGGAGCAGCTGCAGCAGCTGCGCACGGCACTGGAGCAGCCCGCGCCCCGCTGGGAACATATCGGTATTTATAATGTGGCTGCTCGTCTGCGGCTGCTGGATGCCCGCTGCCGGGTGGTGGTGCGCTCCCGGCCGGGGCGGGGAACTGCGGTGATCCTGTATCTGCCGCTGGTGGAGAATGAGGAGGAATTTGAGGAATGATTCGTCTGTTGATCGCGGATGATGAGAGGATGGAGCGGGAGGCGCTGGCGGATATCGTCATGCGCCGGTTCGAGCATGAGGTGACGGTGGAGATGGCGGAAAACGGCCGCAAAGCCGCCGATACCGCTGTGCTCTGGGAAGCAGACCTGATTTTGATGGACATTGAGATGCCGGGCATGAACGGCCTGGATGCCGCCCGCGCGGTGCTGGAGCAGCGGCCGGAGTGCAAGGTGATCTTCATCACGGCGTACAGCCTGTTCCAGTACGCCCACGAGGCGGTGCATCTGGGTGCCTGCGACTATCTGCTGAAGCCGGTGGACCCGGACGAGACCGAGGCCGCCATCCGCCGTGCTATCCGGCAGATCGAAGCCGGGCGCCGTCTGGCCGAACTGGCTGCGGAAGCCCCGGAGCCGGAAACCGCCCCGGAGCAGGAGACCGAGCCCGCCGGGGAAGGGGAGAGCGACCGCAACGCACTGGTGATGGACCATGTGCGCAAGTATATGGAAGATAACTATATGGCCGACCTCTCGCTGGACAGCGTGAGCGAAATTTTGCACATCAGCCCGGCGTACCTTTCGGCGCAGTTCAAAAAATACCAGAAGATGAATTTTCTGGACTGTCTGACCGAGCTGCGCATCAACGCAGCTAAAGAACTGCTGGCCGACCCCTTCCGCTCCGCAGCGGAGGTGGCCTCCATGGTGGGCTACGAGGACGCCAGCTACTTTGCCCGCGCCTTTAAAAAGCGCACCGGCATGACCCCCACCCAGTACCGGAAGGAAGCGGCAAAGGCAGCCCGGGAGGTGCGGCTGTGACCCGCCGTCAGCTGCTGCGTCTGCTTGCGGCAGCCCCGGCGCTGGCAGTTACAGGCTGTACGGCGCAGTCTGCTTCTTCGCAACAGGAGAAGCCGCTCATCCTGCGCTATGCGGAGAACCAGCCGGAGGACTACCCTACCAGCAAGGCGGCAAAGGCCTTTGCCGAGCTTGTGGCGCAGCGCACGGGCGGCCGGGTGAAGGTGCTGGTTTACAGCGGGGCAGAGCTGGGCGCAGAGCAGAGCGTCATCCAGCAGATGCAGTTCGGCGGGGTGGATTTTTCCCGCGTGTCCCTGAGCCAGCTGGCAGAGTACGAGCCGGAACTCAGCGTATTGCAGTTGCCCTACCTGTACAGCGATGCCCAGCAGATGTGGCGGGTGCTGGACGGCGACATCGGCGATGAGTTTCTGGCCATGCTGGACGGGATGGACTTAGTGGGGCTTTCGTGGTTCGATGCCGGTGTGCGCAGCTTCTACACCCGGGAAAAGGTGACCGGGCTGGATGATTTGCAGGGGCTGACCATCCGGGTGCAGGAGTCGGACATGATGAGCGACATGATCACCGCGTTGGGCGCAAAGCCGGCGCAGGTGGTGTACAGCAAGGTGTATGCCGCCCTGCATAATGCCGAGATCGACGGGGCAGAGAACAACTGGCCCAGCTACGAAGTGATGGGACACTACGAGGTGGCACCCTTTTTCCTGAAGGACGAGCACACCCGGGTGCCGGAGGTGCAGCTGGCCAGCCCGGCGGTGATGGAAAAGCTTGCCGCGCTGGACGAGAGCTTCCCGGAGGTGATCCGTGCCTGCGCCCGGGAGAGCGCACAGACAGAGCGGGAGCTCTGGGCACGGCGGGAGGCGAACGCAGAGCAGAATATGCGCAAGCGGGGCATCTGCGTCACCGAACTGGACGAGGCCGAAAAAGCCCGCTTCCGCGCAGCGGTACAGCCCATGTACGATGGCTTCTCTGCCCAGCAGGAACTGATCGACCGGATACAGAAAAGCTGAAAAAGACACCCCGAGAAGTGCCCGGATGGACATTTTTCGGGGTGTTGTTTTTTGCTATGAATGCAGGAATGTATCCAACTGGTCAGTAGTGTTGCACAAACAAGACGGAAAGCGATTGTGCAATGTGCCAAAAACAATCTTGACATTCTTTCGAAAAATAGGACATTTTTCGAAAGCTCTTGTTTCATTTCGGAAAATTTGCTAAAGTGTGTACAGTCAATGAACGAAAGCTCCGGCACCTGTGCGCCCGGAGAATTTCACAATTATTTAAGGAGGACGATTCCTATGAAAATGATCTCTCGTCGTAGCTTTATGGCCGTTGCCGGTGCAGCTACCGCTGCTGTTGCTCTGACCGCCTGCGGTGGTTCCAAGAGCGGCTCCACTTCTACCGCTGCTTCCACCTCTACCGCAGCTTCTGCTTCTGCTGCTGCCGGTGATGCAGCAGCTGCTGCCAACGATCCCAAGGTGACTCTGGTCTACGCCGAGGTCAACCCGCTGGATACCATCG
>OLRA01001791.1_pt1 | contig 23847 bp, 18 predicted proteins | sample 1673011 | NCBI WGS metagenome assembly OLRA01 (sample SAMEA3136746, study PRJEB25190) | human gut metagenome | reverse complement strand
TTATCCTACATGAGGGGGCATTTTGTCTATTGTCCGTTTTTTACGGTTCAGTTCAAATACCCGGGGCTTTTATGCGTTTATTTCTGAACGGACAGACCTCTTGTAATCAAGGCTGAGAATAAGTTCAGTGCTGAATACTCCTTCCTTTTCGCTTAGATTCATACTGCCGTTATATTTTTTTGCTATGTCTGACAGAACGGCCTGGCCAATGCCCCGTTCCAGTTCAGGTATACGGCGGCGCTTCTTACCGGTAGAAGGGGGAGCCGGATTAGAGGTGCTGATAATAAGACAAGCCCGGGAGAGTGTGCAGCTAATGGAGAGCCAGGGTTTATCCTGCCCGGCGCAGGCCTCTATGGCATTGTCAATAAGATTGCCGAATATACGTATCAGATCCACGTTGGATACTGGGATTCCTGCCGGAAGGCTTATCTTCGCTTCCACAGAAATGCCCAGGCTGCGGGCGGCCTCTATTTTGCTGTGAAGAAAGGCATCGGCCACAGGATGCTCGCACATGCCCAGTGTTGAGTCAAAAGGAGTTGAGTTTAACTCCTGAAGATATTCCTGAGCCTCGTCACTGCGGCCGGAGGACAGCAGACTCTCCATGGCGTTCAAATGGTTTGCGATGTCGTGGCGCATACGTCTTATGTTTTCATATTGGGCGGTGAGAGCCTGATAGTGCTTTTCCTGGTAGTCCACCTGGGATGAGAGCATGCTGTTCTCTGCGGCAAGCTGGGCCCGTTGGGAAATACGTATTACGGCGGCAAAGAGTCCGATATCTGCTGTGATGCAGGCAAATACTACAAGAATAAAGAATACGTTGCGGCTGCTGCTGTTTTCTACGCGCAGGACATCCAGCCAGCCGTACATAAGAATATACTGGCTTGCCGGGAAAAGTGCAAACAGCCCCCAGTCCGGGGCGCGCATCTGGAATCTCTGACGGTTCAGAAACAAATACAGCAGAAAATATAACACTGCGCCCGTTGAAAGATATAAAGACCAGAACTGTATAAAGGCAGGTATGCTCAAGCTTTCCTGGTTTCCGGAGAGTGCTTCTTCGGGAAAGTAGAGCCCAACGCCGAGCAGCTCATTGGTAATAAGAACCATAAATATCATGGCTACGGAAAACAGAACTTTAGGCCAGGGGTCAGTGTAGCAGGCTATGCTGATGAAAACCAGTATTGTTGCAAACAGAACCATGCGTATAAAAGACATATAGGGAAGCATACGGTTTACGATCATATAGGATATAAACCATATAAACTGAACCGGATGGATTATCTTTAAACTGTAGCGTGGTTTGAGGGTCTTGTTAAGAACCAGAAACCACATGAGGGTATATATTGCCTCAAATATCCACCGAAGACAATAGTTGACAGTCAGGCTCATTTTCTCTCTCCTCCGCATTAAAGATAAGTTTGCTGGTAAATACGCCGAACTTTTACAGATATGGGACGGGAAAATTGTCTGTTAATAACAGTTTACAATATGGCAGAACCATTGTAAAGGCAATAAAGGGCCGAAGTGGTACTGACTGTGGAGTTAATATTGAATTGATTGGGCGGGTGTGATAAACTAAAGCAAAAAAATGAAAGGGCCATGGCCCTTTACTCTGTACGGAGTACAGAGTAATAAGGTTTAATGACGAAAGATCAGAGAATATGCTCCGGAGGAAATGGGATGGACAGGATAGCCGTACTGATACCCTGCTATAACGAGAGCAGGACAGTGGCCAGGGTGGTGGCGGATTTTAAGGCTGCCCTGCCGGAAGACACCGTAATATACGTATACGACAACAACTCCACTGACGGCACCGCGGATATAGCCAGGGAGGCCGGTGCAGTGGTGCGTCACGAGTACCAGCAGGGTAAGGGGAATGTGATACGCCGGATGTTCCGGGAGATCGACGCCCAGTGCTACCTGATGGTGGACGGGGACGATACATACCCTGCGGAATTTGCTCCGGAGATGGCTGCAAAGGTTCTGGAGCGTGGTGTGGATATGGTGGTTGGGGACAGGCTGTCCGCCACATATTTTACCGAAAACAAGCGTCCCTTCCATAACTTCGGCAATAAGCTGGTACGCCGCAGCATCAACGCTCTTTTTAAAAGTGATATTCAGGATATAATGACCGGCTACCGGGCGTTCAGCTATCAGTTTGTCAAAAGCTTTCCGGTACTGAGCAAGGGCTTTGAAATAGAGACGGAGATGAGCATACACGCAATAGAGAAAAATATGCTGGTGGAGAGCGTCATCGTCACATACAGGGACAGACCGGAAGGCAGCGTATCCAAACTCAACACCGTATCCGACGGCATAAAGGTGTTGGGGACTATCGGCAAACTCTATAAGAACAACAAGCCTTTCGCTTTCTTCGGCATCATTGCCCTTGTTCTGGTGCTTATAGCTGCCGTACTGTTTTTCCCTGTACTTAACGAGTTTCTCCATACCGGTGAGGTGCGTCGCTTCCCAACACTCATCGTCAGCGGTTTTGTGGCAATTGCGGCTATACAGAGTTTTTTTGCCGGGCTGATATTGGAGACTCTTAATGAAAAGAACCGCCATGACTTTGAGATGGAGCTGATAGATATTCAGGAGAGATACAGGCGGAGAATGGGGGAAAGCAAGTGAAAAGAATGATCCGTGGGCTGTCTCTGCCTGCGGCGGGACTGTTTTCCCTGCTGGCGGCCATGGCGCTGTGTATGAGTTTCCCCGAACCGGAACTGAGCCGGGCAGCCCAGGACAGCGGCATCCTGAACATGATGGAAAATCTGAGACTTAGCCTGGACGGTACCGCCGTGCAGGCCAGCATTTTCACGATAGTGTTCTTTATGCTGTACCGCCGGAATAAAAGAGACGGGGAGCGGAGCTATGTCCTGCTGCCGCTGGTCTGTTTTGCCATTGCCCTGGTGTGGCTGATGGCGGAGGGCTTTGTCCAGGACAACACCCTGCAAAGCCTTACCTCCGGCACCGGGCAACTGCTGAAATGCTGTATCTATTTGCTGGGCAGCGCCTGGTTCCTCACTCAGATTTCCATAGCCTTTGATATCTTTATCCGCAGAGGGACGGACTTTAAATGGACGGGAGGCCGCATTACGGCCTTTTACCGACGGCACGATTTTATGTGTCCCTTTATTGTTATCCTCCTCAGCTGTGTGCTGCCTCTGACCCTGGTATACCCCGGCGGACTGAATGCCGACTCGTGGAATCAATTGGGGATGTTCTTTCAGGTGGTGCGGCCGGACTGGGGCCTGTATGTTTTTACATCCCACCATCCTCCGGCCCACACAGTATACATCTCCTGCTTCGTTGCTCTGGGGCGGATGCTGGGCAACGCAAACCTGGGGCTGTTTTCCCTGATGATATTCCAGGCCCTGCTGCACTCGGCTGTATTTGCCTATGCCCTTCACGCCATGAGGCAGCTGGGAGCCCCCAGGTACCTGAGACTTCTGTTCTTGCTGGCAATACTGTTCAGCCCTTATTTTGCTACTGCTTATGCCGAGGCCAATAAGGACAATGTATATTCCTGGGCGGTGCTTCTGTTCGTAATTGAAGTTGTGTATATGCTATATCTGGGCAGAGATTACTGGCGCAGCAAAGGACACATAGCACTGCTGGCCCTGGGTATAATGGCTACCATGCTCTTCAGGAATAACGGCGTATATGTTATTTATCCCATGGTGCTGCTTCTTCTGATAGTGCTGTATATTAAGCACAGAAAAGGGAAGAAGAGCGGCCTTTCCCTTAAACCGGTTCTCTGCCTGCTGCTGCCGGTGCTGGCGGCAAACCTGCTGCTCAGCGCCCTGATGAGTTATTACCACATTGAAAATGGCAGCATAAGAGAGGCTTTGTCCCTGCCTTTCCAGCAGACCGCCCGCTATGTGCTGGAGCGGGGGGACGAGGTCACGGAGGAAGAAGCGGAGGCAATAAGCGCAATTCTGGATTATGAGAACATGGCTGCCGACTATTACCCCATGGAGTCTGACGCAATAAAAAATAATTTCAACCCTGAGGCTACCGCTGAGGATCTCATGAACTATTTCAAAGTGTGGATAAGGCAGGGACTGAAACATCCATTCGTGTATATTAAAGCTACGGTTAACCAGAACTATCCCCTGGTATATCCCTTCCAGGAGGGAAACAGGCTGGCCCTGGACACACTGAACCAGTATCACCTCACCGCCGCTGAGACTATCGGCATTACAGACGTGGAGGTAATGCCCCGAGTGAACAACATCAGGGATGAATTAAACTACGACCTGATGTATCTGCCTCTGGCGGGACCGCTGTGCAATATTGCAATATATGTGCTGGTGCTGCTTTTCCTCTGCTGCTATGCGATAAGCGGCAGAGATTGGGGCTTCTTTATCCCGGCCCTGCCGCTGCTGCTGAGCCTTGCGATAGTCGTAGCGGCTCCGGGCATAAGCGGCACACCCAGGTATGCCTATCCCATACTCTACTCATTACCGGTGGTCATGTCCTGGTATTATTTCCTCATTAGAAAACGAAAGAATAATTAACATGGTACAGTCAAACCGCAGCGGCTTCTGCCGCTGCGGTTTGACATTGGTCAATATTGACTCACTTTTCAAAATCTGTAGTGCCTACCAACTCGTCCAGACTAACGCCCAATAATTTGGCAAAGGTATAGGCCTCATAGTCGGTGACAAGCCGTTCTCCGGATTCTATCCTGCTGATGATGTCCTGCTCCATAGGCACACCTTCAGTCTGCATTTTAGCAGCAAGTGCAGCCTGAGACAGCCGCCGCATAAGGCGCAGCTGACGCAATTTCTCACCGCAAATATTCTTTTGCCCGTTATATCCGTATATCTTCAAATTTTGCAGCCCTTTATGGTAATAACAAATATTTTATTTGACAATACCATATTTTATGAATATAATTATGTTAATATCACATAATTACAAACTGCTTTATCAGAAAGTTTATAGGGAGGTGCTTGTCATGCCGGACTATGAAAAGCTGTATAAGCAAATGGTAAATGCAGCTGAGGATGCATTAAAGATACTTATCGAAGCCCAGAGGAATTGCGAAGAAATGTATATTAGTGAGGCGGAAAGAAGGGAGCCGTTTACATGCCCGGAAAATGAAAGCTCCTTATAGGAAAAACTAATAACCATGGTACAATCAAACCGCAGCGGCTTCTGCCGCTGCGGTTTAACTATACCTTATTAGTAATTATTACTTTATGCTGAAGAGCAGGTCGCCGTAGCTGGGATAGGGCCAGTACTCCGAGGAGCAGAGGGTCTCCAGCTCGTCAGCGGTCTGTCTCAGGCGATTCATACCCTCAAAGACCTCGCTGCGGTAGAACTTTGCCCGGTCAAGACTGCACTGGATGCCTTCGGCCTTGGTAACGGCAGTGCTGAGCTGGGCGGTGCGGGAGTTGAGCTCAGCGGTGAGGCGGCTTATTTTGGTGGCAAGACCGGTCTCAAAGCTCACATCCATAGTGTCGCTGAGACTGCGTTTAGCCAGGGCGGATTCGGCCAGGCTCCGGGCATAGGCGCTGACGGCAGGGAGGATGTCCCTTTGGGCCATATCCAGCATGGTCATGGCTTCGATATATCTATCCCAGAATCTGTTTCTTGCCAGTGGTAATGGCCTGGTGCCACAGCCTGACAGGAAAAGGACTCAAAAAAATATCAAAAAACAATAATTACCGATTATAACATATATCATACCGATTATTCTCAAGAGCCAAGGGAATTATTGACAGAGGAGCAGGAGCAAAGTTATAGTTTCGTCATAAAGGTAAACAAGAACCGCGTAAGAAGAAAGTTAAAGGAAGGCACTGTCAAGAGAGAGATACTAGAGTGGTGAAGGAGGATAAAACATGAAGAAAATGAGGCGTGCGGACGGATCCCGAAAGATAAAGTTGGCGAAAACCCTTACAAAAGCAATCATTGCTGTAATAATATGCTTTGTACTTGGCTTTATACCGGCTATGAACGTCTCCGGTACACTCAATGGGAAGGACAATAGCGGTGTGGTTTTTGCCAAGAACGAAAGACATTTGGACACGGCAAACCTGGGCGGGAGAAACACTATGCCAAAAGATAAGGACGCAAATGGGCAGAACTTGGAGGATGAACACAGATTTCCGCGCCGCACTATCAGTGTTGGGGGAAGCTCAATCATGGCTGTGAGAACGGATGGTACGGTGATGATAGACGGCTATGCGCTCGATTTAACTGACGGAGCGGATGAAGTAGGCGGCTGGGAAGACATTGTGTCTGTAGCCTGCAATTCGTTTCTCCTGGGACTGCAGTCTGACGGAACAGTTGAGTGCCTTAGCTATGGGGATGAGACCTTTAAGGATATATGCGAGTGGGAAGATATTGTAGATATTGCTGCGGGTGGATATACAGGGGAATTTGCAGTGGGGCTAAAATCTGACGGTACGCTGGTAATGGCAGGAAACGATTATAACTATGGTCAGTACGATGTGGAGGAATGGACAGACATAATTTCTATTTCTGCAGGAGGGCAACACACTGCGGGACTAAAGGCTGACGGCACTGTGCTGGTTGCAGGCGATATTAAATATGATGATATGTATGTCAAAGATAAGATAAAAATAGAGGAGTGGAAAGACATTGTTGCCATTGATTCAGGCGTATGGCAAGTGGTAGGACTTAAATCCGACGGTACAGTAGTTGCTTTCGGCCCAAACTATGACGGAAGATGTGATGTGGAGGAATGGACAGACATAGTGGCGGTTTGCGCTGGAGAGTACAATACTGTCGGACTGAGGGCTGACGGTACGGTACTTGTGGCAGGCGGGCAATACTTTAAACAAGAAGATGTAGATGACTGGAAAGATATTGTGGCAATTTCCTGTGATCATGCACATATTGTTGGACTTAAATCTGATGGCACTGTAGTTGCCGCAGGCGAGAGCTTCCCGGAGTTTGACCCTAAACACGAATCTGGCCTGGAAAACTGGTGTGATATTAGGCTGCCGGACGATAATAGGGCAGAAGAAATCAAATAAACAGCGGGAAATCTCACCCCGGCAGGAAAACCGCCGAAAGATGAATTTTCATCTTTCGGCGGTTTGCTTTTTGATGGATTATTAAAAACTATGGGCATTCACTTTATGCTGAAGAGCAGGTCGCCGTAGCTGGGATAGGGCCAGTACTCCGAGGAGCAGAGGGTCTCCAGCTCGTCGGCGGTCTGGCGCAGGCGGTTCATGTCCTCAAAGACCTGGCTGCGGTAGAACTTTGCCCGGTCAAGGCTGCACTCTATGGCCTCGGCCTTGGAAACGGAGGTGGCCAGGGCGGCTGTGCGGGTGTTGAGTTCGGCGGTGAGGCGGCTTATTTTGGTGGCAAGACCGGTCTCAAAGCTCACGTCCATGGTGTCACTGAGGCTGCGTTTTGCCAGAGCGGCCTCGGCCAGGCTCCGGGCGTAGGCGCTGACGGCGGGGAGTATGTCCCGCTGTGCCATGTCCAGCATGGTCATGGCCTCGATGTGCAGCACTTTGCAGTAGCTGCTCAGCTTTATCTCATATCTGGCTCTCAGCTCCACCGGAGTATAGACCCGGTGGCGGGTGAAGAGCTCTACATTCTTTTCATCCAGATAGCAGGGCACACAGTCGGGAGTGCTCACCAGATTGGAGAGGCCACGGCGTTCCGCCTCTTTGAGCCAAGACTCGTCATAGCCGTTGCCGTTGAAAATGATGCGTTTATGGCGGCTTATTGCATCCCGGATAAGGTCATGGAGGGCAGATTCAAAGTCTTCCGCCTGCTCCAGTACGTCGGCATATTGGCGCAGGGATTCAGCCACGGCAGTATTGAGCACTACGTTTGCTCCTGAAATCGAGGCGGAGGAGCCCAGCATTCTGAACTCAAACTTGTTGCCGGTGAAGGCAAAGGGGGAAGTGCGGTTACGGTCGGTAGTGTCCTTTGGGAACTTGGGCAGCACATGGACCCCTACCTTGATGAGCTCCTTTTCCTTACTTCCGTAGGGCTCATCCAGTTCTATGGCCTGAAGTATGCCCTCCAGCTCCTCGCCGAGAAAAATGCTCACTACGGCGGGAGGAGCTTCGTGACCGCCCAAGCGGTGGTCATTGCCGGCGGAGGCTACAGACAGGCGCAGCATATCCTGATAGTCATCAACGGCCTGTATGACGGCGCAGAGGAAGAGCAGGAACTGGGCGTTTTCATAAGGAGTTTCGCCGGGCTCCAGCAGGTTTGCGCCAGTATTGGTGACAATGGACCAGTTGTTATGCTTGCCGCTGCCGTTGACTCCGGCAAAGGGCTTTTCGTGGAGCAGGCAAACCATGTCGAAGCGACGGGCTATTTTCTGCATCAGCTCCATGGTGAGCTGGTTATGATCGGCGGCTATGTTGGCGGTGGTGAACACCGGGGCCAGCTCATGCTGGGAGGGGGCAGCCTCGTTGTGCTCGGTCTTGGCCATGACCCCAAGCCGCCAAAGCTCCTCGTCCAGGGCCTTCATGAAGGCGGCCACTCTGGGTTTGATGGTGCCGAAATAGTGGTCGTCCAGCTCCTGACCTTTGGGGGGCTTTGCCCCAAAGAGGGTACGGCCGGTATATACCAGGTCACGGCGTTTTTCATATACGGATTTATCGATTAGAAAATACTCCTGCTCCGGGCCGACGGTGGTCTTGACAGAGCTGACCTCGGTGTTGCCGAAGAGCTTCAGTACACGCAGACATTGACGGTTCAGCGCCTCCATGGAACGCAGGAGGGGGGTCTTCTTATCCAGAGCCTCGCCGCCGTAGGAACAGAAAGCGGTGGGGATGCAGAGCACGTGCTCCTTTATAAAGGCATAGGAAGCGGGGTCCCACACGGTATAGCCCCGGGCTTCAAAGGTGGCCCGTAGCCCGCCGGAGGGGAAAGAACTGGCGTCCGGTTCGCCCTGGATGAGCTCTTTGCCGGAAAATTCCATGATGACACGGCCGCCGTCCACTGGGGAGATGAAGCTGTCGTGCTTCTCGGCGGTGATGCCGGTCATGGGCTGGAACCAGTGGGTGAAGTGGGTAGCGCCCTTTTCAATGGCCCAGTCCTTCATTGCGTTGGCCACCACGGTGGCGGCGGCGCTGTCCAGCCGCTTACCCTCGTTCATGGAGCGCTGCACCTGCTTGAACACGTCCTTGGGCAGGCGGGCCCTCATTACCGAGTCGTTGAATACGTCGCAGCCAAAAAAATCAGTTACATTCATATTTTCCATTTTGTACCTCATTTAAGGGAGAGTTTATATATAGTCTCGTGGGAGAGCTTTTCTCCGGCGTGGAGAACAGGGGAGGGAAAACCGTAACGGGCCATGGCATCGGGAAAAAGCTGGGTCTCCAGGCAGAAGGCCTGACGCGGCCCCATCTTCTGAGCACCCTTACCGGTAAACTCCCCAAGAAAGTTTGCGGTATAGAACTGCATTCCGGGAAGCTGGGTATAGCAGTATAGCTCGATGCCTGTGTTCTCGCTGTACGCTATGGCAGCCAGGGGGCCAGACAGAATGAAGTTGTGGTCATAGCCGCCGCCCAGCTTGAGCTGGGGGTCATCAGCTTCAATGTCCCGGCCAATGGGCTTTGACGTTCTGAAGTCAAAGGGCCCGTCATCTACCGGAAAGCTGCGGCCTGTAGGGATAAGGCCCGGCCCCAGTTCCAGGCAGCGCTGGGCGTTTATCATAAGCTGCTGATCCAGAACGCTTCCGCCGCCGTTCAGATTAAAGTAGCTGTGGTTGGTGAGGCTGACTATAGTGTCGGTATCACACAGGGCCTCATAGGCTATGTGCAGTTCGTCGCTATCGGTGAGACTGTAGGTGACGGAAATCTGAAGGTTTCCAGGATAGCCCTCCTCACCGTCGGGAGACAGGCGGGAGAAACGGACGAAATTTTCCCCGGATTCGGCTTGCCAGACATATTTGTCAAATCCCTTTTTGCCTCCGTGCAGATGGTTTTTGCCATTGTTGGGAAAGAGACGGTATTCCCGACCGCCCAATGAAAAGACGGCATCTCCTATGCGGTTTGCCATGCGGCCAACTGTGGCACCTATGTAAGCGTCCTGATTCTCGTAGCCCTCAACGCTGTCGAAGCCCAGCACTACATCAGTAAGAGTGCCCCGGCGGTTTTTGAAGCGAAGAGACTGGAGAGCGGCACCGTAATCAATGAACACCGCCTGAGTGCCATTCCTGTTTTCAAGGCTGTAGGCCTTTACGGGCTGACCCTGTGCCGTCTGTCCGAAGCTGCGTATCACTGCTGCCATATAAGGCACCTCCATACTTTTTCATTATGAATTCTATCACATTTTAAAACACAGTCAACAGCTTTAATATTGACAAACTGCGCCGGTACTTATATTCTTTTATTCACAGAAATGCACAATCCACGGGATTTGGAGGCGGTGTGGAGTGGAATTCAAACAGTACGGCGGACTGCTGACGGACTGAGCCTCGCTTCATCCATTGCATTTGTCTGGTATGGATCTTATCTCTGGCTGGGTATGGGAGGGGGCTGGAAAAGCCTGCTCATTGCCCTTGGGGCCGCTCTGGCGACAGCTGTGCTGAGCCGCCTGGCAATCCTTGTGGAGATCCGGGGCCGGGGTGGCAGTTCTGGGGATATGATAATTATGGACGGAGAGGGCGTACGTCTTAAACAAAAGGGAGAGGTGAGCCTTTCCATAGCCTGGGAGGACATCACAGCCATAACAAAGAGCCGCCGTCTCCACCGGCCCGCAATGCTCCGGGTCAGCGGGAGCCGTGGGGAGAGCCTTCATTGGTACCCGGCGGACAGAAGTTCACAGAATTATATGCTGGAGCAGCACCCGGAACTGGCAAAGCTCCTGAAATTCGACTTTAGATAGAGCACAAAGGCAAAGAGCCGGAAAGAGGAGAAAGATATGGCTATAGTTGTTATCGGAGCGGTATTTGTGGATGTGAAGGGATTTCCTGAGGATAACTACATACCCACCGGGAGGAATGCCGGGCGGGTGGAGATTGTCCACGGGGGCGTTGGCAGAAACGTGGCGGAGGACATTGCCAATGTGGAACTGCGGCCCCGCTTCGTCAGTCTGGTGGATGACGACGACCAGGGGGAGGCGGTGTTGAAAAAGCTCAACAACCACAAGGTGGATACCCGCTTCGTCAAGCAGGTGCCCGACGGTATGGGCATGTGGCTGGCGGTGTTCGACAACACCGGGGATCTGGCCGGCTCCATATCCAAGCGCCCTGACCTCAGTTATCTGGCAAGGCTGCTGGAGGAGAGGGGAGATGAGATCTTTGCCGACGCCGACAGCATAGTCATTGAGATAGACCTGGACAAGGAGATAATAAAGCAGGTCTTCAAGTTTGCAAAAAAATACAACAAAAAGGTTTACGCCGTAGTGGCAAACATGGGCATTGCCTCACAGCGCCGGGATTTCCTACAGTCTACCGACTGTTTTGTGTGCAATGTGCTGGAGGCCGGCATACTCTTTGTCAGCGACTTCTCAAAGCTCAGCCCGGAAGAGCTGTGCGAGCAGCTGCGGGAAAAGGTGAAGAGTGCAAAAATCCCGGCGGTGGTGGTAACCATGGGTGGCCGGGGCTCGGTTTATGCGGACATGCACGGCAACTGCGGCATTTGCCCGGCAGAGTCGGTACCGGTCAGGGACACCACCGGGGCCGGAGACGCCTACTGTGCCGGCGTGGCCATTGGCCTGACTTATGGGAAAACCATAGAGGAGTCCATGAAGATAGGCACAAAGCTGGCCGCCTCGGTGATAACCCTGTCGGAGAATGTCTGTCCACGTTTCCTGCCCAGGGAACTGGGGCTGGATATAGAGGTTGAAGACTGAACGGCATAAGCGAATTGTGTAAAGCCACAAAGACGGCCCCTGAATCAAGGGGTCGTCTTTTACATATTGGCAAATTGCACCAAAAAAGTGAAGACACTTTGGGCAAGAAACTGAAAATACCCCCAGGAGGCCGGAAGCTCGTTGACAAAGGCGGAGAGCCCTGTTACTATGGATTCAACAAAAACTGGAAACGTTACCGGAATCGATTCCAGTCAGATTTTGCGGCAGCTCCGGTGCGGGGGGAACGGTGAGAAAAAATGACCATAAAGGATATAGCAAAAGCCTGCGGCGTCAGTGTCAGCACCGTTTCCAGGGTACTAAACGACCATCCGGATGTAAGCCGGGATGTGAGAGAAAGAGTCCGCTCCACTGTGGAGCGCCTGGGATACATACCCAACAACAGCGCCAGAGATCTGGTGCGCACCCAGTCGGACAATATAGGCGTGGTGGTTCGAGGCAGGGATAACCTGTTTTTTTCCGACATGGTCAACACTATCTCACGGGAGATAGAGCGCAGAGGCTACACCATGGTACTCCACTTCATCGGCTCCGATGACGACGAGGTCATGGCCGGGGCCATCCTGGAAAGAGAGAAAAAGCTGAGAGGCATCATCTTCCTGGGCGGTCGATTTGACTATAGCTCCGATACCCTCTCCCCGGTGGGAGTGCCCTTTGTCTGCTGCACATATACCAACTGCTTCGGCAGTCTGGACGAGAAGGATTATTCTTCCGTCTCCATAGACGACTATGAAACCGCCTTCCAGGCAGTTAAAACTCTTATCAAGCTGGGCCACCGGCGCATTGCCGTAGTGGCCCCTGCCACCCACGACCGTTCCATAAGCGAGCTGCGCTACAAGGGCTACAGGGCGGCTCTGGAACAGAACGGGCTGGAATTTGACCCACGGCTCCTGGCGGAGACGGAGGGCTGCTTTGAGATGCCCAAGGCTTATGAGGGTACTGTGAAGCTCATCGAGAGCGGCGCGGAGTTCACTGCGGTTTTTGCCCTGTCCGATACCAATGCTATGGCCGTTATGAAGGCTTTGGAGGATCGCGGCAGAAGAGTGCCGGAGGATTGCTCTGTTATAGGCATAGACGGGCTTACAGTCTCGGAATATTCAAACCCTACCCTCACCACCATGGTGCAGCCGGTGGAGGAAATGGGGCGGCAGAGCGTCAGCATACTCGCCGGTATGATAGAGCAGAAGCAGTCTTGCTGTCACTTGCGTCTGAAGGCCCGACTCCGGCCCGGCGGCTCCGTGAGAAAAATATGATTTTCCGGCGCAAAAGCGCCTGAAGATACCACCTCAAACGAGGAATAAACTAATTTTAAAAGGAGAAAAAGTGAAATGAAAAAGACTCTAGCACTGCTTCTGGCACTGGTCATGGTGTTCAGCCTGTGCGCCTGCGGCAGCTCTAACGAGACCGCCGAGGCTCCCGCCGCCGATGACACCGCCGCAGAAGCTCCCGCCGAAGAGGCTCCCGCTGCCGAGGGCTCCGTCTACTACCTGAACTTCAAGCCCGAGCAGGATGAGCAGTGGCAGGCTCTGGCCGCCACCTACACCGAGCAGACTGGCGTGCCCGTCACCGTAGTTACCGCCGCTTCCGGCACCTATGAGGAAACTCTCATGGCCGAGATGGGCAAGACCGAGATGCCCACCCTCTTCCAGGTCAACGGCCCCGTGGGTCTGGCCAACTGGAAGGACTACTGCTATGACCTGAGTGACTCCGCCATCTACGGCGAACTCACCAACGACAGCTTTGCCCTCACCGAGGACGGCGCAGTCTACGGCATTGCCTACGTTATCGAGACCTACGGCATCATATGCAACACCGCCCTGCTGGCTGAGGCAGGCTACACCACCGAGGACATCAATTCCTTCGACAGCCTGAAGGCAGTGGCCGAGGACATCACTGCCCGCAGCGGTGAGCTGGGCTTTGCCGCCTTTACCTCTGCCGGTATGGACTCCTCCTCCGACTGGCGCTTCAAGACCCACCTGGCCAACATGCCCATCTACGGTGAGTACCAGGCCGACGGCATTACTTCTACCGCAGCCATCAAGGGCACTTATCTGGACAACTACAAGGCCATCTGGGATCTGTACATCAACAACTCCACCTGCGCCCCCGCAGACCTGGCCGGTAAGACCGGCGACGACGCCGTGGCCGAGTTCGTCAACGGCGAGGCAGTCTTCTATCAGAACGGCACCTGGGCTTACAACGACGTGAAGAGCCTGGGCGACGAGAATCTGGCCATGATCCCCATCTACATCGGTCTTGAGGGCGAGGAGAACCAGGGCTTGTGCACCGGCTCCGAGAACTACTGGTGCGTCAATGCCGAGGCCGATGAGGCCGACATCCAGGCCACTCTGGACTTCATCTACTGGGTGGTCACCTCTGAGGAAGGCACCTCTTGCCTGGCCAACGACATGGGCTTCGTCTGCCCCTTCAAGGCTGCCAAGGCAGCTGCCAACCCCTTCGTGCAGCAGGATGCAGAGATGACTGCCGCCGGTAAGGTGCCCGTGTCCTGGAACTTCACCACCATGCCCTCTGAGGAGTGGAAGAACGGCGTGGGCTCCGCCCTTACCGCCTATGCTGCCGGCACCGGTGACTGGGACGGCGTTGTCACCGCCTTCGTGGACGGCTGGGCCACCGAGTATGAGCTGGCCAACGGCTGATAAGCTTCCCGGGCAGTATCCGACTCAGAGCAATAAACTTTAATGTACAGGGGTGGGCGGTTTCCCGCCCACCCCTGTTTCTTAAACGGGCGAAGGAGAGAAGTCAAAATACCGGCCTGAAGCCCAGGCCTGAGCCGTGGTTCCGGGTATCCTGGGGCCAGGGCTCAGTCTTGGGAAAATAAAGACGAAAAGGAGGAAGATAAACTTATGGAAAAAGCCATTAGAAAATACTGGCCGATTTTCCTGCTGCCCACGGTGTGCGCCTTTATCATCGGGTTTGTGATACCCTTTGTGCAGGGCCTGTATCTGTCCCTGTGCAAGTTCCAGACAGTGAACAAGACCACCTTTGTGGGCCTTTCAAACTACAGCAAGGCTATTGCCGACACGCTGTTTCAGGAGTCCTTCTGGCTCACGGTGCGCTTTACACTTATCTCTACGCTGCTGATAAACGTGTTTGCCCTCACCGTGGCCCTGCTGCTCACCAGAAAGATACGGGGCACAAACCTGTTCCGCACGGTGTTCTTCATGCCCAACCTGATAGGCGGCATTGTGCTGGGCTATATCTGGCAGATACTCTTCAACTGTGTGCTGAGCCTGCTGGGCAAGCCCCTGCTGACTCTGGACGCTACCTACGGTTTCTGGGGACTTATCATACTTATGTGCTGGCAGCAGATAGGCTACATGATGATAATTTACATTGCGGGCCTCCAGGCCATACCCAGCGATTACATAGAGGCCGCCACTATTGACGGGGCCAGCCCCTGGCAGACCCTGTGGAAGGTGAAGCTGCCAAACCTCATGCCCTCCATAACCATCTGCCTGTTCTTGTCCCTCACCAACGGCTTCAAGCTCTTTGACCAGAACCTGGCCCTCACCGGCGGCGAGCCCGCCCACGCCTCGGAGCTTATTGCTCTGAACATCTACCAGACCTTCTACTTCCGCTCAGGCGCCCAGTGGAAGGGCATAGGCCAGGCCAAGGCAGTGCTCTTCTGCATAATCGTGGTGGCCATCTCCCTCATCCAGCTTAAAGCCACCCGCTCCAAGGAGGTGCAGCAGTAATGAAGAAAAAGAACAAAGTTGTCAGCGGCATACTCACCGCAGTTTTTGCGGTGCTGAGCCTGGCCTGGGTCTACCCGGTGTTCATGGTGCTTATGAACTCCTTCAAGCAGGAGCGAGCCATCACCACAGACTCCGCCTTCCAGCTGCCATCGGCGGATACCTTCGCGGGGCTTGACAACTTCAAAAGCGCCATAGATACCCAGGGCTTCCTCTCCGCCTTCTGGTACAGCCTGGTGATAACCGTCACCTCTGTGGCCCTTATTCTTGTGTTCTGCTCCATGTGCGCCTGGTTCATCACCCGGGTAAACAGCTGGGTTTCCAAGGCCTGCTACTACCTGTTCGTGTTTTCCATGGTGGTGCCCTTCCAGATGCTTATGTTCACTCTCTCTTCCCTGGCAGACCGCCTGGGGTTCACCAGCCCTTATAATATCTGCATAATCTATCTGGGCTTCGGCGCCGGGCTGGCAGTGTTCATGCTTGCCGGCTTTATGAAGTCCATACCGATAGAGATAGAAGAGGCCGCCATGATAGACGGCTGCGGTCCAATACGCACCTTCTTCTCCGTAGTCTTCCCCATTCTCAAGCCGACAATGGTGTCTGTGGGCATCCTGGAGACAATGTGGGTCTGGAACGACTACCTGCTGCCCTATCTGGTGCTGGACAGAAAAAAGTATACCACCATCCCCATACTCATCCAGTATTTCAGGGGCAGCTACGGCCGGGTGGAGATGGGCCCGATGATGGCCAGCATAGTGCTCACCATCGTGCCTATCATAATTGTCTACATCCTGGGCCAGAAGCATATAATCAAGGGCGTGGCAGCCGGCGCCGTAAAAGGCTGATATCCTAATTGAAATGAGAGAAGAGAGACTATGAAAGAATTGAAACGCAGCAGTGGTATACTCATGCACATGAGCTCCCTGCCTTCCAACTACGGCATAGGTACTATGGGAAAATGTGCCTATGACTTTATAGATTTTCTGAAAGCCGCCGGCCAGAAATACTGGCAACTCCTGCCCCTGGGTCCCACCAGCTACGGTGACAGCCCCTATTCCTCCTTTTCCACGTTTGCCGGTAACCCTTACTTTATCGATCTGGATATGCTTATCGAGGACGGCCTGCTGGAAAAAGAGGATTTAAAGGGCATAAACTGGGGAAATGACCCGGCAAGGGTTGATTACGGCAGCATATTCCAGAGCCGCTTTAAAATACTGCGTCTGGCCTTCCATCGGGGACGGGAGCCAATGAGAGAGCAGGTGGCGGCCTTCCGCAGGGAGAATGCCGGATGGCTGGAAAACTATGCCTTGTTTATGGCTGTGAAGGCCCACTTCAACATGGTCAGCTGGACGGAATGGAAGGACGAGGGTATAAGGCTCCACAGGCCGGAAGCGGTGGAAAGTTATTCCCGGGAGCTTAAAGAAGAAATAGATTTCTACGTCTTTATGCAATTTCTGTTCTTCAGACAGTGGGATAAGCTGCGCACTTACGCAAAAAAACAGGGTGTGGCTTTCATTGGTGATATCCCCATATATGTGGCTATGGATTCCGCCGACGTGTGGAGCGACCCACAGTATTTCATGCTGGACAGGGACAATGTGCCCACGGAGGTGGCGGGAGTGCCCCCCGATGCCTTTACGGCGGATGGCCAGCTCTGGGGCAACCCTCTGTACAACTGGGATAAGATGAAGAGCGACGGCTACGGCTGGTGGATACGCCGTATCGACGGGGCAAAGAAACTCTACGACGTGATACGCATAGACCACTTCCGGGGCTTTGACAGCTACTGGGCGGTGCCCTGGGGGGCCAAGACCGCCAAGGAGGGCTGCTGGCGGCCCGGCCCGGGCATGAGCCTGGTGGGCGTACTGGGTTCCTGGTTCCACGATCTGAGCTTTATTGCCGAGGATCTGGGTTACATCACCCCCAGCGTGAGAAAGCTGGTGGAGGACTCCGGGTTCCCTGGTATGAAGATACTTGAATTTGCCTTCGATGCCCACGGTGAGTCGGATTACCTGCCCCACCGCTGTGACAAGAACAGTGTGTGCTACATGGGCACCCATGATAACGACACCGTGGCCGGCTGGCTGAAGACCACGGATGAGGAGAACCTGGACTTCGCCAGGCGCTATATGCATATAGGCGATGACGAGGGCTGGAGCTGGGGCCTGATACGCACCGGCATGGCTACTGCCTCCAATCTCTTCGTGGTACAGATGCAGGATGTGCTGGAGCTGCCCGCAGGGTGCAGGATGAACACCCCGGGTACCTCCTCCGGGAACTGGCAATGGCGTATGCTGCCCGGTTCCCTTAGCGATGAGCTGGCGGAAAAGCTGTTGGAATACACCTGGACCTTCAGGAGAACGGATATAAAGCCCAGATATCTGGTAGAAAAAGAGAAGGAGAAAGCAGAAGCAGAAGCTGCCATAGCGGCAGAGAACAAGAACGAGAAGGCTCACAAATAATACCAAAGCCGTATCCCAGCCGGGATACGGCTTTTAGTTTTGTCAAAGAAGGAAAAGTCTGGCGCCGGAAAGTGAGTTGGGCGGACTTTGTTCCGCTTTCCGTATACCCAAACCGAAGCCCAGCGCAGTGGGATCGGTTTGGGAAAGGAGGAACAAGGGAGCGAATAAAGCAAATAAAGTTCTCGGCAGTCAAGCAAAACGGACACGAAGTAAATGCTCATGAGCAGTAAAAAAAGCGGAAAAAACGGACAGTTGCCTTCACTGCTCTGTAAAATGGCTTGTGTCAGATTGGTAGAAATACGGAGAAAATAATGCTAAAATGAACCATGAGAACATGCAGTAAAGCCGAAATTGATGGGAGAAGAGCAATTTGAAATATAAGTGTCCATGCTGTGGTTTTTATACTTTTGAACATAGACCTAATGGAACCTATGATATTTGTAAAGTGTGTTTTTGGGAAGATGATCCGACACAATTAGGTGACTGCAATTATAAGGGGGGAGCAAACGGAGTTTCGCTGCTGCAAGCAAAGGCAAATTTCCTTCGGTTTGGCGCTTGCGAAGAAAGAATGATTCCTTATGTCAGAGAACCAAAAGAGGATGAAATGAAAGGCTTTGACTAACTAGTTTCTAATGGAGTTTGTTCTACTCTCCCGCGAGCCCGAATCAAAGCCCAGCGTAAGCGGGTTTGATTCGGAAAAGGAGGAACAATGGAATGGATGAGAAGTGGCGGGAGCTCCGTAGGAGTTCCCGCTGCTGGGAAGGATATGGAGTTTGTTCCACTCTCCGTATCCCGAATCAAAGCCCAGCGTAAGCGGGTATGATTCGGAAAAGGAGGAACAATGGAATGGATGAGAAGTGGCGGGAGCTCTGTAGGAGTTCCCGCCGCTGCGAAGGATATGAAGTTTGTTCCGACGTCAGCCCCAGAGAGCGGTAAGCATGGGGATGATCTGCTTTTTGCGGCTCATGACTTTTGGCAGAAAGATGTGATTATCTTTGGGCTGCACGTTGAAAGCCTGCTGGATAATGTCGTCGCTGCCGGCATACAACAGATGTGAGCCCTCCAGCAATACGTCGGTTATCATGAGGATTATTATGTCAAAACCGTACTTGCTGCGCAGGGAGTTCATAGTCTCCATAAACTCGTCTCTGCGATCCAGCAGCCGGGCGGAGTCTATGCAGGTTATCTGGCTGACGCCGATGTCCTTCTCGGCAATATGGAACTGCTTATAGTCGGACATAAACAGCTCTTCAGCGCTCCTGTCTTCAGCGCCGGAGGCAGAGAACAGCTCCTTGCCCAGCTCTTTGAGAGATATGTTGGCGATGCGGGCCAGCCGTTCGGCCATGGCCTTGTCCCGCTTGGTGCAGGTGGGGGATTTGAACATGACCGTATCCGACAGAATAGCGGCGGCCATGAGCCCGGCCATGGCGGGGGAGGGCATGACCCCATGCTCCTGATACATGGCGGTGATGATGGTGTTGGTGCTGCCCACCGGCTCGTTTCGGACGGAGATGGGCTGGCGGGTCTGAATATCAGCGAGGCGGTGGTGATCAATTATCTCCAGAATTTCCACCTGATCCAAGCCGGAAACCGACTGGGAAGCTTCATTGTGATCTACCAGTACCACCCGCTTGCGCCGTGGGCGCAGCAGATGGAAGCGGGACAGAGTTCCCACTACTTTCTCGTTTTCATCCAGAACAGGGTAACAGCGATAGCGGCTGGAAAGCAGGGTCTCCTTTACATCGTCCAGATAATCGCTGAGGTGAAAACTTACAATGCCCTCTGTGTGGCAAAGCCGCATGACGGGCACTGCCTGATATATGAGCCGGGCGGCCTGGCGGGCGTCCAGGGGCGTGGAGATGATGCATGTGTGTCCCGCACTGTTCTCAAGTTCCGGGGCAATTTCCGACTGGCAGATTATAAGACAGGGCACCTGAGCGGCAAGAGCGGCCTTTATCACTTCCGGCTGATCGCCGCAGATAAGTATACTGTCATCGGAGAACACGCCACCGTCGGAAAAACTCTTGGGTACGGCTATCTGCACCTTGCCGGAGATGGAATTGGAAGTCTCGGCAAACTCATTTACCAGATTGCCCTCCAGCACACTTATCAGATTGAACAGCGGCAGCTGATCCACGTGGTTTTCATATACCGTGCGCAGATCATAGGAGGCCACGTCTCCGGCAGACAGAATGCCGTAAAGTGTACCGTCGTCATTCAGAATAGGGATTGTTGCTACCTGGCCGTCGCGCATTGACTGCCAGGCCAGCTCCAGCGGCACTGAACAATGCAGCTCAGGAGGACGGTCATAATTCAGGTCGCAGACTTGGGTTCGCATATTTTTTACATATTTTGGCGCTTCAAATCCAAAACGATTGAGCATATTCAAGGTCTCATCATTTACCGAGCCTATGCGGACAGCGGTATATTCCCGGTCACCCAGGGCGTTTCGCAGATTGGCGTAAGCCATTGCGGCTACGATAGAGTCCGTATCCGGGTTGCGGTGCCCGGTGACATAGATTTCGTTCATTGAGGATCCTCCATTGCTCATTGGTATATTCGATTATATTGTAGAAGTTCTACAATTTCAAGCCAAATATTTCATTCTTCACATCAAGTTTATGATACAATTTCTACAAACTAGCTCCGGGCTATAGGCAGAAAGAGAATTTGCGGCTATTATATACACACGGAAAACACATAAAATATATGGAAAGCCTTCAAAGGCCGCAGACAGGATGGGGTAAGAATATATGACAAAAAAGCTGACTAAAATACTGGCGCTTCTTCTGGCTGTGTTGCTGCTGGCCGGTTGCGGGGCAGTGACGGATGAAGCCCCCGCAGGGCTTGGAGAGACGGAGACCTTTGAGGATATTGTCTATGAACGGCCGGACGTGGGAGAGATGGAGCAGGCAGTGGCTCAGCTGGAACAGGCTCTGGGCCGCCTGTGCCTGCCGTCCACTCTGACCGAATTGATAAACAACTGCTACGACTGCTATTACAGCTACGAAACAATGTTTACACTGGCGGATATTAGAAACTGCCAGGATATGACAGATGGTTTTTACAGCGAGGAGTATGCTTGGTGCCTGGAGAACCGACCCAGAATGCAGCAGCTGGTGGAAGAGATGTACAAAAGCTGCGCTGACTCCATGTATGCACCGGTTATGGACTACCTCTTTTTCTGGGATGGCTTTATCAGCCAATACGGAGGCCAGGGGGGAGATGAACAGTCGGAGGAAATATATGAGCTCTATCGTCAGGAAAATCAGCTTATAAACCAGTACCGCAGTTTGATTGCCGACCCATATATAGAGCTCAACGGCCAGAGAGTCAGCTATCAGGAATATCTGAACGAGGCGGAGGGATTACAGATCTATGAGGCTATGGGCGCTTACTTTGAGCAATACAACCCGCTTCTTGGGGACATTTATGCCCAACTGGTAAAACTGCGCCGGGAACAGGCCCGGCTGCTGGGCTATGACAGCTATGAGCAGATGCAGTATACGGTGGCCTTTGAGAGAGACTACAGCCCGGAACAGGCAGCGGAATATCTGGAAGATATAAAAAAATATATGGGGCCCTTTTACATGGAGATCATGTCAGCCATGCCCTACAGCCATATATCCTGGAAATATATGCCCGCGGACACACTCAGCGGTATTTTGTCTGCTGCCGCCGAAAACATGGGTGAGAATATACTGGAAAGCTATAGATACATGGAAGATCACAAGCTTTACGATATCGAGCTGCGCCCCCACAAGGCCGCAATGTCTTTCCAGGCATATCTGACGGACTATGGTGCGCCCTTCCTGTTTCTCAGCCCTTACGGAGATCAGTCGGATGTACTGGGGTTTGCCCATGAGTTCGGCCACTTTACCGATGCATACGTAAACTACAACGCCTATGAGACCATAGACCTGGCCGAGTGTTTCTCTCAGTCAATGGAATATCTGATACTGTTCTATCTTGACGGTGCCATGGACAACGAGACTCAGGAAGAGCTGTTGCTGTATAAGGCTCTGGATACTCTGGAGCTTTACGTGGGCCAGGCTGCCATTGCCGAATTCGAGAGCAGGGTATTTGAACTGCCAGATGAAGAACTGACTGTAGAGAATATTAATGATCTGTACCTGGAGATAAGCGCTGATTACGGACTTTGTGACGGCAGAGAACCGGAGCAGGGGCTTGGCTGGATAAATATTACTCATCTCTTTGAGACCCCTTTTTATGTGATCAGCTATCCGGTCACAAACGATATTGCAATACAGATATTTGCCATTGAACAGGAGAACAGAGGACAGGGGCTGGAAAGATATATGGATATGCTGCCGAGAACCTATGAAAGCCTTATGCCTGCAATAGAGGAAGCCGGCCTGCAAAGCCCCTTTGACGATGGCCGCGTGGAACAAGCGCTTTACTGCCTTGAAAGCGTTCTGATCCAAACCGCGGCGGGATGAGTTACAGGCTATGCAAAATCAATGTAGATAAGAGATTTAGGCTTTAATACCTGCACACTCTGCCGCAGCCGTGAAATCCATGATATAACCTTGGTAATAAGCCTCCCTTATCTGCTGGACCGTAACTTCGGAAAGAGAGGGGAGAAGAAAAAATAATTGGATAGCCGGAACTTTTCCCGCTGAGCGGCGTCTTATTAACATCCAGGTATCTTCCAAGGGACAAGCCCGCGGAGGAAAGACAGGTAAACATAAGCAGTTTTGCCTTGATTATGCGGGACTTAATATTTTTTAAGATTTTGCCTGATTTGCTGAAAGCCTTGGCCCGCAAGGGATTCACACCAGGGCGACATAATTGATTGTAACAATTTGAAATTATTTGAAATTTTTCTCTATTTAGGTCTTGCATTTTGATGACACTTGTTGTAATATTATAGGCGAATCGTAACAGTAATGAAATTTACTGAAGAAATTTTTTATCCAAACAGTAAACAATTTTACCCAGAGAGGGTAGGTTAGGGGGAGCAATCTATGAAAAAAAGGTTCATCAGTATGCTTCTGGCAGTTCTTCTGGTAGTGTCCACTTTTGTGGGTACTTCCGTCAGCGCCTATGCGGACAATCAGTTTGAGACTTTCAACTACACGATTGTCAAGGGCGACACACTGCTTCAGATATGCAACAATATGGGTCTGAACTTTTACACCTGTCAGACGGCTATAAATAAGCTGAATAATTTTACCAGCGAAGCCCAGTACAGGAAACTTGGTGTCGGCCAGGTCATTAAGCTGCCTGCCAGTAATGAGGAAGCTGCCAAGATAGCAGCCTCTTACGTGAGCGGAACCACCACCAGCGGCGGTACCGTTGTCAATACCGGCAACAGCACCAGTACCAGTGGAAACGTTAGCGGGAATGTGGCTTACTGGCTGGTACCTTATACCATGCAGAAGGGCGAGACCGTTGTGGGGGTTTGCAATACCCTTGGTATCAGCTTCTCCGCTTATGCCGACCAGATCAAGAAGATAAACAATATCTCCTCCTGGAACCGTGTAGCTGCAGGCAAGACTCTGCTTCTGCCTACCTCTGTGTCCCCGGCAGCCGGTATAAGCTGCTACGCTGTAATTGCCCACAAAGTGACTCAGGGAGAGACTACATACGGAATTTGCCAGAACTACGGCATCAGCTACACTTCCAACTCCAGTCTGCTCCAGTCCCTAAACCCCAGTGTGAATTTTAACTTTATTAAATACAACACCACTATGCTGGTGCCCGTGCCCACTGTTATCACAGCTGGCGGCATTGGCGGCAGCACTGGAGGTTCCACCGGCGGCAGCACCGGCGGTAGCACCGGCGGCTCCACTGGCGGCAGCACCGGCGGTTCCACTGGCGGCAGCACC
>OLRA01001781.1_pt1 | contig 23932 bp, 15 predicted proteins | sample 1673011 | NCBI WGS metagenome assembly OLRA01 (sample SAMEA3136746, study PRJEB25190) | human gut metagenome | reverse complement strand
CCCAGCCCGTGCAGTCCGACGTGAACATCTACGCCCAGTGGACCAAGAACGCCGACCAGAACGAGATCGACGTCCTCTACGCGGCTAACGGCGGCCAGTTCGCCACCGGCGAGACCTTCCAGCAGGGTCTCACCGACTCCGACGGCATGATGCGCCAGCCCGCAGAGCCCACCCGCGATGGCTACACCTTCGCCGGCTGGTACTGGGTTTCCGACCTCTCCGGCCTCACCGACGAGCAGAAGGACCTGAACAAGGTCGACTTCTCCCAGTCCGTTGCCGGCAAGGAGCACGTGACCGTGTTCGCCCAGTGGACCAAGAACCAGGAGCAGAACGACCATGCCGTGATGTACGTCGCTAACGGCGGCCAGTTCGCCACCGGCGAGACCTTCCAGCAGGGCGTCACCGACTCCGACGGCATGATGCGCCAGCCCGCGGCTCCCACCCGCGATGGCTACACCTTCGACGGCTGGTACTGGCACGCTGACTACTCCGGCTACACCGACGAGCAGAAGGCCGCCGACAAGGTGGACTTCTCCCAGCCCGTGCAGTCCGACGTGAACATCTACGCCCAGTGGACCAAGAACGCCGATGCTCAGGCCGAGCAGATCACCGTTAAGTTTGTTGACAACTTCAACGGGACCGAATCTTCCGCCGAGGTCAAGAAGGGCGAGGCCGTTGCCAAGCCTGCCGACCCCACCTATGACGGTTGGACCTTCGAGGGTTGGTCTTCCACCCTCAAGGACGATGAGGGCAACTGGGAGTACACCCCCGTTGACTTCAGCAAGGCAGTTGAGGATGAAGACCAGGACGGTGTGGTAACCTATTACGCCTTCTACTCCGAGAACCAGGCTGCTGCGGATGACGCCGCCAACAGCGAAGAAGCCGCAGTTCAGGAAGCTGCCGGTGATGATGCCGACGCAGCCGACGAGTCGAGCATCGCCCCTCAGACCGGTGACGCCACCAACGTTGCCGCTGTCGCTGGCATTGGCGGTATCGCGGGCCTCTTGGCTGCCGCTGCTGCGCTGCTTCGCCGCCGTCGCAGCAACTAGCTAATGCATACGCTGTCCGTTTGAGGCAGAGGTACTAGCAGGCGAATGGACTGGGTTATTCCCAGTCCATTCGTTTTTTAGTGGGAAAATGAAGCAAACCCGTATTTGAGCTTGCGTTTGACCGCATTGCGCGTGAAGGGAGTTGCCATGACTTTTGTCCTCGGGCTGGCTCAGTGCCGTCATCCTGAAGATGGCGGCACGGAAGCTGTTTTGGAAATGGCCGAACAGTGGTGTGCCGAAGCTTCTCTTCGTGGGGTGGATATCTTGGTGTTCCCCGAGTCGCTTATGACCCGCTATGAACTGGATAAACGGTCGTTCGCTTCCGAGGCTGAGCCAATCGATGGGCCGTTTTGCTGCGGAATGGATGCGCTTGCGGCGCGTTATGGCCTTTGGCTTGTATACACCGTGAATGAGCGAAACAATGAGGGGAATCCCTTTAATACGGCGGTCATAACGGGCAGCGACGGTGTAAAGTACGGGGTGTATCGGAAGGTGCACCTGTTTGACACCGATTTCACTAAGGAATCCGATCGTATGGCGGCGGGCTCTGCGTTGTTCGAGCCCATTGATACTCCCTTTGGGCGCATCGGTCTTTCGATTTGCTATGATTTGCGTTTTCCGGAAGTGGCGCGCTTTGCGGCAACGCATGGGTGCCAGCTGTTAATCAATCCTGCTGCCTGGGTAGATGGCCGCTTGAAGGCGGAGCAATGGCGTACGCTTCTTTCGGCGCGCGCCATTGAGAACGAGATCTTCGTTGCGGGCTTAAGTCGCGTTGACAAGGGCTACATCGGGCAAAGTGCCGTGTTTGGGCCTGATGGTGTGATGCTGGCCAGTGGCAGCGTCCGCGAAGAGCTGGTTGCTGCCCGCATAGACCTTTCGGCGATTGACGGAGTTCGCGCAGCCATGCCCGTTCTTGAGCATCGCAGGCCGGAGCTTTATTAGTGGGGTATGGGGGCAGACGCCGTTTTCCCACTAGGCAGGGCTGGGGGGTCGCCCGGCAACTCCATACGATTAGTGCGGGCGGCGCCTCAAAGCTAAAGTGGGAAACGGTACCTGTCCCTATATTCCTACTTTGCCGTTTCAGCAATCAGGGCAGATCGTTCGACTTTTCGTTGCATAGTGTGGAATCGGCGTGTATGGGGCTTTCTTCGCGGATTCGTGGCCGAGATCTGTGGTGATGCGGCATAAAATCACAATGTTTACTAAATAAAACATACGGGAGTCAATAGGCTCTCTTTGGCACTCGCCCGAAACCTACCTCAACTGCACTATTAAGGGAGTTGCTGTGCTTAGCCGCTTTAGCGTAAAGAAGCCATATATCGTTACGGTTGCGGTGATCATCATCCTGATTCTGGGTGGTGTTTCGCTTACCAAGATGAAGACCGACTTGCTGCCCGATATGGATTTGCCCTATCTGGCGGTTATCACCACCGACCCTGGCGCTAGCGCTGAAAAGGTGGAATCCGAAGTTACCGATGTATTGGAAGGCTCGCTTTCGAAAGTAAGCGGTGTTTCCTCCGTCCAAAGCCAAAGTGCTGATAACTATTCCATGATATTCCTCGAGTTCGAGGACGGAAGCGATATGGATTCCGCCATGGTGAAGGCCTCGTCTGCGGTAAACGAGGTTTCTTCCCAGCTGCCTGAAACCGCTGGCAGCCCTAACTACATGGAAATCAGCATGGATATGATGGCAACCTTGTATGTTGCCGCATCCTACGACGACCATGATATTTTCGACACCACTTCGTTGGTGAAAGACAAAGCTGTTCCTGAATTGGAGCGCATTGACGGTGTTGCCGACGTTTCTACGGTTGGGGCGGCGGAAAAATCGGTAGAGGTGCGCCTTTCCGACAGCAAGATTGAAGACATCAACAACAAGCTGCTGGCCAGCGTCAATTCCCAGCTTTACGATGCCAAGAAAAACATCGATGAAGGCGAGGCGAAGCTGGCTGAAGCGGAGAGCCAGCTAAACAGCCAGAAAGAAGCGCTCGAGCAGAAGCAGCAGGAAACAAGCGATCAGCTTGGTCAGGCAAGCTCTGGCTTAACGCTGGCAATTTCCGGGAAAACCAGCGAGATCACTTCGCTGCAGGCGGGGATCGGAGCGCTGAAGGCCGTCGATCCTAGCGGCGCAAACCCCCAGGTTCAGGCGAAAATTGGGCAGCTTGTGCAGAAGGCGCAAACGGTAACGGGAGAACTTGAAGCCTACCAAAAGCAGCTTGCCGAAGTGCAATCGGGCTCTATTACCGCAGCAACGCAGTTCGGCAGCGCCAGCGCTCAGCTTGCCAGCGCCCAACAGACCATCGACTCCAACAAACAACAGCTGACGGATGCCCGTTCTCAGTACGAAAGCTCGCGTGAAGAGGCTCTTTCCAAGGCGAATGTCAATGCCTTGGTGGACAAGGAAACGCTAGCAGGCATTATTAAAGCCCAGGATTTTTCGATGCCGGCTGGCTATCTTGATAGCGGCTCGGATGATCAGTGGCTGTTGCGTGTGGGCGACAACATCTCTTCCATTTCCGACCTGCGTTCGCTTTTGCTCGCCGACATCGATGGGGTGGGTGAAATCCGCCTTGCCGATGTTGCCGACATCACCGAAGTTGACAATGTCGGAGATCAGTACATGCGTATCAACGCCAAAGATGGCGTATTGCTTTCGGTGTTCAAGAATTCCACTGCTTCTACGAGCGAAGTTTCTGCAGATACCCGAGCAGCGCTTACCAAAATTGAACAGGCCAATCCCGGCTTGCATCTAACTGTGGTGAGTGACCAGGGGTCTTTCATTGCGCTGTACATCAACTCTATTTTGCAGTCGCTGCTTTTGGGCGCGCTTCTTGCCGTGGTGGTACTCATCGTTTTCCTTCGCGATTGGCGCCCCACGCTCATCATGGCTTTCAGCATTCCCTTCTCAGTGCTCTGCGCCTTGGTGGTGATGTACTTCTCGGGCATCTCGCTGAACATTATGTCGCTTGGCGGTATTTCCATCGCTATTGGCATGCTGGTAGATAATTCGATTGTTGTGCTGGAGAATATCTATCGGCTGCGCAGCCGCGGCATTCCGCCTGCTCGCGCAGCCGTTCAGGGTGCGAAGCAGATCTCGGGCGCGGTAATTGCTTCCACGCTTACTACCATTTGCGTATTCTTGCCCATCGTGTTTACTACGGGCATGGTGAACCAGCTGATGCTGCCCTTCGCGCTGACCATTGCCTACGTGCTTACCGCGTCGCTGCTTATCGCGTTGACCATGGTTCCCGCTGCTTCTTCGTTCCTGTTCAAGAACTATATTCCTCGCCGCAACAACTGGTTTGAGACGCTGCAGACGAAATACGCTCGTTCGCTGGCATTCTTCTTGCGTCATAAGGCGTTGCCTCTTGTGGTGTCGGTAGTGCTTTTGGCTGTTGCAGTGATTGGCGTGGTGAACATGGGTATCACTATGATCCCCACCATGACCTCGAAAACGGCAACGGTGACAGTGACCATGCCTGAAGATACCGACAAGGAGACGGCGTATGCTACGGCGGATAAGGTTATGGACGAAGCCATGGGCATCGACGGAGTGAAATTCGTTGGCGCTATGGACGGAACGTCTTCGACCTCGATGGTTGCTAGCGATATTTCCAGCAGTAGCAGCAGCGACAAGTTCCACCAGGTGTTCACGTTCTACGTACAGACTGACAGTTCAGTGACCACCGAAGGCCAGGTGCTTTCGATTTTGGATCAGCTACAGCAGCGTACTTCTGGCCTGAACTGCGAAGTGATTACCGATGCTTCTTCTTCCGAGGCGATGAGCTCTATGACCGGCAGTGGGCTTTCGCTGAGGATCCAAGGTCCCGATCAGGATGAGCTGGTGCGTATCAGCGAAGATGTGATGGGGATCGTTGGCCAGGTGGAGGGCTATACCGAAATCGAAAACGGCATGGAAGATGCTGCGACCGAGCTTCACCTGGTTGTCGATCGCGACAAGCTTACCAAGGACGGCTATACGGTTGCTCAGTTGTATAGCGATTTGGCGAAAAAGCTTTCCGAAAGCGCCGATGCGCCTTCCATGACGCTCGATGGCAGCAAGATGAATGTGTCTGTAGTGGATAAGACAAACCCTGTTACGGCAGACAATCTTCTTGATACCGAGATTGAGATAACCAATCAGCAGACGGGCGATACCACCACGCACAAGCTTCGCGAGTTCGCTAAGGTTGAGCAGGGAGTTGCCTCTCCCTCAATGATTCATGTGAACTCAACCCGTGCTATTACGGTGACGGCCGATGTCGAAGATGGTTACAACAATGCTTTGCTTGCGCGCGATCTGCAGACCAAGCTCAAGGATTATCAGCTGCCCGAGGGCTACACCATTCAAACCAGTGGCGAACTGGAAAACATCAACACAATGCTTTCTCAAATGATGCTGCTTCTGATTTTGGGCTTTGTGCTGATCTACCTTGTTATGGTGGCGCAGTTCCAGAGCTTGCTTTCTCCTTTCATCGTGATCTTGACTGTCCCCCTTGCCTTTACCGGCGGTTTGTTCGGTTTGGTGGCAGCCGGCGAACAGCTGAGCATGCTTTCACTGCTGGGCTTCGCGGTGCTTATGGGCACGGTTGTGAATAACGGCATCGTGTTCGTTGACTATGTGAACCAGCTGCGCCGGGGTGGCCTGTCGAAGCACGATGCCCTGGTGGCTGCGGGACGTACCCGCATGCGCCCCATCATGATGACGGCAATTACCACTATCTTCGCTATGTTGCCGATGGTGTTCAGCGATGCGGTGGGATCGTCGATGCAGCGCGGCATGGCGGTTGTGGTTGTGGGCGGCTTGCTGTACGCCACGTTCATGACGCTGTATGTGGTGCCGGTTATGTACGACATTCTGTATCGTCGCGTTCCTCGCGAGGTTGATTTGGGCGATGAGTCTATCGACGACGATCCAGGCGATGCTCAAGCATATTTGGAGGCAATGCAGAACGCCCGTGCTTTAGCTGGAGTTAAGCCAAGAGTGGCCAATGCAGGTTCGGGAGGGAGTGCCGGAACAGCTTCGTGACAGGCATGGCTTTCGCAGAGGCAACCATTCGCAATCCCCTCATCATTTGGGGTTTCTTTGGGGAAGAAGGAATGAACGTGTTACAGCATTGTGACGTTTTTGCTTGGGTATCCTGCTAGAATAAAGAAAGATAATAAGCGAGGCGCAGGGGCGCTTCGATACTGGGGCCTTTGCCGTATGGCGAAGGAGAAAGAGGGGCGAGAGCTATGAAGCAGTACAGGCGCGTATTTGCAGCACTCGATGGCGGCAGCACTCAGCAGGAAGTAGCCGAGCGCGCAATTCAGATTGCGAAGCTCAACCATGCAGAATTGATGTTCGGCCATGTAGTAGATTCGGTTCCCGATTCCTTGACGGGCACCGACTACAAGGAGCTTGCTGAAACGGTTCGCAACCGTTTGGTCGATTCCTTGGGCGATACGCTGAAGTCAGCCGAGGAAGATCCAGACATCCCTTCCGTAGAGGTTGTCGTTAAGGTTGGTCGCATTCAGGAAACCATCCATAACCTGATGATCAAGCCGTTCGAGCCCGAGCTGGTTATCTGCGGTGAGCGCGGTCTTTCGAACATCACCTACGTATTCGTTGGCAGCGTTTCCACTTATCTGATCAGGAACCTTCGCTGCGACGTTCTTGTTGTAAAGCAGGATTAGTCGGTTGCGCTGATCTACGATCAGCGCAACATGCTCCTGAGACGCGACGATGCTGCGCGGGATTCTGGCGGTACAGGGAAATTTCAAAGCCCATAGGGCGGCGCAAAGGCCAGCCCTATGGGCTTTTCAATCTCCCCGCACTCGCCAGAATCTTACTCGCTGACTCTACTGGTGCATACCCCAAAGCTCGTTAACGTCCTTGTGGGCGTTTTTTATTGGGTCCGAGTTTCGATAGTAGAGCAGCATCGTCTAAAATAAGAAGCAGTGCGCCCGTGCGGTGCATTCTAAACATACTAGAGCGGCCGGCAGCTTGCTGGCTGAAACGTTACACACAGAAAGGCATGGCATGCAGCGCAACCATTACGATTTCCTTATCGTTGGTGCTGGCATCACGAGCGCCGTTTTTGCTCATGAAGCCGCCAAGATCGGCAAGACCTGCTTGGTCATCGACCGCCGCGATCACATTGCAGGCAACATCTACACGGAAGAAATCGATGGCATCAACGTGCATAAGTACGGTGCCCATATCTTCCATACGTCGCTTCGTCCCGTTTGGGATTACGTAAATCAGTTCGCCGAGTTCAACAACTATGTGAACTGCCCTGTTGCCAGCTACAAGGACGAGCTGTACAACTTGCCGTTCAATATGAACACCTTCTCGAAGATGTGGGGAATCAAGACTCCCGCTGAAGCGAAGGAAATCATTGAGCGCCAGAAGCAGGAAGCAGCCGAGCAGATTGGCGAAGGCGAGCCCTCTAATCTTGAGGAACAGGCGCTTTCGCTTATCGGCAAGGATGTATTCGAGAAGCTGATCAAGGGCTACACCGAAAAGCAGTGGGGCAAGAGCTGCACCGAGCTGCCCGCTTCCATCATCAAGCGCCTGCCCGTTCGCTTCATTTACGACAACAACTACTTCAACGACCGTTGGCAGGGCATTCCCATGGGCGGCTACACTGCTATGGTTGAGCGCATGTTCGGCGATACGGAAATTTTGCTGAATACCGAATATCGTGAGTTCGTTGCTGAAAACGAAGGTATTGCCGACCGCGTTATCTACTGTGGCACCATCGATGCTTACTTTGATTATCAGCTTGGCGCGCTGGAGTATCGTTCTTTGCGCTTCGAGTCCGAGCGTATTGAATGCGAGAATTGGCAGGGCAACGCGGTGGTTAACTACACCGAGCGCGAGGTGCCCTTCACGCGCATTATCGAGCACAAGCACTTCGAGTACGGCACTCAGCCAACCACCATCATTACGCGCGAGTATCCCGCAAACTGGGAGCGCGGCGACGAGCCGTACTATCCTCTGAACGATGAGCGCAACAGCGCTCTGTACGAGCAGTACGTTGAGCTCGCCAAGCAGGAAGGCAACGTGGTGTTCGCTGGCCGTTTGGGTGGATACAAGTACTACGATATGGACAAGGCTATCGACGCGGCATTTGATTTGGTGAATGCTGAACTTGGCGTTGACCTGAGAAAATAGGATTGATCTCCATCTTCTTGCATTGATATATTGCGAGCCTGGTATGGTTGCCGAAAGGGCAGCTGACCAGGCTCGCTGTGATTTGTGCCTAGCGAGAACGTTGGCGCCGCTGTGCTGGGCACGCCGTTCGGTTGAAAGGAAAACGTATGAGACTGATAGGGATACTTGCCGCCGCTGCTTTGGCGTGCACGTTGGCGGGTTGCGCAGCTCCGCAGCAACAGCCCGACCACTCTCAGCTCAAGGTGAATGATGCGGGCGTTTCTTCGGATGGCGGTGCCCGAAGTGGCGAGGGAGCCGAAGGGGGCGTTTCTTCTGCGGAGGAAGCTAAGCCGACGGCAAGTGAGTTGCGCGCGAAGCTGGATATAACGGAAGACTATCGTCCCGACTTCAACCACGGCGAAAAAGGGGCCAGCTATCAGAAGTACATCGTGCTGCATGACACCGAAGTGGATAGCAGCGCGGCTTCTATCGCTAATTCATGGGAGAGCAGTGGCAACAAAGTGGCCTCGCAGTTCATCGTGAATAAAGACGGATCTATCGTGCAATGTGTGCCGATGGATGCCATTGCCCATCATGCCGGCTATGGCGACGCAGGTCACAACAGCGAGTATGGCGTGCCGGAAGATGGACGCGACGACAAAAAGGGGACCACCAAAGCTCCTTCGAAGAGTATTACCGATTACGGTATGAATTCGTATTCTATTGGCATCGAAATAGTGCATGTGGGCGGGCAGGGCGCCTATCCCGAAGCGCAGCTTGAAGCGATTGACGGGCTTATTGCCTATATCGATGCGTATTACGGCAGCGAAAGCACCATCATCGACCACAAAATGTGGCGTTCTGGCAACTCTGACACCTCGGCTGAATTCGCAACGTATCTGGCCAATTACCGTGACCACCGCACTCATAACTAACTGATGGGAAAATAGGGGCAGGTGCCAGATTCCCACCTGTGCCCATTTTCCGTGCGCCGTTTCTTTCAACGTAAAAAGCGAGTAAACTAATATGGATTATGGCTATGCGCTTCGACTGCTGCTCTGAGGGGTATCGGGCGGTATGCGCCGTAGGTGCATAGTCGGCAATTGATACATTTCGCGCTTTTGCGCTTGCTGTTTGCTTGTTTGAAAGGGAGCCCAATGGCAGACAAGGTCGCAGTACTCATACCCTGCTACAACGAAGCCGTGACCATCGGCAAGGTGGTGGACGACTTCAAGCGCGTCCTGCCCGACGCCGACATCTACGTCTACGACAACAACTCCAAGGACGGCACGGCCGACATCGCCCGCGAGCACGGGGCCGTCGTGAAGTTCGAGGGGCGCCAGGGCAAGGGCAACGTCGTCCGCTCCATGTTCCGCGACATCGACGCCGACTACTACCTGATGGTCGACGGCGACGACACCTACCCCGCCGAGGCGGCGCCGGCGCTCCTGGAGCCGCTGCGCGCCGACCGCGCCGACATGACGGTGGGCGACCGCCTGTCCAACGGCTCCTACGGCGAGGAGAACGACCGCGCGTTCCACGGCTTCGGCAACGACCTGGTGCGCTGGCTGATCAAGAAGATCTACGGCTTCGCCTTCGACGACGTCATGACGGGCTACCGCGCGTTCAACCGCGTGTTCGTGAAGACCATGCCGGTGCTCTCCGAGGGCTTCCAGATCGAGACGGAGATCTCCATCCACGCGGTGGACAAGCGCTGGCGCATCGAGGACGTGCCGATCGACTACCGCGACCGCCCCGAGGGCAGCTACTCGAAGCTGTCCACCTTCGGCGACGGCGCGAAGGTGCTGCGCGCCATCACGAGCCTGTTCAAGGACTACCGCCCGCTGGCGTTCTTCGGCTGGCTGGCCCTGATCCTGCTGGTGCTGGCCGTGGTGGCGGGCATCCCCGTCGTCGCCGAGTACGCGGCCACCGGCCTGGTGCCCCGCATCCCCACGATGCTCGGCAGCCTGGCGCTCGCCGGCTGCGGCGCCCTCTCCTTCGTGACGGGCCTGATCCTGGACACGGTTGCCAAGAGCCACCGCCGCCAGTGGGAGATCGACGTGTACAAGGCGATGAACGGCTTTTACCGCGAGTAGCCGCAGGGGCTTTGCCCCAGGCTTTTGTAGAATGAAAATAGTAGTTTCACTAGAGAAGGAGTGCGCTCATGGAGGCATATAAGAAAGAATTCATCGAGTTCATGGTGGAAAGCCATGTGCTCAAGTTCGGCGAATTCACGCTTAAGAGCGGGCGCAAATCTCCCTTCTTCATGAATGCCGGCGCCTACGTTACGGGTGGTCAGTTGAAGCGCCTGGGCGAATACTACGCTCGCGCTATTCATGACAACTTCGGCCTGGATTTCGATATGGTATTCGGCCCTGCCTACAAGGGCATTCCGCTGGCCGTCGTTACCGCCATTGCTTTGGAGGAGCTTTACGGCAAGGAAGTTAAGTACTGCTGCAACCGCAAGGAAGTGAAAGACCACGGCGCCGATGCCGGCAACCTGCTGGGCGCTGAGCTTCATGACGGCGACCGCGTGATCATGGTTGAAGACGTTACCACGTCGGGCAAGTCCATCGATGAAACCTACCCCATTCTGAAGGGTGCCGCTGATGTTGAGGTTAAGGGTCTGATTGTCTCCCTGAACCGTATGGAAGTTGGCAAGGGCGGCGTGAAGACTGCGCAGAAGGAAGTCCAGGAAAAGTATGGCTTCCCTGTAGCTTCCATCGTAAGCATGGCTGAAGTTACCGAGCTCCTGTACAACCACGAAGTTCAGGGCGAAGTGGTGATCGACGATACGTTGAAGGCTGCACTCGATGCTTATTACGAGCAGTATGGTGCCAAGGAAGCGTAGATTTCAGCCGAATTGGTTTTTCTTGAGGCGTCCGCATGGCGGGCGCCTTTCTTGTTTCTGATCTTGGATTGCTGGTCATGATGCTCCGCGCATTTTCGCGGGATTTGCCCTGTTGCAGCGATCGGACCCATTGCAAAAAACAAAAAACTCGGTATCTTTGCAACTTTTTTGCGATTAGGGGCTCTTCTCGGTTCCTTCAGGCTTGAAATATGCCATTTTTGCTGCGTTTTTGTGCCGCGATTCGCGATTGGGAGCTCGCAACAATTGCCAATCGCAAAAAAGTTGCAATTCGGACCGATTTTTTGTTGCTGGGCTCCTGGGAGGGGCCCCGAGACAGCGCTGGGATGTTGTGGGCTCGATGCGGAACGGGGGGGGTTGAACCTGATACGGTGCTGGGTCGTTGCGGACCCGATGCGGAACGGGGTGGATCTGGCGCGGGGCGGGGTTGACTCGATGCAGCGCCAGGGTATTGCTCAGCCGCGGCGCCTGGGTGCTGTCCGGGTACCGTGCCAAGGTGTTGCCCGGGTGCGGCATCGTGATGTTGCCCCACTGCCGCGCTAGGGAACTGTTTGGGCGTGGCGTCGTGATGTGGCCCGAGCGCGGCGTTGCGAAACACGGGCGGAGCCGCGGGTTTGGGCGTTTGCCCGTGTATCGTGTCGTGTTATTGCTTTCTCTTAAAATAAGTAACGCCACGTTACTAAAGTTGGCTTTCCGCTACAATGGGCGCAGAGAATTTGTAGAAGAACAGGCAAGGAGCCCCCCTATGAGCAATCTTTTGGATACCCCTAAGTTGGGTTTTGGCTGCATGCGTTTGCCCCTTACTGACCCCAAAGATCAGAAGAGCATCGACATCGAGCACTTGAAGAAGATGGTCGATGCGTTCATAGAGGCTGGCGGCACGTACTTTGATACTGCCTATGTCTACCACGAAGGCGAATCAGAAGTTGCTATGCGCAAGGCGCTGGTGGAGCGCTATCCGCGCGATTCGTTCACCATTGCAACCAAGTGCTTGGCTTGGGCTCAGCCTACCGCAGAAGACGCTAAAGCATGTTTGGATACTTCGCTCAAACGCCTGGGCACTGACTACATCGATTTCTACCTGCTGCATAACATGGGCGGTGCGCGCACGGCGAAATTCGATGAGTACGGAATGTGGGAATGGGCCGCGCAGAAGAAAGCCGAAGGTGTTATCAAGCACTTGGGTTTCTCGATGCATGACAACGCCGAAACGCTGGACAAGTTGCTCGCCGATCATCCCGATATGGATTTTGTCCAGTTGCAGGTGAATTACCTCGACTGGGAAGATCCTGTGGTGGAATCGCGCAAATGCATGGAAGTTGCGCAAAAACATGGTGTGCCCGTGGTGATTATGGAGCCCGCCCGCGGCGGTCGCTTGGCGGACTTGCCGGAGCGCGGTGCAAGTGTGTTGAAGGCAGCCGACCCAAACAAGAGCGTGGTTTCGTGGGCTTATCGATTCTGCTACAACCTGCCCAATGTTATCAGTGTGCTCTCGGGCGTATCGACGTTGGAGCAGATTCAGGAAAACGTGCGCGAATGGAAGGCGAACGAACCCTTATCCGCCTTCGAAGAAAAGGCGCTGGGCGATGCGGTTGATGCTCTGAAGAGCGTGGGGTTGATCCCTTGTACCAACTGCCGCTATTGCGTGAAAGACTGCCCCGCTGGCGTGAATATTCCCGAAGCCTTGGGTTTGCTGAATTTGGAAAAGATGACCGAGAATCGCGAATTTGCGAAGAGTCAGTACGCCTGGCAAACCCGCGACGGTCGCGCTTCTGCCTGTATTCAATGCGGTGCCTGCGAGGACATGTGCCCGCAAGGCATCAACATCATTGAGCTGCTTGAGGATGCCGCCGACTTCTACGAGTAGGACGGGAAAAAGGAAAGGTACCAGATTCCCATCTAGCGAGTAAAGCCGTGCTTGCGGTGTAGATCGCGAGCACGGCTCTACTTTTGCGCCTTATTGCGAATACAGGGAAATGGGGTAGGTGCTAGGTTCCTGCCAGACAGGATGTATAGAGCACTTGGCACTCTGCCATTTGCGGCAGACAATTGCCCGAGCAATAAAGCGGGAATCTGCTGCTTGTCCCTTTTCCTGCCTATATGCCGAGGCCGCCCATGTTATGGAAGCGCTTCTGCAACATGTCGGTGGGGTAGGCGGTATCGCAGAATTGTTCGATGGGATTCTGCGGCGGAATGCCATCGGTGCGGGCATCGGCGCGCAGCAAAACGATGATGGTCATGGCAATGTCGAGCGCCATGAAGATGGAAAGCGCTGCCGTTGCCGCACGGTACGGGGCGCCGGCGGTGTTTACATGGTTGAAGATGCGTTGGCATAATTGCAGGCCAACCTTTACCCACAGCACGCCAATGGTGCCCCAGATCAGGCAGTGGAAAACGTCGGTGCGCCCGTCAAAATTGAGGGGGATGTTCAGATAGCTCCATGCCACAACACCCCAGAATGTTTCCATGGCCCAGCTGGCGAAGTACTCAAGGCTGCCGCCCACGACGGCGCTTACCGTCAAAAGCAGTGGAACCCCTTTGTCCTGCAGGGGTTCGAGCAGCATGGTTAGCAGAACTGCCGCCAGCCCGTAGATGGGCGAAAACGGACCCCAGATGAAGCCGGCACGGCTTTCCAATTCGCCGAACGCCACAAGGTGCTGTAGCGTTTCACCCATAAGGCCAACGACGGACATGCCCATGAAAATCCACACCAGCTGTCCTGGATGTTCGGCAAGATGCGTTTGCTCGTGGGTTGCCGAAGCGGAATGACGGTTAAGTTCGCGAGCAAGTTCCACCACGGCAATCCTTTCGTTCGGGGTTTGTTATTCGCTGGCAGTGCGGTTCCCTTTAGGGGGCACTGTGCTGTTCGACGCTGGTGCGGTATCGGTTGTGTGAGGCCTCCTTTGAGGCGCAGCGCAATCGATGCGCATTTGTGCGACGTTGCCTTTGCGGGAGCAGCGTCGGCATGTGCAAAGGCGAGAGGCTGTTGCGCAGGGATCGTGCGAAAGCGATTTTCCTGCGTTGCCCGCCGCACAGACATGCCAAGGACATTCCTTGCGTGGCGTAGTTTCGCCCCAATGCACCCAACGCGTATTTGCGCAGCATTGTTTATTGTAACTTTTACGTCCCACGGCGGGCGGAAGAGGCAGGAAAATTACACCGCTTAGCGACCTTTGCCCTGTAGTCCCTGCTTTGCGCTTGCCTGTTTGCTAGGCGCTATTCCAGCACGTCGCGGCACTCAAAGAGGGTGGATGCCAGGTTCGCCAGACGGACGGTGTATAGGCCGCCGTCGGGCGAATTGGTCATGGTGCTCATGAGGTAAGTGGTGCCGTCGGTGCACTTGATGAGCCCCGCATCGCACAGACCGGTGAAACGTTCGCTGCCTGCGCACCAGCCTGCCTTGTTGAGCACGGCTTCAACTTCGCCATCGTCGTTCACGCCAGAGCGAATGAACGACACGTTCGTCTGCTCGTAGAGCGATGCTAGGTTCTGCGCGGTGGGAGTATTGGTTTTGAGGTACTGGTACGTGCGCAGCCATAGCAGGGCGGATTCGCGCGCGGAGTAGCGTGGGAAGTGCGTGTCGTGCATGATCTCGGAATCCACGCCGCACGAATTGAGCCATTCGGCGAATCCTACGCTGTCATAGGAGTTGCGCAAGCTGCTGAAGGCGCTGTTGTCCGAATAGAGAATCATGGGTTGTATCAGGGAATACATGGATGAGGAAACGCCGGGGCCCACCGCTTCGCTGTCGGATGGGTAGGAAGCATCGTTGTCGCCCAGGTGTTGGCACAGGAAGGCGGCGTAGGGACCCTTGAACGAGCTGGCGCCGTAAACGCGCGAGTCGAGGTTGTAGGCGATGCCCTTGCCGGTGTTCAAATTGATGAGCGTGAAGCCAACGGTGTAGCCGCCGTCTTCGATGTTTTGGGTGGCTGCTGCAAGGGATTCTTGCTGCTCTTCGGAAAGCGGTGTGGCATCTTCGCCTTCTATCAGGGAAAACGTGCCAGGAGCGGTGGCGAAGGAATCGACGCTGTTGAGCGCGTTGGGCGTGAGACGTTGAGCGACGAGTCCCGCTGCCGCTTCTTCTGCGGCAGTATTCGTGGTAGTCGCAACGGCGTTTGCTGCGTAGTTCACAAAGCTGCTGCTTAGGAGGATGCCGCTAGGGGCGGGCCGGCTGCTTGAAGCCACGGCTGCGCCGATGCCCACTACGGCGCACAGCGCAACGGTTGCAGCGATGGCGGAAGCTTTTTTGTGTAGGCCGAGGAAATCGCCGGCCTTTTTGAGGTATGCGGATGCTGTCTCTGCTGCACGGGAGGTGCGGTGCTCGATGGGCGTTGCCTTTGCTGCGTGGGCGGCATGGTGCTTGTCGGATGCCGTCTCCGCTGCGTGAGCGGCGCTGCGCTCATCGAGCGGTGCCTCTTCTGCGTGATTGGAGCGGCTTGCTGCTTCTTTGTCGGCGATGGCGGCGTTCTCGCGTTCCGATGAGACGTCGCCGACACCGTCGCGCTGCGCTGCTGCCTCGTTGTCATGTTCGGGCGAGGGGGCATTGCCGCGTTTCGATGAGGAGATGTCGCCGTGTTTCAGCGAAGTGACGTTGTCGCGTTCCGGCAAGGCGGTATCGCCATGCTCTGACGAAGCGGTGTTGTCGCGCTCCGGCGAGGCTGCGCTGTCGTGATCGGACGGTTCGGCGTTGCCATGATTCAATGAGTCGGCGTCGCCACGTTGGGACGGTTCGTTGCCGTCGTGTTCCGATGATGCCGCGCTGCCATGCCCAGATGGCTCGGTGCCGTCATCGCGCCCGTCCGTGTCGTTGATGTAAGTATTTTTTTCGCTCATGTTCGCCATACTACGCGAGCACGTTTTCAGCGCCGTTTCTTGGCGGAAGGTACCAAAATATTTTCATGGTTTCTTGGACGTGTCAGCGCGTGGTGTTGAATTGGCCGATGTTTCGTTCGCGTGGCGTCTCCCGGTTCCGTGACGCCACGGTGCGTTCTCGGGTGCCTGGCGATGGCAATATTTCGCCCTGGTGCGTTCCCGGGCGGCAATCCGTGGCAAGTTTTGCGCTTCATGTATCCCAAAAGGTGCCTCGGACGGGAAAATCGCCAGTTCGTGGCAAGATTCGCGCGCCATGCATCCGAAAACGGGCTGGCTTTGGCAGGATATGCGCGCCATGCATCCGAAAAGCCCTGCAAACAGCCGTTTGGGAATACACCGCGCGAAGATCTTGCCACGAAGGGGATCTTTTCGCTGCACAGACCCCTCGAATCATGCACGACGCGCGAATCTTGCCATCCCTGGGTGTTTCGTTTGAGTGTTGCGGGCGGGGCGAGGGGTGCCGGCGCAGCCCATGCGGCTCGCGCACGCCCCCGCTTTGTGCGAGGCGGCGCGCGTTGTTGAATTGGTTGGCGCTTCGCATGAGGGTGACACCCACAGCCCCGTTGCCGCGTCTGTGTTGTGGGCGAAGCGACGGCATCGGCGGTGGGCTACCTCACCGCGTCGCTGCATCTGCCCGCCTCGCCGCCTGCGTGCAGCTTCTTCTCGCCCGCGGCTTCATCACCCCGTCCACATTACGGTCGAAGCGGCGGGATTGTGTCGTTTGCCGCCGAAAACGTGGCGCTGTGATGGTGTTTCGTTGAATTGCCGTTGTTCCGCGGTACTATTCTGAAAGATATCGTGCCTGTTTACGCAAAACGGGTTGTGGGACCAACGATGGCGGCGGCCATCAGAATAGGAGATGAAGCTGTCGTGAACGACTCCGACGGCGGCGGTCGATGTTGCTCGACCCGAAAACGCACCGTACAATGCAATAATTCTCTTTTTGGTCCCGCGCGGTCTTTGTCTTCGTGTGAAGAAAAGGCTGCGTTTCTGTATTCAGATGCTGCAGCGCAAACAGCGTTGCAGCTCTTCCTTGCGCGTGGTTTATGCCTGGATGTGCGCAAGCGCCTTTCCTTGTTGGCGGACGTAACGCGCCTTATGCCCTTCCCAAAGGGGGAGATGGCCGTGTAATTTCGGTTTTCTCGGAAAGGGTGCAAAGCGCACCGATTCCCCTTTAGCGGAAAAGCAGTTTGAACCTCTTTTCCGATCCCATTCCCGCAATGAGAAATGGCCGATCTGTTTCTCGTCCCCGCAGTGAGAGATAGCGATTCCACTTCTCACCCGCTTATGCAAGGAGTTTTGTACCTAGATGCCTATTTGGTTAAGTTTGATACTGGTTGTTCTGTTTTTGCTGATGAACGCATTTTTCGTTATCGCTGAGTTTTCCTTGGTGCGCGTGCGCAAATCGCAGATTGAGATTTTAGTGGAAGAAGGCAAGAAGGGCGCCAAGCGTGCGCTCGAAATGGCCGATAACGTTAACGAGTACCTTTCGGCTTGCCAGCTTGGTATTACGCTGGCTTCGCTGGCGTTGGGCTGGCTGGGCGAGCCCGCGTTTGCCGCGCTGCTTCACCCGATCTTCGTGTTCTTTGGCTTGCCCGACACGGCTGTCACCGTTATTTCGGTGGGTATTGGCTACTTCATCATGACCACGCTGCATGTGGTGGCCGGCGAGCTTATCCCTAAGAGCATGGCTATTCTGAAGACGGAAACCTACGCGCTGCACACAGCGGGTCCGCTTCATGCGTTCTATCGCATTACTTATCCCATCATGTGGCTGTTTAACGCTACCACCAATGGCGTTATGCGCTTGACCGGCCACGATGCCAAAAATGAAACTGAGGCTTATTCCGAGGAAGAAATTAAGCTGCTGCTTGAAGAAAGCGCTGAGAGCGGATCTATCGAGCAGGATCAGTACCAGTATCTGGACAACATTTTCGACTTGGACGACAAGGACGCGAAGGCTATCATGACGCCCCGCACCGAGGTGTTGGCCATCGACTACGACGATGATCTTGAAACGAATCTCGACTTCATGGGGAAGAACAAATTCACGCGTTACCCCGTGTTCCGCGAGGACAAGGACAACATTGTGGGCTTCGTGCACATCAAGGATGCTTACCTGTTGCCAGAGGGCTCCACGATGAAGGACCTGAAGATTCGCTCTATTCAGGCGGTGCCGGAGAGCATTTCTATCGCGAAGCTTTTGCAGGTGCTGCAGGCTAAGCACACGAAGATCGCTGTGGTGGTTGACGAGCATGGCGGCACGTCCGGCATCGTTACCATGACCGATGTGGTCGAGCAGATTATCGGCCGCATGGAAGACGAGTATCTGCACGATGATCAGGACGAGATCTTGAAGGTGGGCGAGCACCATTACTTGGTAGACGGTTCGCTGCCGGTTGACCAGTTCGTTGAGTTCATCGGCTTTGAGCCCGTTCCCGTGTTCGATTACGAAACTGCGGGCGGCTTGATGCTTGACCTGCTGGACAAGATCCCCGCCGAGGGCGATTCGTACGAGCTGCATCACGAGGGCACGAAGATCACGATGATGGCTCGTGTGATGGACGGCCTGCGCATCGACAAGATTGACGTCCGCTTCGAGGAGGAGCCCGAGACGGTAGAAGGCGAAGAGAAGGAATAGCGCCTAAAACGCTTAGGGCTGCTGTTATTTTCGCTGGTAATAGGCGAAGGCCGCGACGCCGGCGTGGCCGAAGGGCTGAAGCGCCCGCAGGCCCAGCAGATTGCCGCGCAGGCGGCTTTGGGTTCTGCGAAGCTGGTGCTGGAATCGGGCAAGCATCCTGACCAGTTGAAGGACGAGGTGTGCTTGCCTTTCGGTTCCACCATTCGCGGAGTTGTGGTTCTGGAAAAGGGCGCGTTCCGCGGCACGGTGATTGACGCGCTGCGCACTACCATCGCCCGCGCCCGTTCGCCGTAAACCGCCCGAAAGGCAACAGCCGCGTTACAAACGGGCGGGCGGCCTTCGCCTTCCTTGACAGGTGCAGTTCCCATACTAGAATTCTTATTAGCACTCCTCTTGCGGGAGTGCTAATTTGCGTTTGCCCACAATATAAATAGGGTGTTGCCGCGTCTGTGCCGTGTGGCGCGTGCCATTCGCCCAAAGAAGGAAGGATCTGAATGAAGCAGTTCCAAACTGAGAGCAAAAAGCTCCTCGATCTGATGATCAACTCCATCTACACGAACAAGGAAATCTTCCTGCGCGAGCTTATTTCCAACGCATCCGACGCGGTGGACAAGCTCTACTTCAAGAGCCTCACTGATACCTCTATCGCCGTTTCGAAGGACGACCTTTCCATCGATGTTGCCTTCGACAAGGACGCACGCACCATCACCGTTTCCGATACCGGCATCGGCATGACGCGCGACGAGCTCGAAACTAACCTGGGTACCATCGCCCATTCCGGCAGCCTTGAGTTCAAGACTGAAAACGCCGAAAAGCAGGGCGAAGATGTGGACATCATCGGCCAGTTCGGCGTGGGCTTCTACTCTTCGTTCATGGTTGCCAAGGAAGTTACCGTAACCTCCCGCGCATACGGCGAGGCCGAGGCGTTCACCTGGAAATCCGACGGCATTGAGGGCTACACCATCGAGCCCGCCACCGCGGAAGAAGCCGCCGCACTGGGTGCCGACCACGGCACCAGCATCACCCTGCACCTGAAGGACAACGCCGACGAAGAAGAGTACGACGTATTCCTAGACCAGTATGAGCTCCAGGCCCTCATCAAGCAGTACAGCAACTACGTGCGCTACCCCATCCACATGGAAATGGAGGAGCGCAAGCCCCTGCCCAAGCCCGAAGATGCCGGCGACGACTACAAGCCCGAGTTCGAAACGGTGCGCGAGGTTAAGACCATCAACTCGATGATCCCCATCTGGAAGCGCCGCAAATCCGAGGTAACCGACGAGGAATACGCCACCTTCTACAAGACCGACTTCCACGATTTCGAGGACCCAGCCCGCACCGTTTCCGTGCACGCGGAAGGCGCGCTGACCTACGATGCGCTGCTGTTCATCCCCAAGCGCCCGCCGTACGACTTCTACAACAAGGACTACGAAAAGGGCCTGGCACTGTACAGCTCGAATGTGCTGATCATGGAAAAGTGCGGCGATTTGCTGCCCGACTACTTCAGCTTCGTGAAGGGCGTGGTGGACTCGCAGGACCTTTCGCTGAACATCTCGCGCGAAACGCTTCAGCAGAACAGCCAACTGCGCGCTATTGCCAACAAACTGGAGAAGAAGATCAAGAGCGAACTGGAGAAGTTCCTGAAGAACGACCGCGACGGTTACGAAAAGTTCTTCAAGGGCTTTGGCCGCAACCTGGAGTACGGCATCTACACCAGCTACGGCATGAAGAAGGATGTGCTGGCCGACCTGCTGCTTTTCTATTCCGCCAAGCAGCAGAAGATGGTGACGCTGGCCGAGTACGTGGAGGCCATGCCGGAGGACCAGAAGTCGATCTTCTTTGCAACGGGCGAGGCCATTGACCGTTTGGCGAAGCGCCCCATTGTGAACACGGTGCTGGGCAAGGGCTTCGATGTGCTGCTGTGCCCGCAGGATGTTGACGAGTTCTGCTTCATGTCGATGAACGAGTACCAGGAAAAGCCCTTCAAGAACGTTGCCGGTGGCGATTTGGGCCTGGAGACCGAGGACGAAAAGAGCGCAGCTGAGGCCATTACGAAGGAAAACGAGGGCCTGTTCGCCGAAATGCAGAAGGCACTCGATGGCAAGGTTAAGCGCGTTGCCGTTTCCGCCCGCCTGACCGATACCCCTTCATGCGTAACCGCAGAAGGCCCCATCACGCTGGAAATGGAAAAGATCTTGGCGCAGGGTCCCGACGGCGAGCACGTAAAGAGCGACCGAGTGCTCGAACTGAACGCCGAGCATCCCGTATTCAAGGCAGTGCAGAAGGCGTTCGAGGATGGCGACACCGAAAAGGTGCACCTGTACGCAACGGTTCTGTACGACCAGGCGTTGATCACCGAGGGGCTGCCCATCGACGACCCCGTGGCCTACACCCAAGCCGTCTACAAATTCATGGCGTAAGTGGGAATATAGGGACTGATACCAAATTCCCAGCTTTACTAAGGGCGTTCGCAAAAGCGACCGCCCTTTTTTGCTTGGCAACACGCACAAAAGCAGAGCCCTGTTCGCGTAATTGTTCGCAAGCAGGGCTCTGCTTGTTAGACGGGTAAGCAAAAAGCCCTGGATTTCTCCAGGGCTCAAAAGGCCAATGCGAAAGGATGCGCGAGAAAACAGTACCCGTCCCCATTGTCCCAAAGCAAAACAAAAGGGTCGGGTCCGAGATTTCCTCAGGCCCGACCCTTTGCCGTACGCGTTACCGCCGTATTGCCTTACGGTCAGTGAAACGCAGTGAGCAAAAAGCTAGTTCATCTTCCTGCGACGCAGTGCAAATCCTGCAACGGCAGCAGCCGCAACGGCAATCAGGGCAATTGCGCCACCAATAAGAGCAAGGTTGTCACCCGTCTTCACGGTAGTCGCCTTTGCTTCGCTTGCGGCATTGTCGCCATTGTCGTTAACGGCGTTGACGTTTACGTTCGCATTGGCAGAGGAGTTATTGCCGTTGTCGCCAGCACCGGGCTGAACGGTAGAAGGAGCCGCTGCCTTCCAGCCGGCATACAGGGTGAACTCGGGTTGTGTGTTGTCTACAGCAGCATCGAAGTGGTAAGCCTTGGTGCAGTCCTTGTCAGTGAACCATCCCGAGAAGGTATAGCCTTTCTTGGTAGGATCTGCCGGCTTTGCCACTTTGTCACCAACGGCAACAAGCTGAGAGTCGACTGCTGTGCCCTGGTTGGAATCGAAGTTAACGGTAACCTTCAAAACCACAGGAGCCTGAGCGCCCGATTCTTTAGCATAGTCGTTTGCAGCCTGAGCATCGGTGAAGTAAACAACCGTTCCGTCGGTATTGGTTACGGAATAGGTTGCATCGCCCTTCACGGCGTCCTTGTTACCGACAGCATATTTGCCGTCGTTGAACAAAACTGCCTTGCCGCTCTTGAGGTGCTTTGCGACTGCCGGATCCGTGAACGTACCACCGGAAACGGAAAGCGGGCCCTTATGCTCGGACTCGTTTACCAAATCCCCGTTGAAGATGCCGTTGTTTATCACCGTGGACGTTGCCGTGTTGTTGGCGTCGTAGTAGTTCGTCAGCACGGGCTGGGCGGCGGAATTGGTGGTGAACGTGCCGCCGTTTACTTCCAGGCTTCCGATGTCAGCGGGGTCATTGCCGTACGAAGAATTGAACAGAACAGCAGAGGTGGCTTTGCTGGAGGTCTTGAACGTGCCGTTATTGATGGTGGCCTTGCTCCAGTTCATGATTACGTACTGGGACGTGTTGTCGAAGTCGCCATCGTTGATGGTGAGGTTGCCGTAATCGTCATTCTTGATGGTGTTGATGCCGCCGCTGAACGTGCCGCCATTGATGGTCATTTCAGCGGGACTTTCAGCGGTGTTCTTGCCGCCGTTGCGGATCATGCTGGAGAAGTGACCAGCGTTTTCCACCGATGCACCAGAACCGAAGCTCATGGAGCCATAGTTTTCAATGGTGTAGTAGCTGTTGCCGCCACTGTTGTTGCCGTCCTTGCCGGCTTCCTTGCTGCGCATGAACGTGCCACCCTCAAGCGTGGCCGTTGCGCCTACTGCGTTGGAGAGAGCAGCCTTTGCATGGGTGATGTTGTCAACCACGCCGCCGCCAATGGAGTCCGTTACCGTGAGCGTTCCATTGTTGGTGATGGTGTGACTTGCCTTGTTGGTGAGCTTCTTACCGTTTAGGTCGAGCGTGATGGCCTTGCCTTCAGGGATGGTGACGTCCTCTGTTACATCACCCAGGAGGGTAACGGTGCCCTTAGCGTCGATGGCCGCGATTGCCGCTGCGATGCTTGCGTACTTCATGCCGTCAACCTCGGCCACTGCCTGCGCGGATTCGTTGGAATGCAGCGCAATTGCGCCTTTCGCGTCTGCCTCAGTTTCGCCGGTTGCCTTAACTGTTGCAGTTTCTTCGTTGTTGGTTACGGATCCGTCGTTTGCCGCTGTCGTTTCCTCTTGCTGGGTTGCCTCTTGCGAAGCGTTCGCATCTTCATCGGCATATGCCGTGAAAGGAACGCTCAGCGAAGCAGCCATCGCAAGTGCTACCGCAGTGGAAAGCGTTTTACTCTTCGCTGACGCTTTTGCCATGCGATCCCACCTTGCCTTTCTGTTTGTCCTTTGAACTGGGATAGATAAGCCCATAGTAATGTACCCCCTGGGTACATTGTTAAAAAAATAAGGAATTATGTAGGATTTTAGGTACGTTTACGTTGAATTCTGGCGGGTAAATGTCGCGCTCTGCTGTCACTGGTTTGGGGCTTCGTCTTTGTTCGGTGTTGTGCGGGCGGGCGTAGGTGCGGTGTGCGCCCTGGCGCATGCAGCGAGGGCTCGTTTGCGGGGGTGATGATTCGCAGCGATTGCGTAAGCAAGTGCGGCTATTTTTTGGTCATAGACGTTCGGTTTGTGCGTCGGCATGGTCCTTCTGAAGAATCAGCGCAGAGGGACCATGCATATTCCCTTCGGGCTTAATCGATGTCGTCAATCAGAAACAGTTCCGCTGCTCTGCCCCTAATGCCCTTGATGTCGAATTGTTTTGCTCTGGATTCCGCCAATCGCTGCTTGCCGCAGCGCATCGGCACCGCAGGCACCCAACTGTTCCCATTTGCGTTACAGAGCGCGTGCCTTTTCGATGGTGGTGCGCAGTGCATCGATGACGGTGCCACGGAATGCGCCTTTTTCCAGAACCTCAAGGCCGCGGATGGTGGATCCGGAAGGCGAGCACACCTCGTCCTTCAGCTGGCCAGGATGCTTGCCGGATTCGAGCACGAGTTTTGCAGCACCCAGTACGCCCTGTGCGGCAAGCTGGTAAGCCTGCGGGCGCTTCAGGCCCTCGGCCACGCCTGCGTCTGCTAAGGCCTCGATGAACATATATACATAGGCGGG
>OLRA01001770.1_pt1 | contig 24014 bp, 17 predicted proteins | sample 1673011 | NCBI WGS metagenome assembly OLRA01 (sample SAMEA3136746, study PRJEB25190) | human gut metagenome | reverse complement strand
GAAGTAGGAATGAAACATAGAAGTTTGTAACTTTTTATAAGTTTTCAGTAACGGCGCGTGCGGATCGGTTGGAGAGGGAGCTGAGGAAGTTGCGGAGGGGTAGATGATGTTGTTTGGTTTTGGGAGAGTTCCTGGGTGTTTGGGCCTGGGGCTCTTTTTTTTGTGGGATGGCTGGCAGTCTGTCCGTTCTGTTTTTTGGGAGTGTGAGGTTGAGTTTTCTTGTGGTGAGCCGGGAGGCGGTGTGCCATCAGCGCTGCGCTGGATGTGTTGTGTGTGGGGGGGTGCTGGAGTTTTGTGTAATATTTAAATTTATTTTTGGGGGATTTTGGATTATAATTGTGGTAAAGGTTTGTTGGTTTGGTTTTGAGGGTGGTCTTTTTGAGGGCTGCCTGGGTTTTGGTTTTGGAGGGGAGTGGAGTGTATGTGTGATTATGTGGTTTTGCCGCTTTTGAATTCGTCTTTTGAGCCTGGGAGGGCTCGGGAGGTTGTTGAGGGGTTTGTGGATGTGGATTTGAGGAATATTGCGCGGGCTGAGCTTTTTTATTTTACGGGGCAGGCGGAGGAGTGTTGTGAGATCACGAGGAGGTATCTGTCCAGCAGGGTTATTGAGCTGAAGCTTTCGGCGTGTATTTTGTATGGGTATTCTAATCTGTCGCTGGGGAATGTGGCGGCGGCTAAGCGGGGGATGGAGGGGATCCAGTCCTGTGTGAAGATAAGAAGGTTCCTAAGGATGTTTATGCGTCCTGTCTTCTGGCGGGGTATGTGGGGGCGGTTTTGCTTCATCTGCCTACGGATGGGATGCCTGCTTTTGGGGAGTACAGCAGGATGCTTCCTGAGGGGCTGAGGCTTTTTGCCACGTATGTGATGGCGCACCATACTTATCTTAACGGGGAGATATGGAGTGCTTATGGGATGGGGAAGGCTGCTTTGTTTATGGCGGATAGGTCGTATCCGATCAGTATGACGTATATCCACTGTATGATGGCGGTGTGTGCGATCAACCGAAAGCATAAGCAGGAGGCACAGGAGGAGATGCTCCGGAGCTGGGAGCTGGCGAAGATGGATGGGTTTCTGGAGCCTTTTATTGAGCATCATGGGCTTTTGCGGGGGCTGATCGAGGCTTGTATCCGGAACCGGGATCCGGAGGCGTATCAGCGGATCACGGAGGGTGTGATTTCTTTCAGCAGGGGCTGGATGGCGCTTCATAATCCGGAAAACCGGAGAAAGGTTACGGGGGAGCTGTCGACGATGGAGTTTTCTATTGCCATGCTGGCAAGTGGGGGATGGACCAATAAGGAGATCGGAGAGCATCTGGGGATTTCCATTAATACTGTCAAGCATTACCTTACGGATATCTTTTGCAAGCTGAATGTCAAGAAGCGGGATGAGCTGAAAAAATTCATGTTAAAATAGTGACAGAGGCACTTTTTTTTGAAAAAACGGGCCTTACAAAACAACTGGTAGTGTTGTATAATAAATATCACGAATAGTCAGATTTTATCGGAGAAATCAGACGAAAAGAACCAGTAAACGAGTAAGTTAAGAAGGAGGAGTTGAAGACTGATTCTCGATAGCATCTGATAATGTCAATATCCTTACCAAAAATGCCTGGTATATTGACACTACAATCACATAAGGGTAAAATATTGAAAAGGTGTAACCTGTTTACTCACCGGCTAAAAACATGAAGCTTTTTTAAGAGAAAGGAATATAAACAGAAGTAAAGTAATAAGAAATACAGTACACGTTAATGCACACACAGGAAAGCGGGAAAGGTATGAAAAAATTAAGGAATAATAAGATCAGAAAACTCCTGGCATTTATGGTGGCTTTGGCGTTGATGGTATCCTGTATGCCGAGTGCATATACGATCTCCGCGAGTGAGGCGTTCGGAGATGGAACGGAGGATATATTTACAGATGGCGAAATTACATCTGAACCAGCGGCCGAAGAATCGACACCGGATGTAAGCAGCGCTGACCAGGAGGAAACGGAACAGGCGCAGCAATCGACGCTTACATATGAGAATGATTCTGTTAAAGTAACAGCAGAGGCACTGGAGGACGGAGCTCTTCCGCAGAATACAGCATTGAAGGCTGACGGCGTAAACGAGAATTCATCCGTATCTTATGATACAGTTTCTCAGAAGCTTTCAGCAGCAGCTACAGACAAGGGCAGCAGCCTGAGAGGTTTTTTTGCGTATGATGTGTATTTTGCTGATGGCGACGGAAGCAGAGTCGAGCCGAACGGCAGAGTCAGAGTAACTTTTGAGTACAAGACACCGGCAGCACCGGAGCTTACCGATGCAGCCAGCACGAGTGTAACCGTTGAGAAGCTTCATTATAACAGCAGTACCGGTGATACTGATGTTAACACCTTACAGGCCAACGAGGATCTGAAGGTTCTGAATGTCAACGAGGGCAAACAGATCCAGACACTTCAGGTTGAGACTGGCAACGCAGCTGTTTTTGCCGTTATGTGGGATTCTCCTGAGACAGCAGATGTCGAGGCGGAAGCTGTTTCCGGTAATGAGGACGAGGTGTCTATCGCATCAGAGGAGCTTACGGACGGAATGGATATTTCGGACGAGCCTGAGCAGGATGCAGCTGAGACACCGGCAGCAGAGAATCCGGAGGTAACTCCTGATGCAGAGCCTTCTGAGGCTCCGGCGGAGAATCCGGATGCTGAACCTACCGAAGCGCCGGCAGAGGATCCGGATGTGGTGGAAGAACCGGCAGAGGATATTGCGAGCCCGGATGAGGTTCCGGCAGCAGATGAGAATGGTGAGACAAGCCTGATCAAGGTTCTGGGAGACGATACGAATCTTCGTGTCAGCCCATCTGTCGAGGCAGAGGTTCTGGCAACTGTAAACGCAGGAACACAGCTCACACTTTTGGATACCGTAACAGCAGAGGACGGAGCAACCTGGTACAAGGTTTCCTGGGAAGGAACCGAGGCTTACATAAGAAGTGATATGGCACAGGTTGTTGACAGCAGTGATGAGGCAGAAGAAGTCGAGGATGTTCTGGAAAGCGAAGAAGTTTCTTATTCCCAGGAAGTTGATAATGTAGTTGTAACTGCAACAGCAGCGAAGGGCGTTATTCCGGAAGGTGCACAGTTTGTTGTGACTCCGATCGAGAAAGGTTCTGACCAGTATGCAGATATCGAGAAACAGCTTCACGAGGGTGCAAAAAATGAGAGTTATACAGTAGCAGGTTTTCTTGCATACGATATCAGTTTTCTGAATGACGATGGAACTAAGATCGAACCGCAGAACGGAAGTGTCAGGGTATCTATAGCCTACAAAGAAGCAGAAATACCAGAAGATGTAGCTGAAACAGATACAGCACAGGAAAACATGAATGTATCTCTGGTACATTTTGTGGAGGATGCAAATGGTAATGTCACAGAAGTTGTTAATATGAGCAACGATGGACAGGCTGAAGTAAGTACAACCGACAATGGAGAGATTGAAAGTGCAAACTTTGAAACAGAGAGTTTTTCTACTTTCTCAGTTGTATGGTTGGCAGATGATTTCACTTCTGTACAGACAACTAGTAGTTATGAGGAGGAGAGTACTGTTAATAGTGCTGCCAGTGGTATTACTATCAATATGTTTAATTACAATACTGCTGAAATAAATGAAGGTCATTCTTTGAAGTTTAGTAATGGAAGGGATGGAGTAAGCGATTATAATAAGTGGACAGAGTCAGCTAATCCCTATCCTAACATTATGAAAAAGACATTGGGATCAGATTCATATCCGGCATTAAATATAGCAAAGTGGTGGGAGAAGGAGAATAATAGTAGTTCGTATTTATTCTCAACAGATGAAGGTAAGGGCAAGACGGTTTATTCTGATGCAAATTACTTATTTAAACAAGATGCAGATGGTTACTATGAATATGATAGTGCTAAAAATTTTGCACAGTTTAATGAACAGACAAAAAAATTTACTGTATATAAGGTACCAGGAAGTTCTGAAAATGCAATAAAACTACAAAAAGATTCGCATAATTCGCCGCATGGAAGTTTCTTTCCATTCAATACATTAGGTGATTCTATTTACGATGGGATTCATGAAATTTCAGAAAATTCACCAGATTTCCATTTTGGTATGACAATGTCAGCTAAATTCATTCAGCCAAAAGACGGAAAAATTAATGGTAATAATATGGTATTTGAGTTTTCTGGAGATGATGATGTATGGGTTTACATCGATGGCGTTTTGGTGTTGGATATTGGTGGTATTCATAATGCAGCGTCTGGTTCTATTAATTTTGCTGATGGTACAGTTAAAGTTGGTAACAAAGATACAAATTTAAAAAAATTATTTAATGATGCAAAGATAGAAGGAGATTTTGTTAGCGAAAAGAATATTTTCAAAGATTACACAGTGCATACAATTAATTTCTATTATCTCGAAAGAGGTGAGGGTGATTCCAACTGTAAGCTTAAGTTCAATCTTCCAACAGTTCCGAAGAAGTCGGTTACGGTTGAAAAACAGTTGAGTAATACGGATAAGGAGGATAAGGAGAAGTATGCAAATGTAGAGTTTAAATTTCAGTTACTTCTTCAGAATGACGAAGGGGAGTATGTTCCATCAAATACTGCAGGTACTTTAAGCGATGGTGGCGAAGTTAAGTTCAAGAATAATGAAGAAATAAATGGCGTTTCCTACAATAATGTGTTTACGTTGAAACCTGGTCAGAAGGCAAAATTCTCTGGACTTGAGGAAAATACGAAGTATAAGGTTCAAGAACTTGGTGTATCAAAGGACAGATATGATCGGGTTTTAATCAATGGTAAAGAGACAACAAATGAGAGTGGAAATGTTACTTCTAGTAAAGCTACAGTTGGCAGTAGACCAATGGTAGTGGTTACCAATGTACTTGCCAGTGTTGCAGAACTTGATTTCAAAAAAGTCAATACAAAAGGCGAGGCTTTATCCGGAGCAGGATTTACTCTTACTTCTCAGGATGACAATTCTAAAACTTATACAGCAGAGTCAGGTGACGATGGAATCATAAAATTTGAGAATCTTCCTTTAGGAACTTATACTTTAACAGAAACGAAGGTTCCGAATAAGTATGAGAATCGAAATACCTGGATCGTAAAAGTTGAAAAAGATGAAGCAGGTACTGTTGTTGCCACACTTTATGAGGCTGATGGTAAAACAGTAGTTAAGAAAGATTCGAAGGATAGATATTATCACATTGTAAACTATACGCATCAGGAACTGATCGAATCTGATGTGGAATACCCGAAGACGGCGCATGTTACAGACTGGGAGAACAGAACGTATAAGATTGATATCTCTGCAGAGTCCAAGAGTAGAAGCTCATCAACTGTAGTTACTGGAGCAGCAGATATAATGCTTGTATTGGATGTATCTGATTCAATGAGTAATGCTATTTATGAAAAAGTAGCAGATAATACAGAAGAAGGAAGAAGTAGCTTAGAATCTGGTAATACATATTATTTAAAATATAATGATACGTATTATAAGATAACGAAAGATAGTAATAAATATTACATTTATTCTTATTTCTCTGGTTGGCGTGATATATCAGATAGTCAGTATAAAAATTGTGAAATTTTTACAAAGACGACAAGACTTAATGCATTAAAAGAATCCGTTAAACAGTTTATAAATTCGACTGCTGAAAAATCATCAAATAGTAAGATTGGAATTGCCACATTTAGTTGGAATAAGCATGGAACAACAACTGATTTATTGGAACTTGAGAATAAGAATAATAAGGATACATTAATTGAGACAGTAAATGGATTAAATGCAGATGGAGGAACTGATCCTGATTTTGGCCTTAGCAATGCATATGATAAATTAACTGCGGCAACTGAAAATGGTGATACACTTCCTAAATATGTTATTTTATTTACAGATGGAGAGCCAACGGGAAATTCTAGCGATAGTTCACAAGGAGCTTCTTGGAGCACTGCTGCACAAAAGAGAGCAGAAGCTACAGCAAAGAAGTTAAAAAAAGATGGAGTTAGCATATATACCATAGGCTTCGCACTTTCATCGGGTTCGAATGCTGAGAGATTCCTAGCGGGCGATGGAACAGATGGTTTTCCGGGAATCGCATCCAATGCGGAATGTGCGAAGACAGCGAAAGATGCAGCCAGTCTGAGTGAACTGTTCAGAACATTTGAGCAGACGATCCTTAATGACGTTGATATTACAAATGCGACCATTACCGATACGATTGATCCAAGATTTGATCTTCTTGATGATGCCGGAAAGATCATTACTGAAAAATCTCTTACAGACGGAACTCTTACACTTAAAAATGGCGGAGTGGTAAGTTTGGTTAATGGAAACTGGCAGGTACAGTGGACGAATGTTACAATCCCAAACAAGAAGAAAAATAATCCATGGACTAAATCTCTTAATATTAAAGCGAAAGATACTTATATTGGTGGAAATGATGTTACAACCAATGTGAGGGAAGGATCCAATATTACGTTTGGTAATGAGAAGATTTATTTGCCACAGCCGAAGGTTAATGTAAATGCCAAGATTTTTATCAATGATAAAGAGATTACCATTTACAAGGGTGATCCGATTCCGACAAAGAGAGAAATTCTGGATGAGTTATTTAAAGCGAGTGACGTAACATCGTATGAAAAAGGTGAGGTTGGAAAAGCAGACATTGGTAATATTCAGTTGAAGTGGTATAAGGATCCGGAGTGTAAGAAGCCGGTTGCAACAGATACAGATGGGAATCCTGTATATGAGCAGCCGACAGCGGACACAAAATACTACCTTAAAGTAACGTATAATGCCGGAGCTCCATCGGAGCAAAGTAAGAAAAATACAGATAATAATGTTGCTGGTGGAGAGGATAATATTCAGGAAGCAATAAATAATAACAATCCTTATGGAATCTACAAAATCCATGTGATTTCCGGTAAGATTGATATTATCAAGAAGGTAAAGGAAAAATCCTCTGTGGATCGAGAATTCCAGTTTAATGTAAAAACAGAGGATGGAGATGATGCGTTTAAAGGTAAGGGTAAAACATTTACGCTTACGGTCTCGAAAGACTCTCTTACCGGAGAACTTACTGATGCTGACAAAAAAACGTTGGAAAACCTTTCAAGAGGTACTTATGTTGTATCTGAGGTGAATGTTCCAGATGGTTATAAGATTGCAGGAACTGATATCGCAGTTGAAACAAATTGTCAGAATTCAGTGGAAAATAATGAAACAACGTTTGTTTTAGGAAATAGTAAACAGACGCCTAACACGGATGTTATTTCATCAGAGTACACATATAATCCGAATGACGGAGGTGTATTGGGCAAGGTTTCCTACATCAACGAGTATTCTGTAAATCTTGACCTGAAGAAAGTTGATTCTAGTGGTAATAATGAATTGAGTGGAGCAGAGTTTACACTGGAAGTAAAAGATGGTACTACAGGGCAATTTGACGGTAATGCTTATAAGCCATTCGAGATTGACAAAGATACTGTTGAGTTGAAGGATCTGAAACCTGGATTGTATAAACTGACAGAAATTAAAGCGCCAAAAGGATATTCATTATTAGGAACTAGTATCTATTTCCAGGTAAAACTTGGAAAAGTTACGCTTGTTAAAGAAGATGGAACCCCCATCGAAGTTCAACCTCAGTCAATGTGGACTTTGGATGAAGATAGTAATGTTTTGACAATTAAAAACACAAAACTTTATTCCTTACCAGAATCCGGTGGTCCGGGAACCTATGGATTTACAATCAGTGGTGTAGCGATTCTTGCAACTGCACTCCTGTTGTTTATAAATAATAAACGAAGGGAGGAAGAAGCAAAGAGATCGTAACACATTAATTGTAAATGGCCGATGAAGGGCGAAAAAGAAAAATGCAGAGAAAGAAAGGAGCAAACCTTATGAAAAATTTATTTAAAAAGATTGGTGCATTATTAGTGGCAGCGGTTATGGTACTGTCTATGTGCACAGCGGTATTTGCAGCAACAAAAGATACTGCAACAATTACAGTGATGTTGGATGAACAGACTAAGTTAACTACTGCGGATTTAAATTATGCGCAGGTTATTGTAGCTGATCAGACAACAAAAACAGGATGGGCTTTTATAGATGAAACTGTTGGTCTGGATTATATCAATGCGTTTGTGGATGACAAAGCTACAAAGTTTGATGCAGATAAAGCTCAGAATGCCATTAAGCAAATGATTCCAAAAGAGAGTGTAGATACAAATAAATTAGGTTTAGCACAGGCTAAGGCGGCAAACCATGTACATTTTGTTCATATGAGTAATCCACAGTCAGTATCTAGTGCAGGTGTTTATTTAGTCAAAGCGACAGAAGCAAAATACACTTATAATATTATGAGTGCGTATATCGGGTTTGATAAAGTTACTATCGAGGAAGAGGGTAATCAGGTAACATATGATTATCCATCTTTGGCAGATGCAATAATTATTGCAAAGAGAACCGAAATGAAAGTAACAAAAGAGCTTACAGCTGGAGATAATGCAGGAGACCATGTAGTTGCAAATGGTGATATTCTTACTTATACGGTAAAGACAAACGTTCCGTATATTGCACCAACAGATACTGATAAAACATTCTGGGTATATGATGAATTAACAGGTGCTGAGTATACGGAGACAGAGAGCGCAACAATTACTCTTGCTGGAGAGGCAACAAGAGGATATACGATTAATTGGAATAATCCAGATTCTGGAAAATTCAATGTTGATTTAACTGGCATGATCAACGATGCAAACAGCAATGCTGGAAAAGAAGTAGTAATTACTTATAAGGTAAAAGTAACGGCTGAAAATGATGCGATTACCAATAAAGCAACAGCAGGACATGAGGGCAAAGATACTTATGGTAGTGATAAAGTTGATCTTTATGAAGGTAATATCACATTAACTAAAACAAATGATTATAAAACAGAAGATGAAAAAGTATTACTTGCAGGAGCAGGATTTGAAGTCAGAAAAGATAGTGAAAGATCTACAGCATTAAACTTCAAAGAAACTGCTGAAGGTGAATACTTATATGTTGAAGCACCAATTACGGATGGCGAAGGAAATGTAATAACAACAACAGAAATTGTAACTAATACAAATGGTACAGTAAAAATTAAAGGTCTTGATGTTGGAACATATTATTTCAAAGAGATTACAGCTCCTAAGGGATATTCTGTACGTCAGGATTCTGTTAATGCTACACTTGAAGTAACAGCTGAAAATGGAAAAGATGGAGTAGCAAGTAAAGTTCTTACAGCTACAACAGAGATGAAAGATACCAAACTCAACTCCCTTCCATCCACAGGTGGCATGGGAACATACCTCTTCACTATCATCGGTGTTGTAGTTATGGCTGGCGCTGCTGGTGCTTTCTTCATCAGCCGCAGAAAAGGATCTGAGGAGTAATCGTTTGATTGCCGGATCGATTCAATTCAAAAATTATTTATAAGCAACGACAAAGCAAGTATTAAAACATAGTAGTAAATCTTTTACCGCCCGGCCCCTTCGGGGGCCGGAATGGTAATACAACAGTATGGAGAAACCTATGAGAAAGAATAAGAAGAAAAATTATATTGGACTTGGTTTGCTGTTTCTGATAGGGTTGTCCATACTGCTGTATCCAATGGTCAGTGATGCCTGGAACCGGTACAGGGACAGCCTGCTGATCAGTAATTATAGCAGCAGTGTTTCTTCGGATGATAATTCGGAGAAGATTGACAGTATGTGGAAGGCAGCACAGGAGTATAACGAACAGATCAAGCAGGAAAGTGTTCCGGATGCTTTTTCCGTGAGGGATGGCCAGACGGACAGTACATATGAGTCTCTTCTGAACCTGAATGGTGATGGAATGATGGGGTATGTGGAGATTCCTGTGATCGATGTGAGCATTCCAATCTATCATTACACGACAGATGAGTCTCTGGAGAAGGGTGCCGGTCATTTGTTCGGCAGCAGTCTTCCGGTTGGCGGCAAGAGTACCCATTGTATTTTGTCGGCACACAGAGGACTTCCAAGTGCGAAACTTTTTACAGATCTGAATCTTGTGGAAGAGGGAGATGTTTTTTACCTGCATGTGCTGGGTAAGACTCTTGCCTACGAGGTGGATCAGATTCTTACCGTTCTTCCGGAGCAGACAGAGTCTCTGGGTATCACGGATGGGGATGATTATGTAACGCTGGTTACGTGTACGCCTTATGCGGTGAATACGCACAGACTTCTGGTGAGGGGACACAGAGTTCCGATGAAGGCTGCGAAGGCGGTTCAGAAAACAGAGAAGAAGGTTACCGGAATCACCAATCCGACGCTTCCGATGCTTGCTCTCTGTGTTGTGATCGGAATTGTGATCGCGGTGATCCTGGTTGCCGGTATCAATTCTGTTCAGAACAAAAAACGACGCAGGAAATGATTTATGGCTAAAAAGAAAAAAAAGAAAGAGAGTAATGTTGTCCTGAACATCATTATTGCCTTGGTGTTTCTGGCGGGGGCGGGTGTGTTCCTTTATCCCACGATCAGTGATATGTGGAACCAGTATCGAAATGCCCAGCTGGTCAGTAAGTACGAGGAAGCGGTAACGGAGCTTTCGGACAACGACTATGACAGGCTGTGGAAAGAGGCGAAGGAGTATAATGCCGAGCATCCGGTGAATGCCATTGTAGATGCTTTTGAGGAAGAGGATACTTATGAGCTGAGTCATCCTTATGACAGGGTTCTGGATCCGAACGGTGATGGTCTGATGGGGAGTATCGAGATCCCGAAGATCAAAGCCAGACTGGCGATCTATCATGGACTGAGCAAAACGGTCCTGGAAAAGGGTGTCGGTCATGTGGAGGGTACCAGCCTTCCAATCGGAGGCAAGAGCACCCATGCGGTTCTGGCGGCGCATCGAGGTCTTCCTAACGCAAAGCTTTTTACAGATCTGGATCAGATGGAAAAGGGAGATATTTTTATCCTGCACATTCTTGGCAAGCATCTGGCCTACAAGGTGGATCAGATCAAGACGGTGCTTCCGGATGAGACCAGTGACCTGGATATTATCGAGGGTGAAGATCATGTGACTCTGATCACGTGTACCCCTTATGGAGTTAACACCCACAGGCTTCTTGTCCGGGGAGTGCGGACGAAATATGTGGTGGAAGATACAAAGAATGACGAAACGATACCGCAGAAGCTTGCTGTTGTGGATCCGAAAAGGGTTCTGGCCGGCGGCGCTGCAGTGCTTGTTGTTCTGATCCTGCTGATTTATCTGATCGTCCGTCATAGGGACAAAAAACGGAAAAAGAAGCAGCTTTCAGAAAGGAAAGAGGAGGCAGAGAGCGATGAAAAATAGAAGAAAGCAAGGGAAAATATTCCGGAGCCTTCTGGCTGTTCTGATGCTGACGGCTATGCTGGTCACAAGTGTTTTGCAGCCGGTTTTCGCCGGGGATTATGAAGCTGGAAAAACAGGTAATCTAACGTTGACGGTTCAGCAGGCGGATGAGGAGGGAAACCAGACTCCGCTGCCGGATGTAGGGCTGACGATCTACAAGGTTGGCAGTGTGAATTTTGATGGCAATGTGCATTTCGTGCTGGATGAGGCACTGGCTGCCGCAGCAATCGATTTTGATTCCATCACGACGGCTGACGGCTGGTATGAAGCGGCAGAGAAGCTGGCGGCTATGATCGTCAGCGGAAGCGTGGATGTGTGGGGTATGTCCAAGTCCTCTGATGCAGAGGGGAATATGACTTTCGCTGATCTGGCTGAGGGTATGTACCTGGTGGTGCAGACAGATGGAAACAGCAGTGTTATGGTTTCACCGATGCTGATCTCCGTTCCTTTTGCAGATCAGGAGCAGGGCTGGATGTACGATGTACAGGCTTATCCGAAGTCTGTAAGTAATCCGCCGAAGCATACACAGATCCAGGTTACGAAGAGGATCTATAATGTTGATGATAACGGGAATGTGATTCCTCTGGAAACGAAGGAGGATGTAACTTATAAGGTTGGCGTTTTTTCGGATCAGGAAGGTACGATCCCGTTCCGTGATGATTATTTACAGGATATCCATATCCAGAATGCTTCCAGTGGTACAGCTACATGGACGGATGTTCCGGATGGCACCTATTATGTATTTGAGCTGGATGAGGATGGAAATCCTCTTCAGCAGAATACGAAGATCAAGGTGGATGATGAGAATCTTTACTACTACAATGTAACGAAGCCGAATGGTGAGAGTGAAGAGAAGTCCAATCAGGTTGTGATCGGTGGAGATAGTGGTGCTACTGAGGCAGCGGCTTATGTAAATAACTATTATACAAAGATTTCCGATATATTCAGCCGTAACGGATATATCAACATTAAGAAGAATGTGATGATCGATGGTGTTGCTTCTACTGTGGATGATACGTTCTATGCAGGTTTGTTCTCCACTGAAAGTAACGGTGAGCTGACGCTTGAGAAGGTAGTGACTCTGAAACAGAATGATAGTGTTCAGGTAATGGTGGATCTTCCAATGGATCAGGAGATCAACAGTGTTACTTATACTGTTCTGGAGACGGATAAGGATGGAAATCCGGTTGATGATGATACCTTTAAGTATACAGTTACCGGTCAGGGTGAGGTTACACTGAATAATGATAACCGATATACTGTAACAAAGGAGATCACTAACAGTCTTTCTTCCGAGCCGACACCGATTCCGACTGCTACACCTGGAGCAAATCATGGTGGAAATGATCGGATCACTCCGATCCCGAATAATGGTACAGCGGGCGGAACTGCTCCGAACGATACCAGCGGTACAGCAAGACGTTCTGTAAAGACCGGCGATGATACACCGATCGGCGTATGGGTTGGAATCCTTGCAGCAGCGATCATTGTTGGCGGTGGTGCAGCTTATGGAGTTAAGAGAAAGAAGAAAAAATAAATAACGGATCATTCTGAAGGATGATCGATGGAAGAACCGGGCGATGTGGATGCCCGGTTCTTTTTTTGGAATATTTATGTATTGGGGATGAAAAAGCAGCGGGTGATATTTTTTATCGAAAATTGCTCTTGACATTTTGGTATGATAAGTATATTGTATGTGTTGCAGTAAATTTCATAAAAGATAGCCTTTTATTCAGAGTGGTGGAGATACAAAGGATCTGTGAAGCCACGGCAACCCCGGATAACCCAGGAAGGTGCCAACCTGAGCGAGCAATCGAACAATAAGAGGATTGTTTACAGAATTTAAACAGTCCGGATTGTACGGGCTGTTTTTTATGTATATAACCATTGTTTTATTACAAAAGGAGAAGATCATGGAGAAAATTTTATTTACATCTGAATCTGTAACTGAGGGTCATCCTGACAAGGTCTGCGACTCTATTTCCGATGCGATCCTTGATGCTATGATGGCACAGGATCCGATGAGTCGTGTTGCATGTGAGACTGCTACTACAACAGGTCTTGTACTTGTTATGGGCGAGATCACAACCAAGGCTAATGTTGATATCCAGAAGATCGTTCGCGATACTATCCGTGAGATCGGATATGACAATGCGGATTATGGCTTTGACGCAGATACCTGTGCGGTTATCACATCACTTGACAAGCAGTCCACAGATATCGCTATGGGTGTTGACAAGGCTCTTGAGCAGAAAGAGGACGATATGAATGAGGACGAGCTGGATTCCATCGGTGCCGGTGACCAGGGTCTTCAGTTTGGTTATGCTTCCAATGAGACTGAGGAGTATATGCCATATGCCATCAACATGGCTCACAAGCTTGCTCAGCAGCTGACAAAGGTTCGTAAGGACGGCACTCTGAAATATTTAAGACCGGATGGAAAGACTCAGGTTACTGTTGAGTATGATGAGGCCGGCAAGCCGAAGAGAATCGATGCTGTTGTATGCTCTACACAGCATGATCCGGATGTTACTCAGGAGCAGATCCATGAGGATATTAAGAAGTATGTTTTTGATGCGATCATTCCGGCTGATATGGTTGATGCGGATACGAAGTATTTCATCAATCCGACAGGTCGTTTTGTTATCGGCGGACCTCACGGTGACAGTGGTCTGACAGGTCGTAAGATCATCGTTGATACCTACGGCGGAACAGGACGTCACGGCGGCGGTGCTTTCTCCGGTAAGGACTGCACAAAGGTTGACCGTTCTGCTGCTTATGCTGCACGTTATGTTGCAAAGAACATTGTTGCAGCTGGTCTTGCTGACAAGTGTGAGATCCAGCTTTCCTATGCGATCGGTGTTGCGCATCCGACTTCTGTCAGTGTGAATACCTTCGGAACAGGTAAGCTTTCTGAGACTAAGCTTGTTGAGATCGTTCGTGAGAATTTTGATCTTCGTCCGGCTGGTATCATCAAGATGCTTGACCTTCGCCGTCCGATCTACAAGCAGACTGCTGCTTATGGTCATTTCGGCCGTACAGATGTTGATCTTCCATGGGAGCATCTGGACAAGGTTGAGACTCTGAAGAAGTATCTTTGCAACAGCTACGAATAATCGTTTCAGAAGAATAAAGAGTGAAGCCCCCGGTAGTGCCAGTACCGGGGGCTTCTTGCATGGTGAGATGGGGTTTTTTATAGAAAATTTAGAGATAGGGAATATAGTTTATGTTATAATACGTGTATGTGAATGTGTGAATTTATAAAGGACGGAGATACAGATGAAGTTAAAAACACGTATTATTGTGGGCTTCGTTGCGATCATCCTGCTGCCGCTGCTTCTTTTTTCCGCAAGTCTGTACGGGTTCAGCCAGACGCAGGCGAAGCATGTGCAGGAGAGCAGCAGCCAGGCTTCGGATTCCAGCCAGATGGTCTATGATATTTCGCTGCCGCAGTCTTCCAGCAGCCAGGTGAAGCTGATGGCCAAGGATATGATCCTGACCGCAACGATCATCCTTGTTTTTACTGCGTTGTCCGTAGGGCTGTGGATCTATCGGAGCATTGCGGTTCCGCTGGTGAAGCTTAAGAAGGCTACCAAGAACATCAAGGAGGGGAATCTGGATTTTGTGCTGGAGGTTGAGGGGAATGATGAATTTTCCCAGCTTTGCCAGGATTTTGAGGAGATGCGTAAGCGTCTGAAGGAGTCCACGGAAGAGAAGATCCTGATGGATAAGGAGAATAAGGAGCTGATCAGCAATATTTCCCATGACCTGAAGACGCCGATCACTGCGGTGAAGGGTTATGTGGAGGGGATCATGGATGGTGTGGCGGATACGCCGGAGAAGATGGACCGGTATGTGCGTACCATTTATAATAAGACCAATGAGATGGATCATCTGATCAATGAGCTGACCTTTTATTCCAAGATCGATACCAATCGTATTCCGTATACGTTCAGCAAGCTGAATGTGGAGGATTATTTTTCGGATTGTGCGGAGGAGCTTGGGCTTGAGATGGAGACCAGGGGGATCGAGCTTGTGTATGCCAATTATGTGGAGAAGGGTGTGCAGGTTATTGCGGATGGTGAGCAGATCCGCCGTGTGATCCATAATATCGTGAGTAATGCCATTAAGTATATGGAGAAGCCAAGGGGGATCATCCAGCTTCGGGTGAAGGATGTGGGTGATTTTATCCAGGTGGAGATCGAGGATAACGGCAAGGGTATTGCCGCCAAGGATCTGCCGTATATTTTTGACCGTTTTTACCGTACCGATGTTTCCAGAAATTCTTCCAAGGGAGGAAGCGGTATCGGACTTTCCATCGTAAAGAAGATCATGGAGGATCATGGTGGAAAGGTCTGGGCCACAAGCCGGCTGGGGATCGGAACGATCATGTATTTTGTTCTCAGAAAATATCAGGAGGTACCGCTGAATGAGTAGGATTTTAATTATAGAGGATGAGGAAGCGATCGCGGATCTGGAGAAGGATTATCTGGAGCTTTCGGGTTTTGAGGTGGAAATCGAGAACCGTGGTGATACGGGGCTTGTACGTGCCATGAAGGAGGAGTTTGATCTGATCATCCTGGATCTGATGCTTCCGGAGGTGGATGGCTTCGATATCTGCAGGCAGGTCCGTGAGGAGAAGAATACGCCGATCATTATGGTTTCGGCCAAGAAGGATGATATCGATAAGATCCGCGGACTGGGTCTTGGTGCGGATGATTATATGACCAAGCCGTTCAGCCCAAGTGAGCTGGTTGCACGTGTGAAGGCGCATATGGAGCGTTATAACCGGCTGGTTGGTTCCAATGTGCATAAGAATGATGTGATCGAGATCCGTGGTATTAAGATTGATAAGACGGCCAGGCGTGTGTGGGTCAATGGTGAGGAGACGACGTTTACTACCAAGGAGTTTGATCTTTTGACTTTTCTGGCTGAGAATCCGAACAGGGTTTTTACAAAGGAGGAGCTTTTCCGGGAGATCTGGGATATGGAGTCTGTGGGTGATATCGCTACGGTTACGGTGCATATCAAGAAGATCCGTGAAAAGATCGAGTTTAATACGGCCAAGCCTCAGTATATTGAGACGATCTGGGGTGTGGGGTACCGGTTTAAGGTGTGAGTCTGTGGGGAAGGCTTCGGATGGAGCTGCTGCAGGTGTATGAGTGCAGATCGGAATGATGGTGTATGATCTGCCGGGTGCTTTTGAGAGGAGTGGAGATATGCCGCTGTTGAGGGAAAGAATTTATACGATAGAGGATATTTATGCTTTGCCGGAGGGTGAAAGAGCGGAACTGATCGATGGACATATTTATTATATGGCGCCGCCGAATACGATGCATCAGAGGATTTCAAGTATTTTGTCCAGAAAGATAGGTAACTATATAGATTCTAACAAGGGCAAATGTGAGGTGTTTGCCGCACCGTTTGCGGTGTATCTGGATGAGAAGACGAATACTTATGTGGAACCGGATGTTTCTGTTATCTGTGACCCGGATAAGCTGGATGACAGGGGATGTAAGGGGGCTCCGGACTGGATCATCGAGATCGTTTCTCCGGCGAGCAGGCGTATGGATTATTATACCAAGCTGTTTAAATACAGGACTGCCGGTGTGAGAGAGTACTGGATCGTGGATCCTGTGAAGAAGCTGGTAATGGTGTATGATTTTGAAAATGAGGATACGGAGCAGTATACATTTCAGGATTCGATCAAGGTGGGAATCTATGAGGAGCTGAGGATCGATTTTGCTGAGATGTGATAAAAATGGAGGGGAATATCGTCTGGTGATAGCCCCTCCTTGTTTTTAGGCAAAAAAATAGAACGCCGTCGCAACGCCGTCCTTACAAAAACACAAAGTGTTTTTTGATTCTGAAATTATTATATGTGCGAGATGATATTTTGTCAACCTGTTTACTGCGAAAATTTACCACGGTATACATCCGACTTAGATGCAAAAATCTGAAATATGGATAATCGTCAGTGACAGAAAAATTCGTTTCAGGTATAATGAAACTAACTATGATATTGATATGGGGAAAGTAACAGAGGTGGATTTTTTGAAAGGACGAACTATGGAAGACAGATTATACAAGAAACTGGAAGCGTACGGTAAGAGTGATTTTTATCCGTTTCATATGCCGGGGCATAAGAGGAATCCGCTGGCTGTGGAGGGGGATTTTCCGGTGGAGAGGGATATTACGGAGATTGACGGGTTTGATAACCTGCATCATGCTGAGGATATTTTGAAAAGGGCCCAGGAGGATGTCGCACGGCTTTATGGTGTGCCGGAGAGTTTTTACAGTATTAATGGAAGCTCCGGGGCGATCCTGGCGGCGGTGTCTGCGGCTGTGGATAAGGGGGGACAGATCCTGGTGGCAAGGAACTGCCATAAGGCGGTTTACCATGCGATTTATCTGCGGGAGCTGAGTGCCACGTATATTTATCCACAAGAGGATCCGAAATTGGGGATAAACGGAGGGATCTCACCCGGCCGTGTGGAAATGTATCTGGCGGAAAATCCGGAGATCCAGGCGGTGCTGATCACTTCGCCGACTTATGACGGGATCGTGTCGGATGTGGCGAGGATCGCGGAGATCGCGCATCACTATGGTGTGCCGCTGATCGTGGATGAGGCTCACGGGGCGCATTTTCGGTTTTCGGATTATTTTCCGGTGTCTGCGGCGCAGCTTGGTGCGGATGTGGTGATCAACAGTGTGCATAAGACGCTGCCCTGTCTGACCCAGACGGGGGTGATCCACCTGTGCAGTGATCGTGTAAGCCGGGAAAAACTGAAGCGTTTTCTGGGAATCTATCAGAGCAGCAGTCCTTCTTATATTCTTATGAGCAGCATTGATGCGTGCATGGATAAGCTGGAGCGTGAGGGGGATGAGATGTTCCGTGTGTTTACGGAGAATCTGGAAAAAGCACGCAGGCGTCTTTCCGAGTGTAAGTATATCCGGCTGGTAACGCCGCAGGCCTGTGAGTGCCAGAGAGTTTTTGATTTTGACAGATCCAAGATATTGCTTTCTACTGTGGATAGTTCGCTGAACGGCCGGGAGCTGCATCAGATCCTCCGGAGGGAGTTTCATCTGGAAATGGAGATGGAGGCGGAGAATTATGTGCTGGCGCTGGCAGCTGTGGGTGATACGGCGGAGGGTTTTGAGCGGCTTTGTGATGCTATTGAAGAGATCGACCGCCGTGAATCGTTAAAATATAGAGAAGAGGCTGTGGAGAAGGAGCCTTTGAAAAACGGAAAAATGAAGCAGATCATGCGGATCTCCCAGGCTATGGATGCGGAGAGTGAGCGGTGTCCGCTGGATGAGTGTATCGGACGTACGTCCGGGGAGTTTGCGTATCTTTATCCGCCGGGGATCCCGCTGATCGTTCCGGGGGAACAGATTTCTGGACATTTCGTAAAAAATGTGAGAAGATACCTGGAACAGGGCTTTGAGGTCCAGGGTCTGAGCGACCAGACCAGTGAGACGGTGTGCGTTGTGAGAAATGAGATGTAACAGAGGAGACATATGGGAAAGATTTTTTACATTATGGGAAAAAGCTCTTCCGGTAAGGACAGTATTTACAGACAGCTGGAGGGGAATCAGGAGCTGGGGCTTAAGCGGCTTGTGATCTATACTACCCGTCCGATCCGGGATGGAGAGGAGAACGGAAGAGAATATTTTTTTGCAGATGAGAATAAACTGAAGGAGTTCCGAAGAAACGGGAAGCTGATCGAGGCGCGTACTTATCAGACAGTTTACGGGCCGTGGACATATTTTACTGCGGATGACGGGCAGGTGTCTGTGGGTAATGACAGCTATCTGGGGATCGGTACACTGGAGTCTTTTGTGAGGCTCCGGGAGTATTACGGCAATGAAGTGATGTGGCCGGTTTATATAGAGGTGGAAGACGGAGAGCGTCTGGAGCGTGCGCTTGCCAGGGAGAAGACCCAGGAGGTGCCGAAGTACGAGGAGATGTGCAGGCGTTTTCTTGCAGACCAGAATGATTTTTCCGAGGAAAATATTCTTAAAGCAGGTATATGGAAGCGTTTTGAGAATCATAATCTGGATGAATGTGTGAAGGAGATCGTAAATTATATAAAATCTGTACAATAAGGAAAAATAGTTTTTTTTATACAGAAGATTATGTTATAATTAGTTGAAAGATGTCCGCCGGGTATAACGGAGGGCACAAAAGGCAGAAAGAGGTGATTCTTATGGCAGGATTTCATGACATCATCGGCCATGACGATATAATCAGGCATTTGAAGAATGCGATAGAGACAGGGAAGGTATCCCACTCTTATATTTTTACAGGGGAACCGGGATCCGGCAAGAAGCTTCTTGCGGGGACTTTTGCGGCAGCGCTGCAGTGTGAATCGGGAGAGTCTGAACCGTGTATGACTTGTGATTCCTGTAAGAAGGTGATCGGCAAGAATCATCCGGATATCATTACAGTAACTCATGAGAAGCCTGGAAGCATCAGCATTGACGAGGTGCGTGACCAGGTTGTGCGTGATGTGGATATCAAGCCGTACTGCAGTCCGTATAAGATCTATATCATTCCGGATGCGGAGATGATGACGGTGCAGGCGCAGAATGCCATTTTGAAAACTATCGAGGAACCGCCGGAATATGCGGTGATCATGCTGCTGACAAGCAATATCGACAGTCTTCTTCCTACGATCCGTTCCAGATGTGTGCGTCTGGATCTGAAGGTGGTGGATGACAGTCTTGTGAAGGAATATCTGATGGAGCATCTTCAGGTGCCGGATTATCAGGCTGAGATCGATGCGTCTTATGCGCAGGGCAGTATCGGCAAGGCGAAGGAGGCTGCGACTTCTCAGGAGTTTGCGGATATGACTGCCAATGCCCTGAAGATTTTGAAATATGCCAATTCCATGGAGGTTTATGAGCTGACAGAGGCGATCAAGACTTTGACTGCTGATAAGAATAATATCAATGATTATCTGGATATTTTCCAGTTCTGGTTCCGCGATGTTCTGATGTTTAAGGCAACAAGGGAAATTGACAACCTGGTTTTTAAACAGGAGATTAATTTTATCAGAGAGCAGGCCAGCGAGCGTTCTTATGAGAATATCGAAAAAATCCTTGAGGCACTGGAGAAGACGAAGGTGCGTCTCCGTGCCAATGTTAATCTCGAACTTGCCCTGGAGCTCCTGTTCCTGACAATTAGGGAGAAATAGAATGGAAAAGGTAGTTGGAGTCAGATTTCGTAACGTTGGTAAGATTTATTATTTTAATCCTAAGAATTATAAGGTGAAGGTCGGCGATCATGTGATCGTGGAGACTGCCCGTGGTGTGGAGTATGGCCGTGTTGTCCTGGAGCCGCGCAGCGTGAAGGAGGACGAGGTGGTCCATCCGCTGAAGGAGGTTCTCCGTGTTGCAACGAAGGAGGACGAGGATCATGAGGCTGAGAACCGCCAGAAGGAGAAAGAGGCTTTTAAGATCTGTAAGAAGAAGATCCGTGAGCATGAGCTTGATATGAAGCTGATCGATGCGGAGTATACCTTTGATAATAACAAGGTGCTGTTTTATTTTACAGCGGATGGCCGTATTGATTTCCGGCAGCTGGTTAAGGATCTGGCGTCTGTGTTTAAGACCAGGATTGAGCTTCGTCAGATCGGTGTCCGTGATGAGACGAAGATCCTTGGCGGTATTGGTATCTGTGGAAGGACGCTTTGCTGTCATACGTATCTTTCGGAGTTTGCACCGGTTTCCATCAAGATGGCGAAGGAGCAGAATCTTTCTCTGAACCAGACGAAGATTTCCGGTGTCTGTGGTCGTCTGATGTGCTGTCTGAAGAATGAGCAGGAGACTTATGAGGAGCTGAACCGGAATCTTCCGGGTATCGGTGATATGGTAACGACGCCGCAGGGTGTTTCGGGTACGGTCCAGAGTGTGAATGTTCTCCGGCAGATGGTTAAGATCGTGGTTGAGGTGAATGACGAGAAGGAGATCCAGGAGTTTCCGGTCCGTGATCTGAGGTTCCGCCCTAAGAGAAAAAAGGGTAAGGGTGGTTCTGCTGATCACGAGGAGAAAGAGGTTAAAAAGGGAGATTCGAAGCCGAATGAGAAGTGATCTGGTTTATTGCGGTGAGCGTGTGGATGATCTTCAGAATGGGTTGTTTGTGATCCAGGATCCGAAGAAGTTTTGCTTTGGGATGGATGCGGTTCTGTTGTCTGGTTTTGCCCGGGTGAAGAGGGGTGAGGTTGCTCTGGATATGGGGACTGGTACGGGGATCATTCCGATTTTGCTTTCTGATCGTACGGATGGGGAGCATTTCACGGGGCTGGAGATCCAGCATGAGTGTGCGGAGATGGCTGACCGTAGTGTGAGGTATAATGGTCTTGAGGACAGGGTTCGGATCGTTGAGGGTGATATCAGGGAGGCTGCCGGGATTTTTGGGGCGGCTTCTTTTGATGTGGTGACGTGTAATCCGCCGTATATGATCGGGCAGCATGGGTTGACGAATCCGCATCTTCCGAAGGCGATCGCGAGGCATGAGATTTTGTGTTCGTTTGATGATGTGGCTTGTCAGGCTGCCCGGGTCCTGAAGGACCGGGGGCGGTTTTTTCTGGTGCACAGGCCGTTTCGGCTTGTGGAGCTGATGGTGACTTTGACGAAGTATAAGCTGGAGCCTAAGAGGATGCAGCTGGTGTATCCTTTTATTGATAAGGAGCCGAATATGGTGTTGATCGAGGCTTGTAAGGGCGGGAATTCCAGGATCCGGGTTGAGCGGCCGCTGGTGGTTTATGAGCGGCCTGGGGTTTATACGGAGGATGTTTTGGAGTTGTATCGGATGGTGTGAATGTTGTGATGTTGTGGCTTAGGGTGGCTGCCTGGTTGGTTGTTTGGTTGGTTGTGAGAGATTGGGTGGCTGCTCGGGAGGGTTTGGGCCATCGGCGCTGCGCTGGATGGCTGGGAGGTAGTGGTGGCTGTGGTACTTCGGTTGGTGAAGGGACGGCGAGGGGAGGCAGGCTGCTGGTGGTGACACGCTGCGCCCCCTGCTCGGCTGCGGCGCCGGTTTGCTGCCATTCGCGCAAACTCGCTTCGCTCAAACAGTGCGCTCGGTGGCAGCAGCTATCCTCACCTCGCTGACGGGGGCTCCGCTAACGTCACCACCAGCAGCCTGCCTCCCCTCGCCTGAGATTCAAAGCGAGAGATCGCAACGCGTAGCGCATTGAGTATCGAAGAATACAGACACCTTGCCAGAAGTGAATCACTGAGAAAGTGAAGAAATAAAACAACATCGGCATAGCGTAGCGTACTGAGTATCGAAGCATACAGACACCTTGCCAGAAGTGAACCACAGAGAAAGTGAAGAAATAAAACAACATCGGCACAGCGTAGCGCGCTGAGTACCGAAGAATACAGACACCTTGCCGGAAGTGAATCACAGAGAAAGTGAAGAAATAAAACAACATCGGCACAGCGTAGTGCGCTGAATACCGAAGCATACAGACACAAGTCAACAAATAAGAACAACGAATCCCTTGCACTACTTAAAAAAAGCCCAAGGGGTGTGCAGAGGGGGCGCGGCTTTGCGGCCCCTTTGCGGTTTTCAAAGTTTCCAAACTTAAACAAACCCCCGCGGTTAAGCGAAATATCCCCCGCGGTCAAGCGAGAAAAGAGGAAAATATGAAACAAAACGGAAAACTATACTTATGTGCCACCCCCATAGGAAACCTCGAAGACATCACCCTTCGAGTACTAAGAACCCTTCGGGAAGTGGACTTAATCGCTGCGGAGGATACCCGCAACAGCATAAAACTTCTGAATCATTTTGATATAAAAACCCCCATGACCAGCTACCACGAATACAATAAGATCGATAAGGGCCATGTCCTCGTGGAAAAGCTGTTGGCGGGTACAAACATTGCGTTGATCACAGATGCAGGTACTCCGGGTATCTCAGACCCCGGGGAGGAGCTTGCCGCCATGTGTTATGAAGCCGGAATTGAAGTGACTTCACTTCCGGGTCCTGCTGCCTGTATCACTGCTCTGACTTTGTCAGGCCTGCATACCAGGCGTTTTGCTTTCGAGGCTTTTCTTCCGGCGGATAAGAAAGAACGAAAAACGATCCTGGAGGAGCTTTCCTGTGAAACCAGGACTATTATCCTGTATGAGGCACCTCACAGGCTTGTACGGACTCTTGGTGAGCTCAGAGAGGCGCTTGGCAACCGCCGGATGACTCTTTGCAGAGAGCTGACCAAGAAGCATGAGACGGCATTCCGGACTACGATCGATGATCTGATGGATTTTTATAAAGATGAGAAGCCGCTGGGTGAGTGTGTTCTTGTGATCGAGGGCAGGAGCCGCAGTGAGATGGAGGCGGAGAAGCGTGCTTCCTGGGAGGAGATTTCCATTGCGGAGCATGTGGCGATGTATGAGCAGCAGGGGAATTCCAGGAAGGATGCCATGAAGCTTGCTGCCAAGGATCGTGGTGTTTCCAAGCGGGATATTTATAAGGCGCTTCTGGATGGAGAAGGTTCTGCTGAATGATCAGGTGTAATTGTGGTACGGATCGTAGGTAACGTGATCGTGGATGATTGATTGACACTCCCCACAGCTAAAGCAGGGGGATTCTTGCTTCTCCCACTACTGCATT